>Ga0180438_10000301_pt1 | contig 98950 bp, 89 predicted proteins | sample SS_ome_12_FD_132455 | JGI IMG/M metagenome (GOLD analysis project Ga0180438, IMG submission 132455) | Hypersaline lake sediment archaeal communities from the Salton Sea, California, USA - SS_3_D_2 metaG | ecosystem: Environmental > Aquatic > Non-marine Saline and Alkaline > Hypersaline >... | reverse complement strand
TTTTCCAGCAAAATCCCAACAGGTATTTTCGAGCCGCCGACTCGCTTTTAATCAAATGTTCATAAGTAGATAGATCCATGGCACCAATATAACATCAGTGCCAAACCTTAGTCAATTACCTTAACTTTTAATCTGAGGAGGTATGTCATGAGGATGATAGCTATTCTCATATTCTTGTCGTTGTTAGTCCTGTCAGCAACATCATTGGCCGATGATGGGTCCTCATCGAGGATAATACAGGCCGATCGGTCCACAACCAGAACCGCCTTGGACCACAAAGCAGACTCCAAGGCTGGATCGATCACCGGGCGATTGACGCGAACCCCTAAAGAAGCTTTCCCTGGTCTTATGGATTTTCAGGGAACGCTGACCGATGATATTGGAATGGCAATGGACACGACGGTTTCCATGGCCTTTTCTATTTATGATGATTCTACCGGAGGTATTCCGGTATGGACTGAGGAGCAACCAGCAGTGGTCGTCAATGGAGGTGTATTCAGTGTTCTTTTAGGAAGAGTAAATGCTATTTCAGATACTGTCTTCAGCGAGCCCGATCGTTGGCTTGGAGTACAGGTGGGTATGGACCCGGAACTGGAACCGAGACAGCGAATCGCGTCGGTAGGGTATGCCTTTCGGGCTGGAAGCGATGGCGATTGGAATATTTCAGGAAATAATATGCATGCCGCTGTCTCCGGGAATATTGGTATCGGGACGACGAATCCGCAATTTTTATTGCATTCTGGATCAATCGCTTCAGATAATGACATCACCAGAAAGCCGGGTTCCAGCGAGGTTGCTTTATCTACAGGTGATGGTTTCGGTGATAAATCTTCGTGGATATGGAGAGAATATTGGACTGGTCCGACCAACTGGGGTTTGTTCCATGACAACAATGCCGATGAGATACATACCGTTGGGAACAGCAAAGCAGTGGTGACGGTCGGATTGGGTAGTGGAAGGGTCGGTATCGGGAATATGAATCCTGAATACAAGCTGGATGTCAATGGATCTGCTCGAGTCCATGACAGTTTGTATGCCCGGAGTATTAACAGCATTCTCTATGCCGATCAATTCCCTGGCTCGAATGCAGGAGAGAAGATTAAGGCGGCCATCGACAGTCTGCCGGAATATGGTGGGATTGTTGATGCCCGTGGGATCGTTGGAGTGGATACGATTTCCACGAATGTCTTCGGCAGTGTCGGTGGCGTTGAAAATCTTACGCTGCTTTTGGGCCATTGTCAATTTTATGTCGAAGAAAGTCAGAAGTTCAGCGGGGGATACCTGTTGCTAATAGGGCAGAATGAAAGTACGATGTTTCTGCCTACCCGGCGCATGAATGTGCTGGACATTGAAAATGCTTACAGAGTCCATCTCGCCGGATTTGCTATTAATACCAACAAGACCAATTCTGTCGCTATTGAGCTCAACCAGACTGCAAATCACAATCTTCTGGAGAATATTTTTATTAATGGGCCAGGTAAGGGTGATTCCTCGCCACTTATAAATATATGGGGGACTGGTGTCGGTGCAGAGCATACGACGCTACGCAATCTAATCATCTGGGGTTCATCCTCGCTTGTCACAGGGATATACACAGGCGTCCATGCCACCATAATAGAAAATTGCACCATCGAAGCTTGTGAGATCGCCATTGAGGCGTATATTCCCTCTGTGGTAACGATCAGCGGCTGTTATCTTGGCCACTGTGGTAAGCATTTTCTCCTCATCGAATGTCATTCCGGGCCGGTGAATTTTATCAACAACCGTTGCGAAGGTACGGGAGAAGAGCTAATAAAAATCATTGGAGATAATCATAATTATCCTGCTTGTGATATTCATATTGAGGCGAATCTACTTGAAGGATTACGCAATCCATCTGAAGATGGAATCTATTTGCAGCATGTTGATAGGATCGTCATATGGGATAATACTTTTAAATCTCTAGTCCCCAATTCAGGCGCCAATAGTATCGTCTTTGGACCGGATGTGTCTTGCGTTTCGTTAGAAGGAAACAATATCCTCGGAACCGATTCTAATATGCTTGGGTTCGAAGCTATTCCGCTCCAGATCGATGATGTAACGGCGACACAAACAAGTTTGGATGGCGGGTTCAGCGGAAATGTTGATGTTGGCGGCCAACTGACAATCGATCGCCTGATACAGCTTCACCCCTCTTCGGCTCCTGAGAATCCGATCGAGGGGTGCATCTATATGGACAGTGTCACACATAAGTTGATGGTCTTCGATGGCACTGCCTGGAAAGCTTGTTGGTGAACTATTTGTCAATCCTGTTCTACGATATTTAAGCCCGCATAAGTGGAGGCGGATATGATCAGCAAATGGTTAACGGTTCATATTTCAGTATGGATTCTTATCCTCATGTGTTTCCAGATGGCGGTGGCTGGAGTTGGCTTATATATTGAGGAATTCGATCATACTTCATACAGAGACAAGACTCATACGAACGCTCTGTGGGATACCACAACAGGAACTTTGAGTCTGTACCCCTTTGTGATGAATCAGATGGGAATTCAGGACACCCCAGGATCTGCAAACAAGGTCGCCATCGATGGAAACTATGCCTTCGTAGCCGATTCCGCTGGTGGTCTTCAGGTGATCGATATCAGCAATCCTTTCCTACCCGACTCTGTGGGAAGCTACGATACGCCCGGACAGGCGAATGATATCGCTGTTGCAGGAGATTATGCGTTTCTAGCAGATGGTTCAGAAGGTCTTCAGGTTATTGGTATAGCCGACCCCATGAATCCAACCTGTAGGGGTAGCTTTAACACATCCGGACACGCAATGGGAGTAACTATATTGGGCCATTATGCCTATGTGGCGGATGGGTCTGAAGGACTGGTAATTATTGATATTAAATATCCGGATAGCCCCTCCTATGTGAACAGTATCGCCAATCCTGGAGACGATGCCAGGGATGTTGCCGTATATGGTAACTATGCCTTCGTTGCGGACTATTCTTTCGGGCTTCGTGCGGTAGATATTACCGATCCAGAGAATCCTAATTGGGAAGGGAATTACTCCTCACCGCAAGCGCGAAGCATAGCCATCGCGGGGAATTATGCCTATCTGACTAGCGGAAGCAATGGTTTCAAGGTCTTCGATATCAGTGATCCGGGTAACCTCGGATTAGTGGGCAGTTGTGCTATACCAGGCGACGCCCGGGATGTCGCCCTTTGTGGAGATTACGCCTACGTGACAGGTGATGGTCTTCATTTGGTTGATATCTCGGATACTTCGATGATATCAGTTTTACAAAGTTATGCTACAACTGATTCGACCAAAGGTATTTCCATTGCTGGCGATTATGCCTGTGTGGCGGTCGGCCCTTCCGGCCTTGAGGTGGTCGACATCGCTGACGTGGTCGGCGATCCGGTATTGATCGGGAGATGCCAGTCTATCTCCTCTGCTACCAATGTTATCATCGATGGCGATTACGCTTATGTCACCGATGGGGATCTCAAGGTGGTCGATATCAGCGACCCCAAATATCCTGTGCTTAAGAGTTTGGAGACACCGGGTGATGCCAACAGCATCGAAATTTCAGGAAATTATGCATTCCTGGCCGATGGGGATCCCAGCTTACTCGTCATTGATATTAGTGCGCCCGACCAAAGCAGATTGGGCGGCACCCTTAAGACGCCGGGGGATGCTCCTTACATAACTATCTCTGGTTGCTATGCCTTTATCGCAGATGGTTGGCCGGGAGTGGAAGTGATCGATATCAGCGACCCTTTATATCCTGATTCGGTGGCGGTAGTTGCGGAGATGGGCTGGAATTATCCGTCGGAACATTTGACCATTCGCGGAGACTCTCTCTACGTGGCAGATAGCTGGGAAGGCCTACGAATAGTTGATATCAGTAATCCACTTGCTCCTCAAAAGGTGGCGCAATATACAACACTGAGCGCTGCCGTGGCTGTTTCTGTACAGGGTCAATATGCTTACGTGGCTTGTGAAGGAGCCGGACTTCAGGTGATCGATTGCAACATTCCGGCTGATTCTGATGGATGGAATGTGGGTAGTTACGATACGCCGGGCATTGCCTGTCATGTGGTCGTGAGGGGAGATTCAGCCTATGTCGCTGACGGGGATTCAGGATTGGTGATCATTAACACGGTTGATCCTGAGAGTCTCTATTCGGTCGGCAGATACAGCACGCCCGGATCATTGGTATATCTCACTGCTGAAGGAAATAACTTGTTCGCAGCCGTCGATGGAACTGGACTAATTGCGTATCAGATAGTTGATTCCTCCGGCATCACGGCCATAGACACATTGGATTATGAAGGCAATCCGAAATGTATAGCGATCGATGGCTCATATGCCTACATTGCTAATTACCTCACTTTCAATGAACCGACGGGATTAGAAATCGTCGATATCAGTAATCCGATAAATATGTCCATACAGGGTTCATGCAGTATCCCAGGTCATGCTGTGTCAGTGGCCGTTGACGGCGAGTATGCATTTGTGACCAGTTCTGACTGGGGCATCTGGGTTGTTGATGTTCGTAGTCCTGTTGACCCCATGTTGATCCGTAGTTTTGATAATTATGGTTACTCACATGATATCGCTATCTCAGGAGATGTGGCTTATATCGCTGAAAGTGGTGATAAATGGCGCGAATATGGCCTGCGGACTGTGGATATCTGCAATGTAGATTCTCTGAAAGAGATAGGAGTGTGGGATCCTCATCCTATCGGCTCTGCTTATCCGACCGTACGGTCAGTAGAGGTGGTCGGAAATTTAGCTTATCTGGTTGATTTGCAGAATCTTTGGATTGTCGATATTCAGGACCCAGATTCTATGTTCTCCATTGGAGTTAATTCTGAGCCTTTCATCGCAGATGATGTCACCATCGAAGGCAACTATGCCTTCGTAGCCGATACTTGGTTTGGTCTTTCCATATATGACATCAGTGATCCAAATTTCCCAACATATGTTACTCGATATAACTGGCCTGGCGATGCCTATGCTGTTGAAGTTGCCGGCGATTACGCCTTTGTGGCCAGTTATACTTCGGGTCTGAGGATCTTTGATATCAGCGAGATCTGGAGTGGCATGCCCCTAAAGGTCTTAGCACAATATAATGCAACAAACACACTAGATGTTTCCATTCATGGGGATTATGCCTTTCTCGCCGATCGTGAGGAAGGATTATTGGTTACTCAGGTATTTTCTAGAGAAACGAAGCCGGGTTTGAATGTTGCACAATCATTACCCATTGCTGAAACGCAAAGAGACATTGTGCATTGCCTTCTCAGCGCCATTACTAATGAGGCAGATTCTATTCGCTGGCAGATCAGCGCAGCGCCTCCACAGATTGATATCAGCGGGGATCCTCCTGAAACAACCTGGACTTGGATATGGACAGATGTGCTTTCAGGAGGTTCAGGTTATACACTCAGTTCCCCTGATAGTCTTCCTGTATGGAGAGCTCATATTTATAATGTCGGTGATAGCTCTGGGCCTCCTGTCTGTGATACCCTGACCATCGAGTGGTGGTTCGACTGTGCCTGGATCGACACAATCAAAGACATTCCCGATGACCAGGGAGGATGGGCTCGGGCCGAGTTCATTCGCTCGGGCTATGACTTCGCTGATGACTCATCGCCCATCATTAGATATGGCCTATGGCGGAGGGTGGATGATAAGGTCCTATTAGTTAAGGTGAATCGTGAAGCTCAGCTAGATTCGGTAAAGAAGGCTGAAAACACTCTTGAAGTAAATCAAAGTCGATCTGCTGTTGGAAAAGAGGACAGATCGTCCGGTGACCGCGGTTCCATGAGCTCTGCCCAGAGGATACCCTGGCATCTGGAGCAGTTGTCCGGCAGGTGTCAAATCATCACTGTTGAGAATCGAGTCTTCTTAGTTTCACTGCCAGGCTCGAAAGATGATTTCCCAGATGGGACCTGGGAGGCTGTGGGCAGCGTTCCTGCTACGCAGCAGGATACGTTATACATCGCCACTGTTCCCACGGTGCAGGACAGTGTGCCGACCTTCTTCTGCGTTTCGGCCCACCGGGAAGATCCTTCAGAATGGTACGTGAGCCCTGTTGTCAGTGGTCAGTCGGAGGATAATGTACCTCCCAAGACCACCATGGTGTCGATTCTACCAAAAGGAGAGGGTCGCTGGCCCGCGGCGGAGGATACCTACAAGTTCTCAGAGAATTGTGTCTTTTTAACCTGGCAGGCAGTGACCACCGGTGAGGATGGCACCCCGGAGCCATGGCCGGTTCGGTATCGGATTTACTGTGGTACCGATCCCAATTTCAATCCTGGGCCTTCGAGCCGGATTACTACTACTTCCAATCTAAGTTATACCCACACCGATCCACGCATCGGGAATCCTGATGAGAACTTGTACTATGTAGTCAGAGCTATGGATCAAGGTAAAAACGAGTCAGTAGCATCAAACAGAGTCGGAGAATTTGATAGAAGTTTGAGTAAGGTCGAATAGAACTGAAAATTACAATCTGATATTGCTGAATTAAAAGATCCGCCAGCAGCTTAGTATTTTTTTTCTCATTATCGAGAGAGATCAACGCCAACAGGCCCCCCAGCATGAAACACGAACACACTTTCCCCTCATTTTCCCCTTGACATCTCGCCCCCGGGATGTTATCTATGAGCGAGCATGGACGCGGACCGATCCACGTTCTTGGAGTACGTCCTTTAAACTGGCACCGCGAGGCCGGAAAGGGCGCCACGGGAAGAGCTGCAGCCTTCCTGCCCTGCCGGCGGGAAGGCTTTTTTCATACCTACCACAGGAGCAGACCGTGAGTCAGATCCTCGACGCCAAGGGTATCGAGCGGGCCATCGCCCGCATCGCCCACGAGATCATCGAGCGCAACAAGGGGGCCGACGACCTGGTCATCGTCGGCATCCGGGCCCGGGGCGACTACCTGGCCGCCCGGGTGGCCGAGGTGATCGAGTCCATCGAGAAGGTCTCCATCCCGGTGGGGGTCATCGATATCACCCTCTACCGCGACGACCTCCAGGTGGTCCTGGAACAGCCGGTGGTCCACAAGACGGAGATCCCCTTTGACATCGAGGACAAGGAGGTCATCCTGGTGGATGACGTGCTCAACACCGGACGGACCGCCCGGGCCGCCCTGGACCAGCTGATGGACTTCGGACGCCCCCGGTCGGTGCAGCTGGCCGTGCTGGTCGACCGCGGCCACCGGGAGCTGCCCATCCGGGCCGACTATGTCGGCAAGAACGTGCCCACCGCCAAGGGCCAGCGGGTGGTGGCCCACGTCCAGGAGGTGGACGGCGTCGATGAGGTGGTGGTCGAGAAGGACCTTCCCAGGAGGCGGTCATGAAGCTGAAAAGCCGGCATCTGCTGGGCCTGGAGGAGATGTCCGCGGAAGAGATCGGTCTCATCCTGGAGACCGCCGAGTCCTTCAAGGAGATCCTCGAGCGGCCCATCAAGAAGGTCCCCGCCCTGCGGGGCCTGACCGTGGCCAACCTGTTCTTCGAGCCCAGCACCCGCACGCGGTTCTCCTTCGAGCTGGCCGAGAAACGGCTCAGCGCCGATACGGTCAGCTTCTCGACGGCCAGCAGCAGCGTCAAGAAGGGCGAGACGCTGATGGACACGGTCAAGAACATCGAGGCCATGAAGATCGACCAGGTGGTCATCCGCCACTCGGCCCCCGGCGCGCCCCATTTTCTGGCCGCCAACATCGGCGCCTCGGTGATCAACGCCGGCGACGGCGCCCACGAGCATCCCACCCAGGCCCTGCTGGACCTGTTCACCCTGCGTCAGAAGTACGGCCGGCTGGACGGCCTGCGGGTGGTCATCGTCGGCGATATCGCCCACAGCCGGGTGGCCCGCTCCGATATCTGGGGGCTCAAGACGATGGGCGCCTCGGTGGCCGTCTGTGCCCCCAAAACCCTGCTGCCCCTGGATGTCTCCCAGATGGGCGTGGACGTGTTCATCGACCTGGACCCGGCCATCGAGGGCGCCGACGTGATCAACGTTCTGCGCCTGCAGCGGGAGCGCCAGTCGCAGGGCCTGCTGCCCTCGCCCCGGGAGTACCACCGGCGCTACGGCGTCACCCTGGAACGGCTGGCCGGGGCCAAGAAGGGCCTGACCATCATGCATCCCGGCCCCATCAACCGGGGCCTGGAGATCACCCCGGAGGTGGCCGACGGGCCCTATTCGGTCATCCTCGACCAGGTCCTCAACGGGGTGGCGGTGCGCATGGCCGTGCTCTTCCTGCTCAGCGGGGGAGAGGGCGGGATCCGCGAGGAGGCTGAGGTCCGTGGGGAGGCCGGGATTCAATGACGAGAACGGGCAGGGCGCCAGGAGGAGAGGCATGAATCCCAGCAAAATGTTGCTGATCAGATCAGGACGTCTGATCGATCCGGAGAGCGGCCGGGACGAGCAGGCCGACGTGCTCATCCGCGGCGGCAAGATCGCTTCGGTCGGCAAGCGGATCAAAAAGCCCGAGGGCACCGAGGTGTTCGATGCCAAAGGACTGGTGGTGGCCCCCGGGCTGGTCGACATGCACGTCCACCTGCGCGAGCCCGGCCGGGAAGATGAGGAGACCATTCTCAGCGGGGTGCAGGCGGCGGTGGCCGGTGGGTTCACCGCCGTGGCCTGCATGCCCAACACCGAGCCGGCCATCGACACCCAGGAGACGGTCCGTTTCGTCCGCCAGCAGGCTGAGGGAGCCCCGGCCCGGGTCTATCCCATCGGGGCCGTCACCCGGGGGCGCCGCGGGGAGGAGCTCACCGAGATGGCCGACCTGACGGCCGCCGGCGCCGTGGCCGTCTCCGACGACGGCTGCGAGGTGGTCAACGCCGGGATTCTGCGCCGGGCTCTGGAGTATGCCAGCATGTTCGACATCCCGGTCATCTCCCACTGCGAGGACCCCATGCTCAGCGGGACCGGGGTGATGCACGAGGGGTATCTGTCCACCGTGCTGGGGCTCAGGGGTATCCCGGCCGTCTCCGAGGAGATCATGGTGGCCCGCGATATCCGTCTGGCCGAGTTCGCCGGCGCCCGGCTGCACATCGCCCATGTCAGCAGCGCCGGCAGCGTCGATCTGATCCGCATGGCCAAGGCCAGGGGTATCCGCGTCACCGCCGAGGCCACGCCCCATCATTTTACCCTCACCGATGAGGCCGTGCGCGGCTACGATACCAACACCAAGGTCAATCCGCCGCTGCGCACCGCCGTGGACCGTCAGGCCATTCGCGACGGCCTGGCCGATGGGACCATCGACTGTGTGGCCAGCGATCACGCCCCGCACTCCTCCGAGGAGAAGGAGCTGGAGTACGACGCCGCCCCCTTCGGCATGCTCGGGCTGGAGACCAGCCTGGGCCTGGTGCTCACCGAGCTGGTGGCCACCGGGGTGCTGTCCCTGACGGATGCGGTGGCCCGGATGAGCACCAATCCCCGCCGCATCCTGGGCCTCGATGGAGGCGTCCTCCGCAAGGGCGCGCCGGCCGATCTGACCATCATCGATCCGAAGGCCCGCTGGACGGTGGACCGCAAGGCGTTTCGTTCGCGGTCGAGGAACACGCCCTTCGACGGCTGGGAGCTGACCGGCCGGGCCGAGGCGACCATCGTGGGCGGGCGGATCGTATTCCAACGGTCGCCGGATAAAAAATAAAACTCATTGAGCGCGACATATTTCCGGAGGTCGGATGATGAAAATTGACACATCCTGGTATCACCAGGCCCGCATGAAGACGGTCGCCGCCGGACTGGAGCGGCGCAATACCGGGACCATCCAGGTGCCCGACGGGAAGGCCGCCATAGAGAAGGTCCTGGAGATGATCCCCAAAGGGGCCACGGTCGGGTTGGGCGGCTCGCTGACCGTGCAGCAGATCGGGCTGCTCAAGGCGCTGCGCTCGGGACGCTACAACCTCTACGATCAGTATGCCAAGGGCCAGTCGCCGGAGGAGAGCATGCAGATGCGCCGCAAGGGACTGACCGCCGACGTGTTCATCACCGGGACCAATGCCGTCACCCTGGACGGCCGTCTGGTGAACCTGGACGGAGCCGGCAACCGGGTGGCCGCCCTGACCTTTGGCCCGAAAAAGGTCATCGTGGTGGTGGGCCGTAACAAGATCGTCGGCGACGTCGACGAGGCCCTCAACCGGGTCTGGAACCTGGCCGCCCCGCTCAACGCCGCCCGGCTCAACCGCGACGTCCCGTGCACGGAGACGGCCCAATGCGAGGACTGCTCCTCGCCGGAGCGGATCTGTAACCATCTGCTGATCACCGAACGGCAGATGAAGCCGGGGAGACTGACCGTCATCCTGGTGGACGAGGATCTGGGATTCTGATAGCAGGAGAACCGATGCCCATCTGCACCCGGTCGTTCAAGATCAAGACAAAGGGCAATACCGATGTGCTCGATATCACCCCGCAGGTCGCCGCGGTGGTGAAAGTATCCGGCCTGGCCAACGGCACCGCCACCGTCTTCATCTCCGGCTCCACCGGCGGAATCACCACCCTGGAGTTCGAGCCCGGCCTGCAGCGGGATGTGCCCGAGATCCTGGAGCAGCTCATCCCCGCCGGGCGCAGCTATCATCATGATCAGACCTGGCACGACGGCAACGGCCATGCCCACCTGCGCTCGGCTCTGACGGGCACCTCCTTCACCGTTCCGTTCGTCGAGGGGCGCCTGGCCCTGGGCACCTGGCAGCAGATCGTCTTTCTGGACTTCGACAACCGGCCGCGCACCCGGGAGATCCTGGTGCAGATGATCGGGGAATGAAGAAAGCGGTCGGGCTCACGGCCGCAGGCTGGTGTGGAATTCGATGTTCAATTAATATTTTGCTGTTCGCTATGTGCAATTTGATATGAGTATGTAAGGACGATTCCCATGAATGAACCCGCCGCAGACTGGACCGCTGCCATCCTCAGACCGCCGACTATCGAATGGCGCGGCGATCACGCGGCCCTGATCGACCAGACCCTCCTGCCCGGCGAGCTGGTCATCCTCGAGGTGCGCACCGTCGAAGAGATGGCCGAGGCCATCGGTTCGCTGCGCATCCGCGGGGCGCCGGCCATCGGCGTGGCCGCCGCCTACGGCGCGGTCCTGGGGGTGCAGGAATCGACGGCGGGGGAGCCGGATGCCTTGCGCGCCAAGATCGAGCAGACCATCGCCCGATTGCGCGCCACCCGTCCGACCGCGGTCAACCTCTCCTGGGCCCTGGACCGCATGGCCGGGGTGCTCGACCGGCAGGCCGGGGCGCCGCCGGAGCAGGTGAAGCAGGACCTGCTGGAGGAGGCCCTGAAGATACACGGTGAGGATGCCCAGCTGTGCCTGCGCATCGGGCGCCACGGCGACGAACTGATCCCGGACGAGGCCCGCATCCTGACCCACTGCAACGCCGGCCGCCTGGCCACCGGCGGGATCGGCACCGCACTGGGCGTCATCTATACCGCTCATCATGGCGGCAAGCGAGTGTGCGTCTATGCCGATGAGACCCGGCCGCTGCTGCAGGGCGCCCGGCTGACCGCCTGGGAGCTGACCCGGGCCGGCATCCCGGTGACCCTGTTGTGCGACAACGCCGCCGGGCGGCTGATGACCGAGGGAAAGGTCGATCTGGCCCTGGTGGGGGCCGACCGTATCGCCGCCAACGGGGACGTGGCCAACAAGATCGGCACCTATCAGGTGGCCGTGCTCTGCCATCGGCACGAGATTCCCTTTTACGTGGCGGCTCCGTTTTCCACACTGGACCTGACCCTGGAGGACGGCGACGGGATTCCCATCGAGGAGCGCGGGGCCGGGGAGATCGTGGAGATCTCCGGGCGGTGCCTGGCGCCTCCCGGCATCGATGTGTTCAGTCCGGCCTTCGACGTCACCCCGGCCGGGCTGATCACCGCCATCGTCACCGACCGGGGCGTCTGCCGGCCGCCCTACAGGGAATCGCTGTCGCAGCTGGCGGATTCCGGATAATCTTGTCTGTCCGCTGAGGGATGCTCCGGACCGTCCGCAAAGAGACCTTTCCGGGATCGCCCGACCGGACTCCGAGAAGAGAATTTTGTCTTGACAACGTGTAGAGTTATTACTATCTTAAAAAATTCAATAACTCATAGCCACGATCAGAGGGAACCATGAAGACGTACAGCCTGAAACCGGACGATATCGACAGAAAATGGTATCTGGTGGACGCCCAGGGACAGATCCTGGGACGGCTGGCCACAGAGATCGCCACCATCCTGCGGGGCAAGCGGAAACCCGATTTCACACCTCACATGGATAACGGCGATCACGTGGTGGTCATCAACGCCGAGAAGGTGGAGGTGACCGGCCGGAAAAGGGATCAGAAGATGTATCATCATCACAGCGGCTATCCCGGCGGCCTCCGCAGCAGAACGTTTGCCGAACTTCAGGCCCACAGGCCGGAGCAGGTTATCCGGCTCGCCGTGAAGGGCATGCTTCCGCACAACCGTCTGGGCCGCCAGATGATGAAGAAACTCCGTATCTATGCGGGTCCCGATCATCCGCACCAGGCGCAGTCGCCGCAGCTCCTCGAGCTGTCCTGATCCGGACCGGAACCGTTGAGATCTTCTTCAGCAGAGCAAGGATATCGATGCCACCGGCGGCCGGTCAATGGCTCGTCAGTGGTTTTTTACGCTGAGTTAAGAATATGATCAGGAGGGTGTTTCGTGGATAAAAAACAGTATGCTGCCATCGGACGCCGGAAAGAGGCCGTGGCCCGGGTGCGTCTGGTGGAAGGCAAGGGACAGCGTTATGTGAATGGAAAACCGCTCAAGGAATTCTTCGGGCGTGAGACCCTGTTCATGATCATCGAACAGCCCTTTCAGCTGACCGAGACCCAGGACAAGTTCGACCTCCATGCCAATGTCGACGGCGGTGGTCTGTCCGGGCAGGCCGGGGCCATCAAGCTGGGCATTGCCCGGGCGCTGGTTCAGGCCGATCCGGAGCTGCGTCACCAGCTGAAGGTAGCCGGACATCTGACCAGGGATCCGCGAATGAGGGAGCGGAAAAAGTACGGTCTGGCGGGAGCCAGGAAACGGTTCCAGTTCTCCAAGAGATAAACTGGAAGATCTGCTGCACAGGAGTTACAGGAAGGAGCTATCTGTATGGCGGTTGTCAACATGAAGCAGCTACTGGAGGCCGGTGTTCATTTCGGCCATCAGACCCGGCGGTGGAATCCGAAGATGAAGAAATTTATCTTTACCGCCCGGAGCAGCATCTATATCATCGATCTCAAGAAGACGGCCGAGCGCATCGACAGGGCCTACCAGATGGTCAAGAGCAAGGCCGCAGCGGGGGAGACGATCCTCTTCGTGGGCACCAAGAAGCAGGCCAAGGAGGCTGTCACCAATGAGGCCCAGCGCTGCGGGATGCCATACGTCACCGAGCGCTGGCTGGGCGGCATGCTGACCAACTTTCAGACCGTTCGCCGCAGTCTCAAGCGCCTCGAGGAGATCGAGAAGATGTCCCAGGATGGCTCCTTCGAGAAGTTCACCAAGAAAGAGGTCTTGAAGCTGGAAAAAGAGCGTAAGAAGCTGGACAAGAACCTTGGCGGCATCCGGGATATGAACCGGCTGCCCGGGGTGGTCTACGTGGTCGACACCAAGAAGGAAAAGATCGCCGTGGCCGAGGCCAACCGGCTGAGTGTACCTCTGGTGGCCATTCTGGACACCAACAGCGATCCCGACCTGATCACGTATCCCATCCCCGGCAATGACGATGCCATCAAATCCATCCGGCTGATCACCCGGCTGATGGCTGATGCCGTCATGGAAGGCAAACAGGAGGCTGGCATCGAGACCGAAAAGGAGCCCGCCGCCGAGGCTGAAGAGGAACCGAAAGCCGAAGCCGTTGCCGGGGAGAAGATCGAGGAGGAGAAGGACGCCGAGCCGGAGCCAAAGACGGCAGCCAAACCGAAACCGAAAGCTGAGAAGAAGGACACACCGGCCGCCAAGCCGGCAGCCAAACCGGCTTCCAAGCCGGCTGCCAAACCGGCCCCAAAGACGAAGCCGAAGGAATGATCCGCATCCAGCCCAGACCGCAGGAAGATTACATTCTGCTTTGAAGAGACAACTTCAGGAGGATTGAATGCCCATCACAGCGAAAACCGTCAAGGATCTGCGAGATCAGACGGGCGCCGGAATGATGGACTGTAAACACGCCCTGGAGGAGACCAAGGGCGATGTCGAGAAGGCCATCGAGCTGTTGAGAAAGAAAGGTCTGGCGGCCCTGGCCAAGCGGGCCGGCAAGGAGACCTCGGAAGGGGTCATCGCATCCTATATTCATCCCGGTGAGCGCCTGGGAGTTCTGGTGGAGGTCAACTGCGAGACCGATTTCGTGGCCCGGACCGCCGATTTTCGGGGATTCGTCAAGGAGATCTGCATGCAGGTGGCCGCGGCCAATCCGCTGGTTGTCCAGCGCGAGGAGCTTCCCGAGGAGGATGTCGAGCACGAGCGCGAGATCTACCGCGACCAGGCCCGCAGTCAGGGAAAACCGGATAAGATCATCGAGAAGATCGTAGACGGCAAGATCGAGAAATATTACGGGGAGGTCTGCCTTCTCGACCAGCCATATATCAAGGATGGCGACAAAAAAATCTCCGAGCTTCTGGAAGACATCCGCATGAAGGTTGGCGAGAACGTTCATATCAAGAGATTTGCCAGATTTCGCGTGGGAGAATGACCACGGGCCGGATCACCATTGAGGAGATCATATGGCCAGGGCGGCTTCTGCCGGTCAGATGAAGCGAGTACTGCTCAAGCTCAGCGGGGAAACACTCTCCGGAGTGGATCAGCGGGGATTACATCACGAGCGGATCGATGCCCTGGCCGGCGCCCTTAAGGAGGTCACCGAGCTCGGCGTGGAACTGGCGGTGGTGGTGGGCGGAGGAAACATCTTCAGAGGTTTTCCGGCCAGCGCCCGGGGTCTCGATCGCGAGACCGCCGATTACATGGGTATGCTGGCCACCGTGATCAATGGTCTGGCTCTGGAAGAGGCCCTGGTCAGGGCCGGCGTCGGAGCCCGGGCTCTCTCCGCCATCACGGTGGGGGAGTTCGTGCAGACCTACAGTCCCCGACAGGCCCGCCGGCACCTCGAGGATGGCAAGATCGTCATCCTCACCGGGGGGACCGGCAAACCCTTCTTCAGCACCGATACCGCGGCCGCCCTGCGAGCAGCCGAGCTGGGCGCCGACGCTCTCCTGAAAGCCACCAAGGTCGACGGCATCTATGATGCCGATCCTCGAAAACATCCCGACGCTGAACGATTTCCCTGTTTGAGTTATGAAGAATTCATCAACCGCGGCCTGCGGGTCATGGACACTACATCCGTGGTCCTGTGCATGGAGAACCATATTCCCATCATCGTGTTCGACATGACGCAGCAGGGAAATCTGAAGCGCGTGCTCATGGGAGAAGAACTGGGTTCTATCGTCAAGGAGGTCTGCTGATGGTGAAGGAGCTCTTCATCGAGACCGAGAAGAAGATGAAGAAAGCACTGGAGGCCAGCCAGCACGAGCTGGCCCTGATCCGGACGGCCAAGGCGACCACCTCGCTGCTGGATGGCATCAAAGTGGATTATTACGGCACCAAGGTGCCCCTCAATCAGGTGGCGGCGCTCAGCGTGCCGGAGGCCCGTCTGCTTCTGGTCCAGCCCTGGGAAAAGAACATGGTCAAGGAGATCGAGAAGGCCCTGCTGGCCTCCGATCTGGGTCTGACTCCGAACAGCGACGGCCACGTCATTCGGCTGCCCATCCCGCCGCTGACCGAGGAACGCCGCAAGGAGCTGGTCAAGGTGGTTCATCGACTGGCCGAGGAGGGACGGATTGCTGTGCGCAACGTCCGCCGTGATGCCATCGAGGAGCTGCGCAAGCTGGAGAAGGACGGAGGTCTGCCTCAGGACGACAGCAAGAAGGCCCAGGATCACGTTCAGGAGCTCACCGACACCTACGTGAACAAGGTCAATGAGATCATGGAGGCCAAGGAAAAGGAGATCATGGAGGTCTGAGCTCTCGTGACCGAGGATCTTTCTCAGCTCAAGGAACGGATCGAAGCCGCCGGGCACATTCCCCGACACATCGCCATCATCATGGACGGCAACGGACGATGGGCCCGGCAGAGAGGCCTGCCCCGTATCGCCGGACACCGCGAGGGCATCAACAGCGTTCGTGAGGTGGTCCGGGCCTGCGGTGAGCTGGGTATCGAGGTGCTGACGCTCTATGTTTTCTCGGTCGAGAACTGGCGGCGGCCCCGTCCCGAGATCGGGGCGCTGATGCGGCTGCTTCGGGAGACGACCCGCCGGGAGGTCGATGATCTGATGCGCAACGATGTGCATCTCAGCGTCATCGGCCGGATCGGTGAGATCGCCCCGGCGGCCCGAAAGGTCCTCACCGAGGCCATCCAGAGAACGGCCGGCAACACCGGCCTGCATCTGAACCTGGCCATCAATTACGGCGGCCGCAGCGAGCTGGTCGATGCGGTCCGCCGGCTGGCCGGCGATCTCAACCAGGGTCGCCTGAAGGCCGAATCGATCGACGAGCAGACCATCGGGCGCTACCTGTACACCGCCGATATGCCCGATCCCGATCTGCTCATCCGCACCAGCGGTGAGATGCGGGTCAGTAATTTTCTGCTCTGGCAGATCGCCTACACCGAGATCCATGTCACCGATGTCCTCTGGCCAGACTTCCGCCGGCCCCATCTGTATCAAGCCATCCTCGACTATCAGAGCCGGGAGCGACGATTCGGGGGTGTTTGATGGAGGTATCCGATACCGCTGACAAAGACGACCGGACGAAAGGAGCGGCCCTGTTGCCCCGGGTGCTGGTCGGCGCTGCAGGGATCCCCCTGCTGGCCTTCGTCGCCATCAGGGGAGGGATCTTCTTACTGATTTTGGTCGATCTGCTGATCGTGCTGGGTCTCTGGGAGTTCTACCGGCTGCTGGCCGCCAAAGACATCCGTCCTCATGTTCTGTTGGGCATCGGGGGCGGGCTTTTTTTATCCTGGCAGATCTATTTCGGCTGGTCCATCGGCGTCAGGGCCCTGCTGACGATTATCCTGCTGGCCGTCATGGTGGGCGCTGTGCTGCGGCGTCAGGGCCGGGGAGCCATCACCGATATGGCCGGCACCCTGCTGGGAGTGTTGTACGTCGGCCTGTTGAGCAGTTATTTCTTCCTCCTGCGGGATCTTCCCGGTCAGGCAGCCGGCCGTCCCGAGGACGGCGGCTGGGTTCTCCTGGCGGTCCTGATCATCACCTGGGTCTACGACACCGGCGCCTACGGGACGGGACTGCTGTGGGGCAGGCATCCCCTGATGCCCCGGGTGAGCCCCAAGAAATCGGTCGAGGGAGCCGTCGGGGGATTGGTCTGGGGTCTGCTGGCCGCCCTGCTGCTGAGCCGTGTCTTTTTCCGGGAGCTTCTCTCCCTGCGTGATTTTCTGGTGGTGGCCCTGATCGCCGGACTGATCGGCCCGCTGGGCGATCTGGCCGAGTCGCTGATCAAGCGGGATGCGCAGGCCAAGGATACCTCCGGAATTCTTCCGGGCCACGGAGGGGTGCTCGATCGGTTCGACAGCCTGCTGTTTATCGTGCCCGCCGTCTACTGGTATCTGCGCTATGCCGTCTATTAGAATTGAGGTGCCCCGATGATCCGCCGGATCTCGTTGGTCATCCTCTGTACCGTGCTGGCCGGGTCCCCGGCCGCAGGGGCCACCCTGGCTTTCGATGTCGAGACCGGCCTGGTCTTCAGCGGCTATAACGACGTGCGCATCCCGGGAGACACCGGCACGCTCTTCTCGCTGTCCGAGGAGCTGGACATCGACCCGACTTCCTTCTTCCGGGTCCGGATCCTCTATGCTCTGAGCCGCCGGCACACCCTGGGTCTCCTGCTGGCCCCTCTGCGGCTGGAGTCGGGCGGGACGCTGGATCGTGCGGTGGTCTTCCAGGACCAGGAATTTGCCCCGTTCACCGAGTTGAAGTCACGATACCGGTTCGATTCCTATCGCCTGACCTATCGCTACGATATCCGCACCGGTCATCCCCTGGAGGCCGGACTGGGTGTGACAGCCAAGATCCGGGACGCTTCCATCCGGGTGGAGGGAAACGGCCGCCGGGCGGAGAAGAAGAACACCGGCTTCGTTCCCCTGATCAACTTCCGGCTGCGCTGGATGACGACCGATGAGCTTGGCCTCCTGCTGGAGGGTGATGCCCTGGCCGCGCCCCAGGGCCGGGCCGAGGACGTCCTGCTGGCGCTGTATTATCAGCCCGGCGAGCGCATCGGGATGAAGATCGGGTACCGCATTCTGGAGGGTGGCGCGGACAACGACGAAGTCTATAATTTCACCCTCCTGCACTACCTGGCAGCCGGTGCCGTGGTCACCTTCTGAGGTTTTCCTCTGGCCCGGATCTAGCCGGTCCGGGCCGGCAGAGACACTGTCCCTATCGTCTCGGAAGGAGGTGAATGCTGTGAACAAGCTGACCGGATTGGATATCCTGGCCCTTATCCTGATCATCGTCGGAGGGCTGAACTGGTTGCTGGTGGGCATTTTCTCCTTTGATCTGGTGGCCGCTATTTTCGGGTACATGTCGGTCATCACCCGCATCGTCTATATTCTGGTGGGCCTGGCCGCCATCTACACGCTGGTCAACCTGGGGAAGTACGGCAGGAAATGATCTCCTGAGCGGGGAGGAGCTTGCTCCTCCCCGCTTTTTTGCAGGAGCTTGAATCCGGGGCAGAGGACAGGAGATCACGGAGCATTTCCCTTGACAAAGGGTTTTTTTTATCCTTTTTTGGAGCAGGGTGAGGCCGGGACCTCGATGGCTTTTCTGCCTGAAGAGCTTATCCGGCCGCACAGAACGATCGGGAGTGTGTTGATGGGCAAAACGATCGAATTCACCGCCGCCGAAGACTATCGCCGGGGAGTGGAAGGCCTCCTCCAGAAGATGACCGACGGCAGGATCCTTCCCCGGATCTGGGATGGTGATCATACCGTCTGGAAACCGAAGCCGGACGAGATCGCCAACCGCCTGGGCTGGCTGAATGTCGCCGAGACCATGCGCGGGGAGGGTCCCCGGCTGGAGCGGCTGGCCGGCTCGCTGTGGAAGGAGGGATACCGCCAGGCCCTGCTTCTGGGGATGGGCGGGTCCAGTCTGGCCCCTCAGGTTTTTCGCAGCACCTTTGGCGCCGGGGAGGAGCATCTCGACCTGGCGGTGCTGGACAGCACCGACCCGGACGCGGTGCTGGCCCATGCCGGGGCGATCGATCCGGCCAGGACACTGTTCATCGTGGCCACCAAATCGGGCGGAACGGTGGAGACCCTGTCCTTCTTCAAATATTTCTATCGGCGTATCAGCGAAGCGATCGGCGGCGATGAGGCCGGACGGCAGTTTGCGGCCGTCACCGATCCGGGCAGCACACTGGCCGAGCTGGCCGAACAGTCTCACTTCCGGGAGACCTTCCTGAACGATCCGAATATCGGCGGCCGCTATTCGGCCCTGTCCTTCTTCGGGCTGGTGCCGGCCGCGCTGGTCGGCGTGGACCTGGGGATTCTGCTGAACCGGGCTACGGCGATGGCGGCGCGATGCGGCCCGGACGTTCCTGCCGGCGAGAATCCGGCCGCCTGGTTGGGCGCCGTGCTCGTTCATCTGGCCTCCGTCGGACGCGACAAGCTCACCCTGGTGCTGTCGCCGCCGGTGGGCAGCTTCGGCGATTGGGTTGAACAGCTCATCGCCGAGAGCACCGGCAAGGAGGGAAAGGGGATCCTCCCGGTGGTCGGGGAGCCCCTGGGACCGCCCGGAGTCTATGGCCGCGACCGCCTCTTTGTCCACCTGCGCCTGGCGTATGACGAAACCCATGATGATGCTCTGGCCGAGTTGGAGAAGGCCGGGCATCCGGTCATCTGGATCGATCTGTCGGACCGTTATGACCTGGGCGGACAGTTCTTCCTCTGGGAATTGGCCACCGCCGTGGCCGGGCATCTGATGGGCATCAATCCTTTCGATCAGCCCGACGTGGAATCGGCCAAGGTCCAGGCCCGCCGGTTGGTGGCCGAATACCGGGAGAAGGGCCATCTTCCGGAGGCCGAGTCGAGCCCGATGACCGCCGCCGCCCTGAAGGATTTCCTTTCCCAGGCCGCCGCCGGCGACTACATCGCCCTGCAGGCCTATCTTCAGCCGACGGACCAGAACGACCGGGCCCTGGCCGGACTGCGTCTGCGACTTCGGGATGCCTCTCATCTGGCCACCACCGTGGGATACGGACCCCGCTTTCTGCATTCCACCGGACAGCTGCATAAAGGTGACGCCGGCCGGGGATTATTCGTCCAATTCGTCTCGCAGAATTCCCGGGATGCGGCCATCCCCGACCGGGCCGATTCCCCGGACTCCTCGGTCAGCTTTGCAGTGCTCAAGAAAGCCCAGGCCCTGGGTGACCGCCAGGCTCTGCTGGACGGCGGTCGGCGGGTGATCACGTTCCGGCTGGGAGAGGATCCCGCCGGGCGGCTGAACCGGCTGACGGATGAGCTGTGATCCGGCGGTGTCTCGATCCCGGGGAAGGCGGGAGAAAGGAAGTGCCATGGCGCCGAGCCGTGCGGACCAGGATTCGCTCAAGTGTCAGGCCGCCGAACGGGCCGTCGAGCTCATCCGGTCCGGGATGACCATCGGCCTGGGTCACGGCACCACGGCCGATTTTGCCGTGCGGAAGCTTGCCGAGCTGCTGGCCGCCGGCGAGCTGGAGAGGATCCGGGCGGTGCCCTGCTCCCGGCAGGTCGAGCGAACGGCCCGGGAGCTGTCTATTCCCATAACCACCCTTGATGAGTATCCCTGTATCGATCTGACCATCGACGGAGCCGATGAGGTCGATCCCCGGCTGGATGTGATCAAGGGGGGCGGCGGCGCCCTGCTGCGGGAGAAGATGATCGCTCAGGCCAGCCGGCAGGAGATCATCGTCGCCGATGAAAGCAAGCTCTCCCCGGTCCTGGGCACCCGATGGGCGCTTCCGGTGGAGGTCATCCCCTTCGGCTGGAAGGCCCAGGCGGTCTTCCTGGAGAGGCTGGGGGCCGGGGTCACCCGGCGTATGGGAGAGAAGGGGGAACCTTTTCGAACCGATGCCGGACATTATATCCTGGACTGCGCATTCGGACCTATCGAAGATCCCGCTGCCCTGGCCGGACAGCTGGAGGCGCGGGCCGGCATCGTGGAACACGGGCTCTTTCTGGGCCTGGTCAGCGATCTCATCGTGGCCACCCGGAGAGGCATTCAGCATCTGACAAGGGAGGTGACATGAAAAGCATCATCGAGGCCTCCATTCTCTCGGCCGATTTCAGCCGGCTGGGCGAGGCCGCCAGGGAGGCCGAGGCCGCCGGGGTGGACGCCATCCAGGTGGATGTCATGGACGGCGTGTTCGTGCCACCGATCACCTTCGGATCCGGGGTGGTGAAGGCGCTTCGTTCCCTGGTGAGTCTTCCGCTGGACGTGCACCTGATGATCGTGCAGCCGGAGCGTCACCTGGCCGCCTTCGTGGAGGCCGGGGCCGATCGTCTGGTGGTCCACCAGGAGGCCTGTGTGCATCTGCACCGGGTGCTGGGGACCATCCGCAAGCTGGGCGTCGAAGCCGGGGTGGCCATCAATCCGGCCACTCCGCTGAGCACCGTGGAGGAGGTCCTCGAGGTGGCCGACATGATCCAGGTGATGACGGTCAATCCCGGCTGGGGAGGGCAGGCGTTCCTCAAGAGCCAGCTGGAGAAGATCACCCGTCTGAAGGGCATGCTGGATCAGCGCGGTTTGAAGGCGGCCATCGCCGTGGACGGCGGTATCGATTCCACCACCGCGCCGCTGGTGGTCCAGGCCGGGGCCAGCGTCCTGGTGGCCGGTTCCAGTTTATACAACGACCGGGCCCCGCTGGCTGAGAACCTGAAGGGATTAATCTCAAGCATTACCGGAGATAAATAGTCTAATATGATATATAATAAGGAGTAACTCGACTTAACATTTTAATACCTCAGAACATTCCCGCTCGTTCATAGAGCTCTACCGCCGCCGGGCGAACACTCGCCCGGCGGTTTTTTTCTGGGCAGCGCTGTGCAGGATAGGGGCAGCCGGGGTCGTGGCGATGCCTCCGGAGATCCTCCCGGGGAGAGTCGCCTGCGGGCGTATCCATCACCGGTAAAAGTGGTTGTAAATCTTCTCCGATGATCGCCAGGCCGCCGCAGGCAGACGGCATGGTGTTTGCTCCATGAGGGAGCGAATGATCAGGCCGGAAGGTCGAGTCCGGAGACAAGGATCCCCGAGATTCGCTCCTTGACCAATGTCTCAACCGGAGGAAGAAATGATGCCCAAAACCCTGAGGATGCTGTGTTCGTTGCTTATCGTGTTGCTGGTCAGCCTGGCTCCCTGCGCCCGGGCTCTGGAGATCAACGGGAGCGGGACCCTGGGATCCTTCCGCGGAACGCTGGAGGTTCGCTGCGGCGATGACGGTCGGCAGGCCGTCCTGACCCTCGAGCTGACCAACACCGCCTCGCCTGGAGATGATGCGGTCATCACCGGATGGTACCTGAACAATCCCGGCGGCAGGATCACCTCGGTGACCATGCCTGACAGCATCTTCGCCCTGCTGGGAGGTCCGGTCTTTCGCAACTCCATCGATGCCTCCCCGGCGGGATATTACGATATCGGCGCCGAGGTAACCAGCGGCCCGGCGGCCGCCGGCGAGAACTCTGGCAGTCACGATGCCAATCCCGCCGAAGGTTCAGCGAAGACAGCTGAAAGCCCCGCCATCATCACCGCCGGTCCTGGCGCCATCGCAGCCGGCCGGACCCAGAGCTTTCAGCTTATCCTGCAGGGAGCCGATCTGCAGGGTCTGGATGCGGACAGTTTCGCCGATGAGCGGCCCGAAGGGGGGGAGTGCTTTCTGGCTGTTCGTTTCCAGGGATCGGCTGAAGAGGAGGCCGAGACCGTGACCGCCAGCCGGGTCTCCAGTCCGGAGACCGTGGTGACAGCAGCAGCCGGCTCGTCCATCCCCCGGGGCTACGCTCTGCTGCCGAACTACCCCAACCCCTTCAATGCCTCCACCAACATCGGTTTTCAGATTCCCGCCGCCGGACATGTCTCTCTGACCATCTACGATGTGCTGGGAAGAGTTGCACGGCGTCTGGTGGACCAGCATCAGCAGGCGGGGAACTATATCGCCCGCTGGAACGGCCGTGACAACCATGGGAAGGTGATGAAAAGCGGGGTTTACTTCTGCGTCTTCGAGTCCGGATCCTGCCGGGAGACGATCAAGATGGTCCTGTCGAGATAATTATAAGTAAGATTCGGGGATTTTTATTGACCGCCGGATGACAGTGTGTCCGGCGGTTATTCTTATATATATAAAAAATATATGGTGAAATATTTTTAATAAAATTGAAAAAAACACTTGACAGTATCCCCGGGAGATGATAAAATGGAAGTATGGAGGAAGTCTATCCTCTCCACGAGCTCAGCAGTTCGCAGTCCTGTATCTCTCAAGGAGGTGAACAACCCGGACACGTTGTCAACGGCTGTCGAGACGATGAATGAATTGGAGGGAGAGTTTGTTGGAAGGGAGTGATTATTATGAAACTTTTTTCTTTCGTTCTTGTCGCAGCGATGATCCTGTCGGCCGGGACGGTCCTGGCGACCACGTTTACCACGCCCACACTGGACGGGATCATCGGCACCGACTGGGATCCCGATGAACAGTTCGTCACCATGACCTTCGGCGATGCCGAATACACCCTGTGGATCACCTGGGACGGGCTGCTCAAGCAGGAACCGGGAGTCTATATCGGTCTGGATCGTGTGGTCGATGCCGATAACCGCTTTCTTGGTGACAACGCCGAGAATATCAGCCTGTTCGTGGCCATCGACACCGACCAAAACCCGGGCTCCAACCCTGGCTCCGGCGCGACCGCCGATGGATACTCCCGGGTGACCTTTTACGGGGCACACCTGCCCGAGTATTTCTTCGCTTACGCCGGAGGAGTGGGCTGGTACGAGTGGGCAATCTGGGATCAAGTGGGCGGGGCTTACAACTGGCAGGGGTGGACCGATCAGCATACCTACTATGGATGGGATAACGATGAAAATATCGACGACGAGATTCTCATTCCGTGGAGCTGGATCGGGAATCCCCAGTGCATCGCTATTCGGGTGTGGATCACCAACGAGGGTCCCGGACCTCAGACGGTTCTGGCTGCCTGGCCGTATGAGAATCCGGTCGGCGATAATCCTGTTCTGCCATGGGCTTATGAGTTCTATCGGGGGCACTTTTACACCGCCGCCGGTATATCATATGCACCTCAGCCGGCCCCCGACATCATTCCCAACATCACCGAACACTCCGTCCCGGTCACCCTGTCGAGCTTCACCGCCACCGGACGGAGGGGCGCCATCGAGGTCAACTGGACCAGCCAGACCGAGGTCAACGCCCTGGCCTATCACCTGTACCGCAGCGCCAGCGAGGATGGCCAGTTTGCCGAGATCACCCGTCTCGACGCGGCCGGCAATTCCGAGACGGCCTGCAGCTACCATTGGGTGGACAGGGATGTGACCGTCGGACAGACATATTACTATCAGCTGGCCGACGAGGATTATGAGGGCAACCTGCGTTACCACGGCACCGTCTTCGCCTCGGCCGGCTCGTCCGTGCCGGACGCCTACGCATTGACTCCCAACTATCCCAATCCGTTCAATCCGTCCACGGCCATCGGCTACGCCATCCCGCAGGATGGCCGGGTCACCCTGACCGTATACAACGTGCTGGGGCAGGAGATCCGTACCCTGGTGGATGACCATCAGGCGGCTGGAACCTATACGGTCATGTGGGACAGCAAGGACGCCAGCGGCAAGGATCTGACCAGCGGTATTTATTTCTATACCCTGAGGGCCGAGAAGTACACCCGGACCCGCAAGATGGTCCTGATGCGGTGATGAGCGCAGATGTGGTCTGAACATCTCGTTCGATCGAGGGAATAACCGCCAGGCGGTGGATCGCCTGGCGGTTATTTTATGCTCCCGGCCTGATGAATGAAATACGATTCTCCTGAAAATAATCGTCTTTTAATTTCTTGACAAATTTGACTGGGTATGATACAATGGAAATAAGGCGGATAAGTGTATTCCAGTGGTCTATCCAGAGTCGAACTATACCTTTAAGGAGGTGAGCTGTCCGGAGGGAACGAGACAGAGAGGAGAACGATCATCATACCGAAGCCATGCAAGAAGATAGGTTCACGTTTCAAGGAGGTGTCTTGATGAAGAAGCTGCTTTCGCTTCTGATGATTCTGGCCCTGACCGCCGCAACCGGCTGGGCCACGACCTTCACCACCCCGACCATCGACGGCATCATCACCGGCGATGGAAGCGACTGGGATGCGTGTGAAGATTTTGCCACCATCACCTTTGACAACGCCGACTATACCCTGTGGATCACATGGGACGAGACCACCGGGCTGTATATCGGTCTCGACCGCGAGGATGATCCGGATAACAAGTTCCTGGGCGATGATGGCGGCAACGATATCAGCCTGTTCGTGGCCATCGACACCGATCAGATTCCCGGATCGGGCGCGCCATACGATGTCTATTCCACCGTGTCCTTCGACAGCGGCCATATGCCGGAATATATCTATTCCTTCGCCGGCGGGGCCGGCTGGTACGAATGGGCCTGGTGGGATGATATCAACGAGGTCTTTCAGTACAATGGCTGGCGCGACGACGGTACCTACTACGGCTGGTCCGGCGACGTCTACATCGATGACGAGCTGACCATCCTGTGGAGCGACATCGGCAATCCTCTGGGCATCGGCGTGACCGTATGGATCACCTACGAGTGGGCCGATCCCTGGCCTCCGGCCGTGGTGGCCGCCTGGCCGGAAGAGAATGCGGTGGGCGTCGGTCCGGTGTTGACCTGGGCCTATGAGTTCTACTACGGACACTATTATTGCGCCCCCGGCGTGCCGGCTTACTGCCATCAGCCGGCCTGCAATATCTGCCCCAACCTGACCGATCATTCCGTCCCGGTAGCCCTGTCCAGCTTCACCGCCACCGGACAGGCCGGCGCCATCGAGATCAGCTGGACGACCCAGTCCGAGGTCAATGCGCTATCCTATCATCTGGAGCGCAGCCAGACGGCCGACGGGCAGTATGACCGCATCGCCACCCTGGAGGCCCGGGGCAATTCCGAGATCGCGGTGGACTACCGCTACGTCGACAAGGATGTCGATCCCGGCCAGACCTATTACTACATGCTGGTCGATGAGGATGTGCAGGGCAACAGGACCTCTCATGGGCCGGTCTTCGCCTCGGCCGGCGCCGAGGTTCCGGGTGACTACACCCTGATGCCCAACTATCCCAATCCGTTTAATCCGTCCACAGCCATCGGCTATGCCATCCCTCAGAGCGGCCAGGTGGCCCTGACCATTTACAACGTATTGGGTCAGGAGATCCGCACCCTGGTGGATGCCCATCAGTCCGCCGGCACCTATACGGTCATGTGGGATGGTAAGGATGCGACTGGTCAGCACCTGAACAGCGGCGTCTACTTCTATAGCATCAAGGCCGGGGAGTATACCGATACCCGGAAGATGGTGCTGATGAGGTAACAGACTTCATAATAATTGGTTGTATGAAAACCGCCAGGTTCCCAGGAACCTGGCGGTTTTTTTTGCCCGATGGCTGGCAAAATGCTCTGCCGCAGCCCGCTCCGGCGGCGTTGAGCGCGGTCTTCCCATGCAGGCCGAATGGCTTATCTGACAAATAGATAGATAGAGGACAAAAAGACTTCCCTGAACCACGACGACCGGCCGGGGGGCATGGCCCAAAGTGGCATGTCATTTGCTGAATTATCAGCTGGTTCTATCTATCCGATATCTATCCGATCATGACATCATCGAAAGACTGATCATTCAAGCACATTGAGCTATGCAGGGGAGGTCTGTGACCATGAAATCGAAGAAGCTACGGGTGCTGCTGAGCCTGTGGGTCTGTCTGTCTCTGAGTGCCCTGCTGATTTCCTTCAGCTGCACCAAGCACCGGTCAGCCAATCCGGTGGCCCCGGTGGGGGATCCGACCGTATTCATCACCTCGCTGTCGGTCGATCCGCCGCTGGTGGATCCCGGGGACCAGTCCTCGGTGGTCACCGCCGTGGTGGTCGACGAGGAGAATCAGCCCGTCTCCGGCCGCACCATCGAGTTCACCACCACCCTGGGCAGCATCGATCCCCAGGCGGTGACCGATGCCTCCGGTCAGGCTACGACCACCTATCGGTCCGGTTCCAACGATGGGGTCGCCGTGATCACCGCCTCGATCGAGGAAGCCCATCGAACCGTGGAGATCCAGGTGGGATACGGCACCGGGATGATTATCGCCGAACCGGCCAGCGTGCTGGCCGACGGGATCAGCACCTCGCAGATCACCGCCCGCGTGCTGGATGACGATGGTCAACCCCGTCCGGACGTCACCGTCTATTTCCAGACCACCTGCGGACAGATCACCTTCTCGGCCGTGACCGGCGGCGACGGCAAGGCCGTTGCCACCCTGACCGCTCCGGTGAGCACCGCCGATACCACCGCCTACATCAGCGTGACCACCGCCGCGGCCCGCGGGCTGGCGCCGGAACCGCCCCTGGACCGGAGAGCTCGGGACCGGACCGCGTCCGGCGGCCAGGAGGTCCCGGCCAAGGGGATGGCCGGAGCCGCCGCCGAGCTGGGCAGGGTCGAGTTCCGCGGCATCCGGCTCTCGGTGACATCCCAGGATGCCGAGCTTTCGGCCGACGGGCTGAGCACCACCGAGCTGACCGCCACCATGACGGAAAGCTCTCCGCCCCACGAGCCGGTTGTCGGTCTGCCGGTGACTTTCACCACCGATCTGGGAAGCATCTCTCCCCGGGAAGTGATCACCAACGCCGATGGGGTGGCTACGGCCACCCTGACCAGCGGCAAGAATCCCGGCACGGCCACCGTTCAGGCCGAATACCAGATCCTGGTGGCCGACGCCGTGGAGGTAACCCTGAGAGCCCTCAGTCTGACGCTGTCCGCCGGACAGCCTTCTCTGCTGGCCGACGGCCAGTCGACCGCCGAGGTGACCGCCCGGCTGCTCAATTCCGACGGCAATCCGGTCTCCGGAGCCAGCGTCGATTTCATCGTCGATCTGGGAAGCATCACCTCGCCGCATACCACCGGGGCCGACGGCCGCGCCGTGGCCACCCTGACCAGCGGTGAGACGCCGGGGACCTGCCATATCTCGGCCGCTTACGGCAGCGAGGTGTCCGCCGCCGAGGTGGAATTTTCATCTTACGACCTGTCACTGTCCTCCGATCCCTCCAGCCTGCTGGCCGATGGAGCCGACAGTTCACGGATCACCGTCGTCCTGCGCGATGGAGAGGGATCCCCGCTGGCCGGCGAGACGATCCAGCTGATCACCGATCTGGGTGAGATCACACCCCGGGAGGTGACCACCGATGCCGGCGGCAATGGCCAGGCTTTTCTGATCAGCTGGCCCTCGGCCGTCGACACCCAGTCGGTGGTGACAGCCTCCTTCAAGGGCAGCATCGGTCAGACCGCCGTGGATCAACGCGGCGTCAGCCTGACCGTCTCATCCGAACCCGGCGCCATCGTGGCCAACGGCACCAGCCAGGCCGGCATCACGGCCTTGCTGTTGGAGGCCACCAGCGGGCTGCCCCTGGCCAGCCGCAGGATCATCTTCGAGACCAATCTGGGGACCATCACCGGGGAGGTCCTGACCAACAGCTGGGGACAGGCCACCGCCGTGCTAAACAGCGATCTGTCCGCCGGGACGGCCACCGTCACGGCCCGCTACGGGCCCAGCCTGGAACAGAGCGCCACGGTCGAGTTCCTGCCCACCGACGTCAGTGCGATCGTCCTGAAGAGCGAATCAGAGCAGCTGCTGGCCGATGGCCAGGATCAGGCCATCATCACGGCCACCGTCACCGATGCCGACGGTCAGCCGCTGGAGAACGTGGCCGTCACCTTTTCCTGCAACGCCGGGCGCATCGACGAGACGGCCGTCACCGACGCATCGGGACAGGCGCAGGCCGTCTGTATCGCTCCGGCGGCCGCCGTCGATCAGACGGTCACCGTGACAGCCGGCGTGGGAACGCTCCAGGATGAGATCCAGCTCGAGCTGCTGGGAGTGACCTTTCAGGTGCAGGCCTCCGACCAGGAGATCTATGCCGACGGCATATCCGAGACCGAGGTCATCGCCCAGGCCCGGGAGACAACCAGCGGACTGCCGCTGGTCGGGCGCACGGTCCTGTTCCGCTGTTTTCGCGATCTCGACGGCGACGGCGTCCAGGACGGCGGCGAGAGCGGGCTGGGGCAGATTGACGATCAGGCCGTCACCGACGCCAGCGGGCAGGCCCGGGCGACTCTGGTCAGCCAGGCCTCGGGACAGGATCTGGGGGCCGCGGTGCGGGCCGAGACCGAGTCCGGACTGGCAGCCATCGACACCCTGAGCATGATCGGGCTGGTTCTGGAGATGACCGCCGATCCGGCCAGCATCGTGGCCAACGGCGTCAGCACCACCACCGTGCGGGCCACCCTGCGGGAGAATAACCGTGGCTACGGGGTGTCCGGCAAAAACATTGAGTTCGCCACCAACCTGGGTGAGCTGGACGAGAGCCGGGGCACCACCGACCAGATCGGCCAGGTGGCCGTCATCCTGGTCAGCTCCACCAGCGCCGGGGCGGCCAAGATCTCGGCCAGCTACGGGAACACCATCACCGGATCGGCGACCGTCAATTTCACCGCCGTGGAGGCCGCCGAGATCCAGCTGATCCCGCAGTCGGAGAACCTGCTGGCCGATGGTATCGATTCCACCGCCGTGACCGTCACCGTGACCGATGCCGACGGTAATCCCATCGCCGATCTGGCGGTCGATTTCCAGACCACGGCGGGTAGCATCGCCTCTCCGGTGATCACCGGTGCGGCCGGTCAGGCCTCCACGGTGCTGACCAGCGTGCCTGCCGGGTCCGATACGGTGGCCGTGGTCACGGCCGTCGCCGGCTCGATCGAGCAGACCGTCGAGATCACCTTCCAGGGCGTCTCGCTGGAGCTGTCCTTCGATCCCGGCAGCCTGCTGGCCGACGGCATGAGCGCATCGGCAGTCAGGGCCCTGTATAAAAAGACCGCCAGCGGCCAGCCCATCGCCGCAGAGACGGTCAGTTTCATTAGCTTCGAGGATCAGGACGGCGACGGCCTGCTAGATGGTGGGGAGGAGCTGCTGGGGACGGTCACCGCCGAGGCGGTCACCGACGCCTCCGGACAGGCTCTGGCCACCTTCGTCAGCCCGGCCGACAGCAGCTACCGCGTGGCTACCGTGCGGGCGGTGACCCCGGGAGGCGTGGCCTACAGCGCCGCCATCCCGGTGTATGGTGTTCGTCTGAATCTGGCGGCCGGCGACAGCTCCATCGCGGCCAATGGCAGCTCCACCACCGAGATGGTGGCCACCCTGCTGGCCTACGACGGGGAGGGCGCCTTCGGTCCCATCGAGTCCAAAACGATCGAGTTCAGCACCAATCTGGGCAGCCTTTCGCCGGAGAGCGGGATCACCGGGTCCACCGGGCAGGTCCACACCACCCTGACCAGCAGCTCCTATCCGGGAACGGCACTGATCGACGCCGCCTGCGGTGAGGACATCTCCAAAACGGTCAAGGTGGTCTATACCGCCAGCATCCCCGATTCGATCATGCTCAGCGCCGAGCCGGCCGTACTGCCGGCCGACGGGGTGAGCACCTCGCTGATCACGGCCAACGTCGTTGATGCCAATCATAATCCCGTCTCCGACGGGACCCTGGTAAACTTTCAGACCTCGGCCGGCATGATCACCGAGGCCGACGTCACCGAGGCGGGCGTGGCCCACGCCACCCTGACCAGCTGCACCACCCCGGGACAGGTGACCATTACCGCCAACGCCGCCCGCCCCGACAGCGGGCAGATCAGCTCCAGCCCTTTGCTGCTGACCCTGACCTCGGACGAGGCCGCCTCCATCGTCCTCAGCGCCGAGCCCGACACCATCCGGGCCGACGGCTCATCGACCACCACCCTGACAGCCCTGGTTCTGGGACCGTACGGTAATCCGGTGACCGTGGGCATGCAGGTCAACTTCGCCACCTCCCTGGGCAGTATCACACCCTATGCCTTCACCAATGAGGAGGGCGTGGCTGAGGCCATTCTTACATCGGAGACGACCACCGGCATGGCCGTGGTCACCGCCACGACCACCGGCGCCAGCGCCCATTCCGAGATCCATTTCATCTCCGGAGCCGCCTCCAATATCGTCATGGTCTCCGTCACCAACGACTCCATCGGGGTGCAGGGATCCGGAGACAACGAGACCGCCACGATCACCTTCGAGGTCCGCGACGACACCGGGTCACCCCTGGATCTCAGCCAGCAGGTGGCCGTGGACTTCGAGATCGTCGGTCCGGCCGGCGGAGGAGAATTCCTCGAGCCGGCTTCCGATCTGACCGATGCCTACGGCCGGGTACAGACCACCCTGAACAGCGGCACGGTGGCCAAGACGGTCAAGGTCAAGGCGGCCATCGACACCCTGAGCATCTCATCGGAGGCCATCAGCATCGCCATCCACGGCGGGCCACCGGACGCGGCTCACTTCAGCGTGGTGCCCCAGTATTTGAACTCCGCCGGCTGGAAGACCTACGGGCTGCAGAACACCATCACCGCCTTCGTCGGCGACCAGTACGGCAATCCGGTGCCGGAGGGGACCTCGGTCTATTTCTCGACCACCGGCGGTATCATCGAGGGCTCGGGGAACACCAACTCCCTGGGTCAGGTCAGCGTGACCCTGGTGTCCTCCTCGCCGCTACCGGTCTCCACGGCCCTGGATCCGTCCGCCGAATATACCACCGACGTGTCCGCATACTGTGATTTCACCAGTCCCAAGAACGGCGACGGACAGGCCATTATCTTCGCCCAGACCGTGGACCGGTTGGGCGATCCCGTCTGGACCGACACCCGGACCATCTTCTCCGGCGATACCGGTATCTTGAATGTCAGCCCGACCTCTTTCTCCGTGCCCAACGGCGGCTCGCAGAGCTTCAGCTTCCGGGTGCATGACCTCAACGGAAACCCCCTGACCGCAGGCACGACCGTCAACGTCAGCGCCTCGGTGGGGGACCTGGTCGGGGACGTCAACGTCACCCTTCCGGACACGCAGTCTGCCGGATGGACCCAGTTCTCCTTCCTGTTGATGGACGGCGACTCCGCCGAGACCGATCCGGCCCAGACCTGCATCTTGACCATCTCGGTGACCAGCAGCCAGAACGGGAACGCCAGCACCATCATCATGGGGACGGTCGATTAAAACGATTCCATCGGCCGGAAAAACACGAGAGACCAGGCCGAGTTTTTCACGCTCTCCAAGTGAAAGGAAAGGACCATGCGACGACTCTCATATCTGGCGGCCGCAGCCGGTTTCCTGCTGATCACCGCCGTTTCGGCCGGCGCCTATACGGTGGGAAATCCGATCGAGGCCGCCGGTCCCGGACGGCTGGCCGTCAGCGCCGAATATGAATACCAGAAGCGCGATTTGCCGGATGTGGATCTGATCGAATCCAGGCGGTACCTGGTCAAGGCCGGCATCGGGCTGACCTCCTGGCTGGACGTGTTCGCCAAGGGCGGCGCCGCGCACCTGGAGATCCCCCTGGAGGGGGAGCCTTTCGTCGGGGAGGACAAATTCGCCTGGGGCGCCGGAGCCCGGGCCACCCTGTGGCATCTGCCGAAGTGGCAGCTGGAGCTGTTCTCCAGCGGTCAGATCCTATCCTTTCATACCCGGGGCCGTGTCGATCAGGAGATCACCACCTCGCCGGAGGTCTGGACCCGGCGGCTGGACACCAAGTACATCTGGTGGGAATACGGCGGGGCGCTGGGTCTCAAGGTCCGCCGGGGAGTGCTCAGTCCTTACCTCGGCGTGGACGTGTCCTACATCGAGGGGGAAAAGATCACCCATCAGCACAATCTGTTCTCCTACGGCAGCGTGGACGCCGGGCGCAGCAGTGCCGAGTTCAGCAGCGAGGACGCCGTGTTCACCGGCTTCGGCGGCCTGGATATCCGTCTGCCCCTGCGCTACCAGCTCTCCCTGGAGCTCCGCGGGACCAGCCGCGACCGGGTCTCCTTCACCCTCGGACTCAGCCAGCGGTCGCGTTGAGCGATCAGGCTGTTCCGGAACTTCTCGCGCCGCGGAGAGTGTTCTCCGCGGCGTTTTTTCTTGACTCAGCGGTCCTCTTTTTGTACTATGTGTCTGATTCCGGCCGTTTCGCCGGTCAGGTTTTTCACGGTCAACCGAATGACTGAGAGGGACTCGTGTCGGAGATGTGGACCTATGTGAGCACCAGCGATGTGGTCTTTCATCTGATCTATGCCCTGGCCGCCTTCCTGCTGCTGGAGATCCTCTTTCGGATCCTTTACAAGATCAAGATACTACAGATCTCCGCCCCTCTGGCGCACCTTACCTTCATCCTCATCTTTTTGCTCATCCTGCTGACCCGTTCCGGGGTCCCCGCCGATCTATTCGGTATGAAGCTGTTGACCTCGGCGGCCCTGTTCCTCGGATTTCTCATCCTGTTCAATGTTTTCGATCATCTCGTCGTTGATGTCTTCCTGGAGAGCCGCCGGGACGTCAAGATGCCCGTTCTGCTGCACCAGCTCGTCCGTATCGCCGTGCTGGTGCTGGTTCTCTTCGTCATCATCTCCAAGGTCTTCCAGGCCAGATTGTCCACCCTGCTGGTCAGCTCAGCGGTCGTCTCAGCGGTGATCGGTCTGGCCCTCCAGGACGTTCTCGGCAATGTGGTCGCCGGCGTCGCCCTGCATGTCGGAAAACCCTTCAAGGTGGGGGACTGGGTGATGGTCAGCGAACAGGTGGGCGCCGTCATCCAGACCAGCTGGCGGGCCACGACCATCCGGACGCTGGAGGGCGACTACGTCGTTCTGCCCAACGGCAGCATCGCCAGAGAGAAGATCATCAATTACTCGGATCCCAATCCCCGGCATGCCGAGTTCGCTGAGGTGGGAGCCCGCTATGAGCACCCCCCGAATCTGGTCAAGGAAGCCATGATCCAGGCGGCCCGGGGAACCGAAGGCGTCCTGCCCGAACCCCATCCCCGGGTCTGGGTGACGGCCTATGGGGATTTTTCCATTCAATACAAGATGAAGTACTGGATCGATAATTTCCCCATCCACCCGGACATCAGGGACCGGGTGATGAGCAACATCTGGTATCAATTCCGCCGCCGAGGCATCGGGATCCCCTTTCCCATCCGGGATGTCACTGTGTTCACCGTGACGCCGGAGCAGAAGGAAAAGGAGCGGAGCGAAAAGATTACCGGCATCGTCGAAACGCTGGATCGGGTAGAGCTGTTCTCGCCGCTCAGCGAGGAGGAGAGGCGGCAGGTGGCCCAGGGCGCTCAGGTCCATCGATACGCCGCCGGGGAGGATGTCGTCCGGCAGGGTGAGGAGGGTGATTCCTTCTTCATCATCACCTCGGGAACAGTGGAGGTGAGTAAGACCGACTCGTCGGGTCGCAAGGGAGTTCTGGCCCAGCTTGAGTCCGGCGCCTTCTTCGGGGAGATGTCACTGCTCACCGGCGAGAAGCGGACGGCCACGGTCACCGCCCTGAAGGACGTCGATGTGATCGTCATCCACAAGGCCTGCATGGCCGAGATACTGGAGACCAATCCCTCTATGGCTGAGAAGCTCAGCCAGCAGCTGGAACGCCGCCTGGCAGACACCGCCGAGAAGATGGCTGCACTGGAAAAGGCAACCGTGGGCGCGGCGCGGGACGATGAGAAGAGCAAGCACCTGCTCCGCCGTATTCGTACCTTTTTCCATCTCAAGTGAGGTTGCCTGCTCGGGGCAGGCTCATTTGTAAGAATCAGGCGGCGTCATCACAGGGCCCGCCTTTTTTTCGTCACCGCCGCCAGGAAGATCGATAACCGACATGCCGAAGAAAACAGATCTGCTCAGTAATTTTACCGCTCTGGACCTGGAGACCACCGGTCTGAGTTCGCAGAATGACGTTATCATCGAGGTGGGCGCCGTCCGGGTGCGCGACGGCCAGATCTCCGAGGAGTTTTCCCGGCTGATCGATCCCGGCCGGCCCCTGCCCAGGTTCATTACCCGCCTGACCGGCATCACCGATACCGATCTGGAGGGGCAGCCGGCCATCGAGGCGGTCCTTCCGGAGGTGGAGGCATTTCTCGGCGATGATCCCCTGGTGGCTCATAATGCGCCCTTCGACATCGGCTTCCTCAATGCCGGCCGGGAGCGTCAGGGCCGCTCCCCGCTGAGCAATCCCATCCTCGACACCCTGCTGCTGTCCAGTGTTCTCCTGCCCCGGCTGCGGGACCACCGCCTGGCCACCCTGACGGCCTATTACGATGTCACCTTGGAACGGGCACACCGGGCCACGGATGATGCCCGGGCCACCGCCGAGGTGTATCTGGCGCTGACCGGGGAGCTGGCCGCGATCGATCCGGAGATCGCCGCGCTGCTGGCCCGGCTGGCGGCCGGCGCCGGCGAAGGGCCCAGGATTTTCTTCGAACAGGGCGTCAAACGCTCGGTGGGGGCCGTTCTGGACCGAAAGATCGCCTCTCCTCCCGGCCGTCCGGATCTGATGCAGAGCTTCACCAATCTGTCCGGGGCCGTCGACGAAGGACCCCTCCGCCGGGAGGATGGCCGTGAGCCGCAGCCCCTGGATGTGGATGAACTGGTGGGGCTGTTCGGCTCCGGGACGGCTCTGGGACAGGCTCTGGGCTGCTATGAGCAGCGCCCCCAGCAGATCCGCATGGTCGAGGCGGTGGCCCGGGCCTTCCATCGGGGGGAGTTCCTGGCCGTGGAGGCCGGCACCGGGACGGGGAAATCCCTGGCCTATCTGGTGCCGGCGGTCACCTGGGCGGTGCGTAACGACTGCCGGGTGATCATCTCCACCCATACCAAGAATCTCCAGGATCAGTTGTTCTACAAGGACCTGCCCCTGCTCCATGAGTCCCTGGAGACGCCCTTTGTCTCGGCGCTGATGAAGGGGCGGTCCAATTATCTCTGTCTGAACAAGTGGCACCGCATTGTCGAGGGCAGCGAGCCGGTCCTCACCGATCGGGAATGGACCGAACTGCTGCCCCTGGTCCTGTGGGCGCATCAGACGGCCACCGGCGATGTGGCCGAGAATACCGGCTTCCGGGGGGGCGGTGAGCTGTGGAGCAAGCTCTGCGCCGAGCGGAACTATTGTCTGGGCCCCCGCTGTCCCTATCACGGACCCTGCTTTCTGATGCGCATCCGCCGGGCCGCGGCCGAGGCCCATATCGTGGTGGTCAACCACTCGCTGTTTTTCTCCGACCTGGCTGCAGAGAACGCAGTCCTCTCGGAGTATGATTTCGTCGTCTTCGACGAGGCCCATCGGCTGGAGGAGGTGGCCACCCAGTATCTGGGCAGCGAGCTGAACTGGTGGGAGATCCGGGCCATGCTCAACCGGCTGTATCAGCGGGAGCGTGCGGCCCTGGGAACGCTGGCCGCGCTGGAGCGGCGGCTGAAGAAATCGACCGTGCCGGAGGTGGACCGGAGCGCCATGCTGGAGAGCGCTGCCGCGGCCATCCAGGCCCGTCAGGATCTATGGCGCGCGGCCATGGAATTCTTCCGCGTCCTGACCGAGACCGCCCGGGCGGTCTACGGCGAAACGGAGAGCGAGTATATCGGCAAATACCGCTACCGGCCCGAGGACCAGCTTCTGCAGATGATCGGTGAGCCGGGCCGGATCCTGCGCGCGGGTCTGGTCAGGCTGCATGAACAGCTCCGTCAGCTCACCGGCCTGATGGATCTGGCCGAGATCGATCGAATCAAGGACGGGGAGCAGCTCCTCGAGGAGCTGCTGGCCCGGATGCGGGACGCCTACGATCTGATCGAGGCCTTTGACCATCTCCTCTCCGCCGGGGAGGAAAACTACGTCTACTGGGTGGAGATCCCGGTCAGGGAGGACAGTTTCGACGCCCGTCTGCTCAGCGCTCCGCTGAACATGGCCCAGCTGATGCGCACGCTGGTCTATGACCGTCTGCGCTCGGCGGTGCATACCTCGGCCACCCTGACGGTGGCCGGTCAGTTCGACTATTTTCTGCAGCGCACCGGTCTGAACCTGGTCGAGCCGGAGCGCCTGAGGACCCTGTCGGTGGGTTCGCCGTTCGATTTCGAGGAACAGGCCCTGGTCTGCGTGCCGGCCTATCTGCCGACGCCCAAGGAGCCCGGCTTTCTGGAGGCCGTCATCGATGACCTGCGCGGAATCCTGACCACCAGCCGGGGCGGCGCTCTGGTCCTGTTCACCTCCTACGAGATGCTCGGTCGGGTTTATGAGGCGCTGGAGGAGCCGCTCAGCCAGGAGGGCCTGGAGGTCCTGGGTCAGGGGCGGGATGGGTCCCGGACAAACCTGCTGAACCGTTTTCGGGAACAGACCGAGGCGGTCCTGATGGGAACCAGCAGTTTCTGGGAAGGGGTGGATATTCCCGGGGACAGCCTGCGGATTCTGATTCTGGTCAAGCTGCCCTTTCAGGTGCCCACCGAGCCGATCGTGGAGGCGCACGTCGAACAGCTGCACCGGGCCGGCCGAAACGCCTTCTACGAGTATCTTCTGCCCGAGGCGGTGATCCGTTTTCGTCAGGGCTTTGGACGCTTGATCCGCCGGGCCGATGATCACGGGGTGGTCCTGATCATGGACAGCCGAGTGCTCAGCACCCGGTATGGAAGCACCTTTTTGAACTCGCTGCCGGTGCGGACCTGGGCGGTGAGCTCGGCCGAGTCGATGGAGGAGGACATCCGGCGATGGCTGCAGACGCAAAAAAAGCCGCCCGCAGGCGGCGCCATTGAACTCGATGAAATCGCTTAGAACTCTTTCTTTCGCTTCCGGATCCGGCTCCCGGCTTGGTCAAGCCCGAACCGCTGGCCGGAGACGGCTTAATGCTCCTCGTGCCTTCTACGGGCCTGCTCCAGCAGATCCCTTTCCTCCTGGGTGAGGCTGTTCATGCCTTCCCGGGAGACCTTCTGCAGGATCTCGTCGACCTTCCGATCCATATCCCGCCGCTGCTCCTCTTCCCATTTCTGCTGGGTCCGGCGCTTTGACCGCCGGTCCAGAAGCGCCCCCTTGAGCAGATAGGTCAACCGCTCCCGCTTCAGATAGAGGTATCCGAACAGCATCCCGCCGAGGTGGGCGAAGTGGGCGATGCCGCTGGAGGCCTGTCCCCGCGAGGCCATCAGCTCCATGATGACCAGGAAGATGACGAAGTGCTTGGCCTTGACGGGCAGCAGGAAATAGAGATAGACCGGCCGGTTGGGGAACATCATCCCGTAGGCCACCAGGATGCCGTAAATGGCGCCCGAGGCGCCGATGGTCGGAGTAACCGAGTTGAGTGCCGTCAGCCAGCTGAGCACGCCGGCGCCCACGCCGGTGATGAAATAGTATTTTAGAAAGGTCCGGCTGCCCCAGTAGCGCTCGATCTCCGATCCGAACATCCACAGGATGAACATGTTCAGGAAGAGATGCCACAGACCGCCATGGAGAAACATATAGGTGACGAATTGCCAGATGTAGAAGCGATGGACGATGAACCGGGGGACCAGCCCGAAAAAGTAGATCATCTCCGAACCGCCGGTGATATACTCCAGCAGGAAGACGATGATGTTGATGATCAGCAGCGATTTGACCATCGGGGTAAGCATGCCCCCGAAGCCGTATCTGGGTCGATAATAGGACATCGGCCGGATTCTCCGGTACCTGCGGCAGGTGGTGAACTGGCTGTTTTCTCTCCCTAAACTACCCATGCCTGACGGGGTTGTCAAGGGAAAAGTTCCTCCCCCTGCCGGGTTCGGCGGCTGCACAGAGTAATCGGCTCCGAAAACCGGTCCGGCGGCTCAAATAAGACCTTGACAAACACCTTTTTGTTGTGTTTTTTGTGAATGGTTTGGGCCGTATATGTAATGGGAGGCGGGCATGCCGACGGTCGTTTTGGACGGCGAACATCTCTCCCTGGAGGACGTCGAGCGGGTCGCACGGCAGGAGGACCGGATCCGGATCTCCGCCACCGCCAGGGCGAAAATGAATCGTTCGCGAGATCTGGTGCGGAAGGTTCTCGACTCCCGGGAGGTGGTCTACGGGATCAATACCGGATTCGGGGCCCTCTGTCAGGTGGTCATCGAGCCGGGTCTGATCTCCCGGCTGCAGAAGAACCTGGTGGTCAGCCATGCAGCCGGGGTGGGCAGACCATTGCCTGTACCGGTGGTCAGAGCCATGATGCTGCTGCGGGCCAACGTGCTGGCCAAGGGCTGCTCCGGTGTGCGCCCGGAGGTGGCCGAACACCTGGCGGCCATGATCAACGCCGGTCTTCATCCGGTGGTCCCGGAACAGGGTTCGGTCGGCGCCAGCGGGGATCTGGCTCCGCTGGCTCACATGACCCTGGCCATGCTGGGGCTGGGGCAGGCAGAGCTGAACGGCCGGAGGATGTCGGCTGCCCGGGCGCTGAAACGGATCGGGTTGTCTGCGCTGACCCTGGAGGCCAAGGAGGGGTTGGCGCTGACCAACGGCACCCAGGCCATGACCGCCCTGGGGACTCTGACCCTGATGCGCGCAGAGCGGCTGGTGCGCATGGCCGATGTCTGCGGTGCGCTCAGCCTGGAGGCGCTGCTGGGCACGCCGGCGGCCTTTCACCCCCGGCTGCAGCAGGCCCGGCCGTACCGGGGACAGCGCCTGTCCGCCCGGAACCTGAGGCGCCTGGTCCGCGGCAGCCGGATCGTGCGTTCGCACCAGGGCTGTTCCAGGGTTCAGGACATGTACAGCTTACGGTGCATGCCGCAGGTCCATGGAGCGGTCCGGGAAGCCCTCGGTCATGTCCGGGACGTCCTCAAGGTGGAGATCAACTCGGCCACCGACAATCCCCTGGTCTTTCCGGAACAGGATCTGATCGTCTCCGGAGGGAATTTCCACGGCCAGCCGGTCTCGCTGGCCCTGGACCATGCCGCTACTGCCCTGTGCTCGCTGGCCGGTATCTCCGAGCGGCGTATCGCCAGCCTGATGGACTCGACTATCAGCCGTCTGCCGTCCTTTCTCACCCTCCGCGGCGGGCTGAACTCCGGCTTCATGATGGCCCAGGTGACGGCCGCCTCGCTGGTCTCGGAGAGTAAAACTCTGGCCCATCCGGCCAGCATCGATTCCATTCCCACCTCGGCCAACCAGGAGGATCACGTCAGCATGGGTATGACAGCCGCCCGTCAGGCTGCGCAGATCGTGGCCAACGCCGAACAGGTCCTGGCCATCGAGCTGCTCTGCGCCGCCCAGGGAATCGATCTTCGCTCCCCGCTGAAACCCGGGCGGGGGACGATGGCCGCCTATCGCGCCGTTCGCCGGCAGATCAGACGCCTGGACCGCGACCGGATCATGGCCCCGGATCTGGAACGGGCGGCGGAATTGATCCGGGGGGGCAAGGTGCTGGGGGCGGTGGAGAAAGCGATAGGAAAGCTGAGCTGAGATCAGGCTCGGGGATACATGATCTGAAGATTGATCCATGCCATCCGGCAGAAACTTGAGGGGATCGACCATGAACAAGACACAGATACAGGCACCCACTGGGACCGACTTATCCTGCAAGGGCTGGCACCAGGAAGCGGCCATGCGCATGCTGATGAACAATCTCGACGCCCGGGTGGGCGAGGATCCCGAGCACCTCATCGTCTATGGCGGCACCGGCAAGGCGGCCCGCAACTGGGACAGCTATCATGCCATCATCAGGACGCTCCAGGGGCTGGAGAACGACGAAACCCTTCTGGTCCAGTCGGGCAAGCCGGTGGGCGTCTTCCGGACCCATGAACATGCCCCCCGGGTGCTTATTGCCAACAGTCTGCTGGTGCCCAAATGGGCCACCTGGGAGCATTTCTGGGACCTGGAGGACCGCGGCCTGATCATGTACGGCCAGATGACCGCCGGCAGCTGGATTTACATCGGCACCCAGGGCATCGTCCAGGGGACCTACGAGACCCTGGCCGAATGCGCCCGGCAGCACTTCGGCGGGACACTGAAAGGCAAGCTGGTCCTGACCGCCGGGATGGGGGGGATGAGCGGTGCCCAGCCGCTGGCTGTGACCATGAACGAGGGCGTCTGCCTGGACGTGGAGGTGGACCGGGCCCGTATTCAGCGGCGCCTGGACACCAGCTACTGCGATACCATGGTGGAAGATCTCGATGAGGCCCTCAGGCTGGTCGAGGAGGCTCTGGCCAAAGAAAAACCCCTCTCGGTCGGATTGGTGGGCAACGCCTCGGAGATCCATCCCGAGCTGATCCGGCGTGGCATCACCCCCGATGTGCTCACCGATCAAACTTCGGCCCATGACGCGCTCAACGGCTACGTGCCCGGCAAGATGACCCTGGAGCAGGCCCTCCAGCTGCGGCGGAGCGATCCTGAGGAATACACCAAAAGGGCCTATGAGTCCATCGCCGAACATGTCCAGGCCATGCTGGCCATGCAGAAGAACGGCGCGGTGACCTTCGATTACGGCAACAATATCCGCGGCCAGGCGCAGAAGGCGGGAGTGGAGAACGCCTTCGACTTTCCCGGCTTCGTCCCCGCCTTCATCCGTCCGATGTTCTGTGACGGCAAGGGCCCCTTCCGCTGGGCCGCGCTGTCCGGCGATCCGGAGGATATCCTCAAGACCGATGAGGTCGTGCTGCGGGAGTTTCCCCAGGACGAGGCCCTCTGCCGGTGGATTCGCCTGGCTCAGGAGAAGGTCCAGTTCCAGGGGTTGCCCTGCCGGATCTGCTGGCTGGGCTACGGCGAGCGGGCTCACTTCGGCCGGCTGATTAACGAGATGGTCGGCCGGGGAGAGATCAAGGCGCCCATCGTCATCGGACGCGACCACCTGGATTGCGGCTCGGTCGCCTCACCCTACCGGGAGACCGAGGGGATGAAGGACGGCTCCGACGCCATCGCCGACTGGCCCATTCTCAACGGCCTGCTCAACGCCGTCTCCGGCGCCTCCTGGGTCTCGGTGCATCACGGCGGCGGGGTCGGCATCGGACTGTCCATCCATGCCGGCATGGTCACCGTGGCCGACGGCACCAAAGAGATGGACCTTCGGCTGGAACGGGTGCTGACCAACGATCCCGGCATTGGAGTGGCCCGGCATGCCGACGCCGGGTATGATCAAGCCGTCCAGACGGCCCGGGAAAAGGGCATCCGCCTGCCGATGATGGAATGATCGTCGTGCTGGTGCTGGTGATTCGTGATCATGAAAACAACGACAACCAAGGACAGATTCAGCGGGTGAGAGATGCCTCAGCAAGAAGTTGATCTGATCGTCAGAAACGCCAATCAATTATTGACTTTACGAGGTGGCAGCGAGGGGCCTCGAAAGGGCTCCGACATGACCGATGTGGGGCTCATCGCGGATGGCTCGGTGGCTGTCCGTGGAGGTCATATCGTTGCTGTGGGCACCGACCGGGAGGTTGCCCGACAGGTCGCCATCGGCGCCCGGACAGAGATCATCGATGCGTCCGGTCGGGTGGTCCTGCCCGGCTTCGTCGATCCCCATACCCATCCGGTCTTCGCCGGTACCCGCGAGGAGGAGTTCGAGCTGCGTCTCAAAGGGGCCTCGTACCCGGAGATCGCTGCTGCCGGCGGGGGCATCCGCTCCAGCGTCCGCCGGCTGCGCCGGGCGACCGCCGAGCAGCTGCGTCAGGAAGCCCTTCAGCGCCTCGATCGCCTGCTCTCGCACGGAACGACAACGATAGAAGCAAAAAGCGGTTACGGCCTGGACCTGGAGAATGAGCTGAAGTCGCTTGAGGTTATTGCCCAGCTCAACCGGGATCACCCGCTGGACCTGGTGCCCACATTCCTGGGAGCTCATGAGGTGCCGGATGAGTACCGCCAGGACCGGGGGGAATATATCCGGCTGATCGAGGAGGAGATGATCCCCCGGGTGGTAGAGGGCGATCTGGCCGAGTTCTGCGATATTTTCTGCGAGCAGGACGTCTTTGATGTCGCCGAGTCACGGCGCATTCTCATCACCGCCAGGGAGGCCGGCCTCAAGCTGAAGCTGCATGCCGACGAGTTGGCGGCCAGCGGCGGTTCCCAGCTGGCTGCCGAGCTGGGAGCCGTCTCGGCCGATCATCTGGTCTACACCGATACCGATGGCATCGCCGCCATGGCCGCCGCCGGAGTGATCCCCGTGTTGCTGCCCGGGACCACGTTTTTTCTGCGGGGCGAACGGTATGCGCCGGCCCGGGAGATGATCGCGGCCGGTCTTCCGGTGGCCCTGGCCACGGACCTCAATCCGGGCAGCTGCATGACCGAATCGATGCCCATGATCCTGACCCTGGCCTGTCTGAAGATGGGCCTGTTGCCCGCCGAGGCCATCTGCGCCGCCACCGTCAACGCCGCCTGGGCGGTGGACCGGGGCAACATGGTGGGCAGCCTGGAGGAGGGTAAGCGGGCCGACCTGGTCATCTGGAAGATGAAGAACTACAAGATCCTGCCCTATCATTACGGGGTCAATCTGGTCGATACGGTGATCAAATCCGGCCGGGCGGTCTACCGCGACGGCCAATTTCTCACCTAGCTAGAATGGAACGAAGATGAATCCGGTCAAAAGATTCGCCCCGCTGCTCTGGCTCACGGCCTGTCTTCTGCTGCATTGCGGCGTCTATTCTTTTTCCGGCAGCGGATTGCCGTCGCATATTCGAACCGTGGCCGTGCCCATCTTCGAGAATCGAACGGCCGAGATCGGCATCAGAGAGACTCTGACCGACGCCGTCACCGAGGCGCTGGTCACCGACGGGCGGCTGCGGGTGGTCGGTCCGGATGCGGCCGATTCGATCATCGAGGGCACGGTGGTCGATTACCGGGAGCAGGCCTACACCTACGACCGGTCCGAGAATGTCCAGGAGTATATCGTCCGGATCTACGTGGATGTCTCCTATCAGGACGTCAGAAACCGGACCGCCATCTGGGAGGAGAAGCGGCTGGAGGGGTGGGGGACCTATGATGTCTCCCTCACGCCCCCCGAGGAGGTCGACACCGGACGGGAGCGGGCCATCGCCAAGCTGGCCGAGGATATCGTCAACAAAACGCTCTCCGGATGGTAAACCGCTCCCGAAGGTCCCCACACATGCGCGGTCCCTCCAGGACCCATGGAGACGGAATACCCGCCGCCCAACCCTGATCTTCCATGAACCGAGCCAACGAACATTTTCGATCGCGCCTGGCACAGGTCCGCCTGTGCGTTATCACCGATCGCTCGCTGTCCCGGGGACGCGATGTCCAGGAGGTCGTCTCGGCCGCCATCCGGGGCGGAGCGCAGATGATCCAGTTCCGGGACAAGGAGCTTTCCGACGGTGAATTCTATCGGGTTGCATCCGGTCTCAGGGAGCTGACCCGGAAAGCCGATGTCCTGCTAACCATCGATGACCGGGTGGATGTGGCCCTGGCCGTCGGCGCCGACGGGGTCCATCTGGGGGAGCGGGATCTGCCCCTGACAGCGGCCAGAGAACTGACCGGCCCGGACATGATCCTGGGCGCCTCGGCCCGAACGGAGGAGGGGGTCCGTCTGGCCCAGCAGGGCGGGGCCGACTACCTTGGGCTGGGGGCCATGTTTCCCACCGGGACCAAAGGCGACGCCATCCACGTCGGTCCGGAGCGGCTGCGCCGACTGCGGCCGTCCATAGGTATTCCCGTGCTGGCCATCGGGGGCATCACCGCGGAGAATGTCGAGGCCGTCATCCGGGCCGGCGCCGACGGCGTGGCCGTGATCGGAGCGGTCGTAGGCGCCGACGATGCGGCTGAAGCGGCCGAGAGCATTCTGAACAGGATCCGCCGGGTATCTGCAGAAATGGGTTGACAGATTTTGAAGAAATACCTATGTTCTTTGGGTTATTCCGCACAGACGATTCGGGAATCATTCGTCAAGAAGACCAGGAGTTCTTATGAGAACGGTGTATCTGGATCACAGCGCCACCACCCCGGTCCACCCGAAAGTTCTGGAAGCCATGCTGCCCTACTATCAGGACGAATACGGCAATGCCTCCAGTCTCCACCGGCTGGGTCGCAACGCCCGGCTGGCCCTTGATCAGGCCCGGGAAAAGGTGGCCGCTGCCCTCCATGCCCGGTCGGACGATATCTATTTTACCAGCGGCGGCACCGAGGGCGATAATCTGGCTATCAAGGGAACCGCCTTCGCTCTGCGCGACAGGGGCCGCCACATTATCACCTCCCAGATCGAGCATGAAGCCGTGCTCAACACCTGCGGGTATCTCGAAAAGAACGGTTTTGAGGTCACCTATCTGCCGGTCGATGGCCACGGTTCGGTTGGGCTTGACGATCTGAAGAAAGCCGTCACCGATCAGACCATTCTTATCTCCATCATGCACGCCAACAACGAGGTGGGCACCATTCAACCCATTGCCGAGATCGGCGCTCTGGCCAGGGAGCGGGGGATCGTCTTTCACACCGATGCCGTTCAGACGGTGGGAAAGATACCGGTCGATATTAAGGATCTGAATGTCGATCTGCTGGCCATGTCGGGCCATAAATTTTACGGTCCCAAAGGTGTCGGTGCCATCTACATGCGCCGGGGAGTGAAGGTTTCCCCTCTGGCTCATGGAGGGCACCATGAGAACTGGAAGCGGGCCGGGACGGAGAATGTTCCCGGTATCGTCGGACTGGCGGCGGCGCTGGAGGCCTGCGTGGCGGAGATGGAGGAGACCGCCGAAAGGGAGGGTCAGCTTCGGGATGCGCTCCAGAAAGGCATTCAGGAGAAGGTCGAGGCGGTCAGGATCAACGGTCATCCTGATCGGCGGCTGCCGGGGTCGCTGAGCGTTTGCTTCGAGGCGCTGGAGGGCGAGGCTCTTATTCTCAGTCTGGATCTCAAAGGCATCGCCGCCTCGACCGGTTCGGCCTGTTCCTCCGGATCCCTGGAGCCGTCGCATGTGCTCAAAGCCATGGGCATCCCCATCGAGATCGCCCACGGATCAGCCCGTTTCACCCTTGGACGGTCCAATACCCGCGAGGAGATCGATTACGTTCTCGAGGTGCTCCCGGATATCGTCGAGAGATTGAGAACCATGTCGCCGGTGCGGCTGTCCAAGAGCGATGGTGAAGCATGAGTGTGAATCTTTCCTGATGATGGAAGTCCGGTCTTTTCCATTCCCGACCACCAGTCCCGATCCAAAGGAGGTGAACCGCACCGAGAGAGAGATTTCTGGCCTTTGACCCATGTCATCGCGAACAGGAGGGGATCATGTCGAATCATAAGGTACTTATTGTCGCAGTGTTGATTACAGCGCTTATTTTAAGCTTTGGTTTAAGTTTCGCGGATATGTGGGAGCCGTACCAGTTTGAGCCCAAGGATCAGGAGTATGAATACGAGATCATCAACTTCGAGCAGGCGGACGCCGATGAAGAACCGGTGGCCCAGGTCAGTTATTACCTCTTGAAGATCACGCAGATGGATGACGGCCAACTGGAGGTCTCGGTACAGACCACCTGGATGGCCGGCCAGGATGAGCTGGGCTCGGAGATCCTGGGCGGCTGGTGGGCGGCCGGAGCGTTCGGACTGACCATGGCTTTTATCAATCCCATGTACGCCGCTTTCTTCGGCGGCCTGGATCTCTATGTGGGCAACAAGATGAGTTTCTTCGGCGCGGGCGTGGTCCAGGTGACCGGCACCGAGACGGTGGCCGGACGCGAGGGATTCGTCTGTGAGCTGCTCAATCAGGACGGCGGCACCGTCCAGGGACGGTATGTAGTCGATCCCTCCGTCCCCTTGCCTCTGAAGACCGAGATGTTTAACGAGAACGGCACCAAACAGTTCCAGACTGAGCTGCAGCGTATCGAGATGTGAGAAGTTGTTGCATCTCGCAGGGTGATGTGGAGCCGATGTGATATTTCAGATGTAATATGTACCATCTGTAACGCAGTCCTTCTTGATAGGGAGGGCGGGTCCGCCGTCCTCCCGTTTCGTTTCTGAACGTTCTCGGTTTGCGAACGATCAGCAGACAGGAAGAAAGGTCATTCGAGGTGTTGTTTCAGACGCACATCCCGGCCCCCGGTCCGGTGGCCGTGGCTATGAGTGGAGGGGTGGACAGTTCCCTGGCCGCCGTGCTGCTCAAGGAGGCCGGTTACGAGGTGATCGGTCTGACCATGCAGCTGTGGAGTGTTCCCGAACACAGCCGTTCGCCGCGGTGCTGTTCGCTGGGGGCGTTCGACGACGCCCGGGAGATCTGTCGCCAGTGGGACATTGACCATCATCTGGTGGATCTGCGAAAGCAGTTCTCCGACCGGGTCGTTCGAGCCTTCGTGCACGAGTACCTTCAGGGACGGACCCCCAATCCGTGCGTCATCTGCAATGCGCTCATCAAATGGCGATGCCTTCTTCCGAAAGCCCGGGAATTGGGCGCCCGGGCGCTGGCCACCGGTCACTATGCCCGGGTGCGGAAGGATCCCTCCGGCGAACGCTTCCAGCTTCTGCGGGGTGCCGATCGGGCCAAGGATCAGTCCTATGCCCTGTGGGGGCTGTCCCAGGACGATCTGGCCGCCACCATCCTGCCGCTGGGCGATCTGACCAAAGGGGAGACCCGGCGGCTGGCCGATCAACGGGGACTTTCAGTGGCCGGCAAGAGCGACAGCCAGGAGATCTGTTTCGTTCCCGAGGACAACTACGGCACCTTTATCGAGAATCATTTCTCTCCCGCCTCTCCGGGCGGGATCTCCAACTCCGAGTCATATCCCTGGTCTCCGGGACCCATCGTCGACCAGGAGGGGAACATCCTCGGGCAGCACCGGGGATTGCCGTTCTATACGGTGGGCCAGCGCCGCGGCCTGGGCCTGGCTCTCGGCCGGCCGGTCTACGTGGTGGATATCGACCGGATCTATAACCGATTGGTCGTGGGGCCGGAAGGGGATCTGCTCCAGCGGCACCTGTGGGCCCATCGGCTGAACTGGATATCGATCCGGCAGCCGGACCGGGAGATCTCCTGCGCGGTTCAGATCCGGTACAACCATCCGGCGGCCCCGGCCCGGCTGGTGACCGTACCGGACGGCGATGTCCATGTCGAATTTGATCAATCCCAGCGGGCCATCACCCCCGGTCAATCGGCCGTCTTCTATGACCGGGATGCGGTCCTGGGAGGGGGCATCATTCGCCGCCCCGGCCCGGATGAGGTGGCCGGACTGATGCCGGAGAATGCCGCCGACGATCAAAGGGAGCCGGTGAGATGACCCGCTGCAGGGCTCTGCTGGTTGTTCTTCTCCTCCTGCCGGCGGCCCTCTGCTGGTCCGGGGAGAGAGACTGGGCCGGTCTCACTGAGCGCTCCGAGCACTTCATCCTGTACTATCATCCGCAGGACAAGCGAGCGTCGAACAATCTGCTTCTGGCGGCCGAAAGGGAATTTGCCCGGATCACCGATCTGATCGGTGTCCGTCCGGATGAGACGATTCACCTCTACCTGGCGCGAGACCGGCAGGAGTTTCAGCAGCTCACCTCCGGGGCGATACCGGAATGGGGCATCGGAGTGGCCGTTCCGGCCCGGAATCGCATCGTCCTGATCGCCGCCGGAGCGGACCGGAACAACCAGAGTCTGCGCCAGGTCCTGACCCACGAGCTGTCGCACATCGTTTTTCACCGCGCCATGGGAGTGGTCCGGCCGCCCCGCTGGCTGGACGAGGGACTGGCCATGTATATCTCTCATGAGTGGAAGCTGGGCCGCAGCGTTCTGGTGGCCCGGGCCCTGCTGTTCGGCTCACTCATCCCGCTCGATGAGATCGACCGGGTGAATACCTTCGCCCATCCTCAGGCCGATCTGGCCTATACGGAGAGCTTTCTGGCCGTGGCCTTCATCGTCGAGCGGTTCGGGGAGAGTGCTCTCCGGGAGTTGATCGGGGAGCTGGCCCGGTCAGGGGATCTCGACCTGGCCATGGGCATCAGTCTGGGAATGACCTACCGGGAATTTCTCAGGCAGTGGAACAGCGAGGTCGTCCGCCGGTTCAACTGGGTCTCCATCATCAGCGACCCGTTCGTCCTGTGGGGGTTCATGCTGGCCCTGTTCGTTATCGTCTTCCTTCTCAAGCGGCGCTATACCCGCCGGACGATGCGGCAATGGGAATTGCAGGAAGAGGCCCTTGAGGAAGGATGGTCCGGAGAAGATCTTACCAAGAGGTGGTCCGGTCCATGAAGCATCCCGTCAGATATCGGCTGGAATACTTTCTGGCCCTGGGTCTTTCCGGGCTGGTACGCTGCCTCCCGCCGGGGTTGGGACAATGGTGCGGGGCTGCGTTGGGGCAGGTCACTTTTAGCATCCTCCGCCTGCGCCGCAGGGTCACCCTGGAGAACCTGAAAGCGGCTTTTCCGGAACTGACCGGCCGGCGGGAGCTGGTCCGGCTGGGCGCCCGCTGCTATCGTCATCTGGGCAAGAACGTGGTGGAAGTATGTCGTTTCCCCAAACTGAACCGGGAGCGGCTGGCCGAGGTGGTCGAGATCCGGGGGCTGGAACATCTCCGGAAGGCGCTCGGGGAGGGACGCGGAGCCATTCTGCTGAGCGGCCATTTCGGCGCCTGGGATTGGATCGGAGCAGCGCTTGCGCTGAACGGTTTCGCCGTCGATCTGTTCGCCCGGTCGCAGAAGAACCCGTTCTTCGATGATCTCTTAATCCGTCACCGGAGCTGGCTGGGCGCCAATATCCTCCTCACCAGCGGGACGCCCCGGGCTATCCTGCGGTCGCTGCGCCAGAACCGCCTGCTAGCCATACTGGCCGATCAGGACGGCGGACGCAAGGGCATCTTCATCCCCTTCATGGGGCGCCCGGCCTCCACGGCGCCGGGCGTAGCCCGGATCGCTCTGCGCACCGGATCGCCCATCCTGATGGGTTTCTTCGTCCGACAGCCCGATGATCGCCATCTGTTCGTGATCGAGCCTCCCATGCGGGTGGACCGCAGCGGCGATACCGAGGAGGTCGTGCGGCGGATCCTGGAAGTCTATACCAGGAAACTGGAGGAGCAGATCCGGGCGCATCCTCATCAGTGGTTCTGGCCCCATCGCCGCTGGAAGACACAGCCTCCCCAGGAGCGTTGAAGCTCGCCGTGGGCGGCCAACGTTCTGTCGAACCACATCGGCAGGATGCTCACGGAGCCTCTTCCGTCCGTCAGCACACCATTATTCAGGAGCACCTGTTGACCGCTGATCATGATATCCCGGCCTCGGGGCCGCGGAACATCCTCGTCATCCAGACCGCTTTTTTAGGCGATCTGATCCTCACTCTGCCGCTTATCCAGGGTCTGGCTGAGGCCTTTCCCGACGGCCGGATCGCGGTGCTGGCGATCCCTTCCACCAATGAGATTCTGTGCAACCATCCTGCTGTCGGCGACCGTCTGGTCTTCGACAAGCGCGGCCGGGACAGGGGGTGGCGGGGCCTGCTGCGGATGGCCCGGCAGCTGCGGCAAGAAGGGTTCGATACGGCCCTGGTGCCGCACCGTTCCCTGCGCAGCGCCCTGCTGGCCGCCCTGGCCGGCATCCCCCGGAGGGTCGGATTCGACACCAGCGCCGGGTCTTTTTTACTGACCGACCGGGTGCGGCGCGACCGGAGCGTTCCGGAGATAGAGCGCAACCTCAGCTTACTCGGCGCCCTGGGTCTCCAACCGGCCGGCGGGCCGACGCGGATCTATCCCGGCCGGGACCATCGCCGCCGGGCCCAGGCCTTCCTTGACCGTCACTGGGACACTCCGCCGGAGGACCTCATCGGCGTGGCCCCGGGCTCGGTCTGGCCCACCAAGCGCTGGCTCCCGGAGGGATATGCCGAGGTCATTCGGCAGCTTTGGGAAAAGGACGGACGCTCGGTGGTCATCTTCGGCGGCGTCGAGGATGGTCCCCTGTGCCGGCAGATCGCCCAGCAATCCGGCGTCCGGGTCCCGGTGGCCGCCGGGGAGCTGTCGGCGCTGGCCGCGGCGGCCCTCATGGAGCGCTGCCGGTTGGTCGTCTCCAACGACAGCGCCGCCGCCCATCTGGCCGCCGCTGCGGGACGGCCGGTGGTGTCCATCTTCGGCCCGACCGTGCCGGCCTTCGGCTTCGCTCCCGTCGGCGGCGGCCACATCGTTCTGGAAGCCGACCTGGACTGCCGGCCCTGCGGTATCCACGGCGGACACCGATGTCCCCGAGGGACCTTCGCCTGCATGCGGGCGATCACCCCGGAGGCCGTCCTGGAGGCGGTTCGATCGATCCTCAGCGCCAAGCAAGCGAGGCCGGCATGAGGATCGGGGTCGTCGGGACGATCAACCGGGACACCATCGAGCTGCCCGACGGGCAGATCAAACGCAGCTTTGGCGGTCTGCTCTACAGCATCTTCTCGCTGGCAATGCTGACGCCTCCGGGAACGACCATCCTGCCGCTGGTCAATCTGGGCCGGGACGTCGAAAAACCCGTTCGGGACATTCTCTCCCTCTTCGAGTCGGTAACTCAGAAGGGCATCCGGGTGGTCGAGCAGGAGAATAACCACTGCTATCTGCGCTATCATTCCGGCCGTGAGCGGGAGGAGATCCAGCTCGGCGGTCTGCCGGCAGTGACCTTCGAGCAGCTGGCTCCCTTTCTGGATGTCGATGTTTTTCTGGTCAACTTCATCTCCGGGCAGGATCTTTCCCTGGAGACTTTCTCCCGTCTGCGGTCCGGCACCCGGGCGGCTGTCTATACCGATCTGCACAGTCTCACCCTAGGCATCGATGAGCGCGGCCGCCGCTATCGCCGGCTCCTGCCGCAATGGCCCCGGTGGGCGGCCCAGACCGATGTGCTCCAGATGAACCGGGCCGAGGCCCGATCCCTGTCCGGCAGCCCGCTGGAGCAGGATGCCGAGGTGCGATGCTTCGGCCGGGAGGTCCTGCGGCAGGGACCCTCCGTGCTGTTGATCACTCTGGATGCCGACGGATCACTGCTGGTGACCGGTTCGGATAAAGACCTCATCGTGGAACACATACCGCCTTGCCGGCCGCAACGGGTCGTGGACACCACCGGTTGCGGCGACGTCTTCCTGGCCGCCTTTCTGTCGCGGCATGCCTGCGGGGGTGATCCCCTGGCGTCCAGCCGGTTCGCCAACCGGGCGGCTGGGATCAAGGCCGGATTGTGCGGTATCGAGGAGATGGGCCGGCTGGCCGAGTGGTCGATGGAGGAGGGAAGCAATTGACACCTGAAGAAAAATATGTTGACAATACACCTCTTTGGACGTTATTTATGCCCAACGATTGAATCGAAGGAGAAACCTATTAAGAGGGTAGTCATATGAACAAAGGAAAATGGACCCTGGCAATCCTGATCAGCCTTCTGGTCTGCAGCCTGGGCACGGCCGAAGCTCTGACCGGCCTGGGTTTTGGGGTCCGGGCCGGAACGACCAAACTGGAGGATCCCAATACCGGGGACTCCGGTGATGCGATGACCATGTTCGGCGGCCATCTCAAGATCGGCACCCTGCCGATCATCGATCTGGAGGCCAGCGCGGAGTACGCTCAGAAGAAATATGATTTCGCCATTCCCCAGGTCGACGATTTTACTGGAGAGGTCACCTTCCGCATCGTCTCCCTGAGGGCCTCGGCAAAGTATTCCATCTCCCCGCCGCTCAGTCCGATCAAGCCCTATGTCGGGGCCGGTCTGGGGATGCACCTGATGACCTCGACCATCGATCTGCCAGGTACCGACTACGTGATTCCACTGGACGAGGATTACTCCGAGTCCAAAACCGGGGCGCATGCTCTGGGCGGCGTGCTGCTCAGCTTCCCGGTCCTTCCCTTCGAGATCTTCGCCGAAGGGCGCTATGGAGTCATCTTCACTGAGGATGAATCGGTCAAGGCCACCTCGCTGTACGCTGGCCTGAATTTCAAGCTGTAGTAAACATAATCTTTCACCCGCTCGCCGGGGGAGGTGAGATCGAAGGCGAGCCAGGAGTATGACGCTGTCCACTCTAAATCATTCAGTTATGCTGCATTCAGGAGGTGAAGGATGAAAAGAACGTTCTTCGTGGTTCTGGTAGCGGCCCTGGCCGGTCTGATGTTTGCCAGTGCCGCCTCGGCCAAGATCGGCTTCATGGGGATCGGCGGCCGGGTTGGTTACCTCAAACCGGAGGATCCCATCGACGGCACTTTCGGGTTGGGCGTGGTGGCCGATCTGGGGACCATCATTCCGGCCCTGGGATTGGAAGCAAGTGTCGATTATTGGTCCAAGAGCTACGATATCAGTGTCTTTGATTTTGATGAGGAGTGGACCTGGAGCGATATCATGATCGGCGCCACGGCCAAGTACATGATCCCCACCCAGGGCTCGGTGATGCCTTATGTCGGCGGCGGCCTGGCTCTGCACATGTTCAAATGGGAGTGGACCTGCCAATCCTATGATTTCTGGGGCGAGGATCTGATCACCGAGAACTGTGATGACACCTCGACTGATATCGGCTTTCATGCTGTGGGCGGTATCGATATGGAGTTGTCCCCGAACTTGCGGGGCGGCATCGAGGGCCGTTACGCCATCGCCGATCCGGACCACTTCGGCATCTTCGGAAAGCTGACCTACGTGGTCGGTCCATAGAACGGCGGCTGGCTGCAACAGAAGCTGCTACAGAAAGACGAGAGAGAAAAACGAAGGGCTCCGGAAGACCGGAGCCCTTTTTTTGTGGCCGGTGATCACCGGGAATAATCCGGCTCCATCAGAGGCCGGTACGGTGCCAGGTGCTCATTGATCCTCTTCCGGTTATACTCCTCCGCATACCGGCCGGCGTTATGCAGGCCGCCGAGGTAGAATCGCGACCAGACCAGGGTGAGCAGCAGGGTCCCGTCCAGATGGCGGTCGTCGCGGAAGGCGTCGACGGTCAGATAACCCGCTGCCGCGTTGAAAGCCAGGGAGAGCAAGCCGTTCCAGAGCCGGCCGGCGTAAGCCTGCCCGCTGCCCGGCAGAAACAGGGACATCGCCCGGGCCAGGTCCGGGGAGCGGCGCGGCAGGTGGTAGCCCCGGCGGGCGGCCAGCTCCAGCTGCCGGGCGGCCAGGGTGAGGTCGCCGCCGGCAAGATCACCGGCGGCCGTCTCCAGCTGGAGGGTCGTGGGGGGGAGATCTCCGGGCCCGAGCCGTCCTGTTGCCCGGTCGCCGCTCGCCGTCTTTCCTTCCGGGATGCCCCGCAACAGCCCCCGGAACCACCCCGAGGCTTCCACCCAGCGGCCCTGCTGCAGCGTGCTGACGCCCAGCCAGTACCGTGTTGCCGCATTGATTTTCTCCGCTCCCTGATCCTGCGAATGCGTGAGCAGATCACGCAAAAGATGTTCTCCTCTTTCCACCCGGCCTTCACTCAGATAGCTCTGACCCAGGCGCAGGCGGGCGCGGGGATCCGGTGGGATGGGTGGTGCACTTTTCACCAGGTCATCGCTTTCCTTGCGGGCCCAGCCATAGTGCCGGGCCTCCACGGCCGAGCCATAAATGTTGCCCAGGTAGAAGAACAGGCTCATGGCGCCGAACAATCCTGCCCGGGTCCACCTCTCATCCTGGCCATAGGATACCGCCACCCAGGCCGAGGATCCGGTTACCAGCAGGGAGTACAGGCCGTCGGCCGGCCGGCCGGCATAGACCTTCCCCGCGCCGGGGATCGCTGAAGAGAGCACGGCGGCCAGCAGCGGGCTGCGGCCGCCGGTGCGGGCGTGGCCGGTCCAGCCCCAGAGAACGTGATCATCGATCGGATCGCTCGCCCGGTTCGTTTCGGTGAGCCGGTACCCTTCTCCGGCGCAGCTGTGGCAGCGCTGCAGCCGGTCGGATGTCATCAGCCCGCCCTGGACGAGGCCGTGGGTCCGCAGCGCCTCCCGGGCGAATTGGGAGCAGGTCGGCTGAAAGGCGCAGACATCGCCCTGCTGCGGGGAGATAACCTTCTGATACAGGGAGATGGCGGCCAGCAGCGGACGCGTCAGGAGGGAACCGCCGGTCTCCGAGCCGGCGCTGTCTTCGGCAGAGCTGTCCCCATGGACGGCCGCACAGACAGTCTTGTATCCGGCGGTGCGCCCGGTCTCCCGGCCGAGGACGGAACAGGGCAGAAAAACGGATAAGACCGGCAGGATGATAAAGAGGCCCCGGAGCAGGTTCCGGGGCCTCTTCGGTGAAGCTGGAGGAATCATCAGCGGCATCCTGATACACTCAGAAATTGAACAGGCAGCAGCCCCGGGGGCCTTTGTCCCCGCCCCGCGGGCTGGTGATGCCGAAGGTCAGCATGATGCCCTGGTGGGTGTCCTGGCCGCCCAGGTCGGCCATCACCAGACTGTATCTCAGGTCCACAATGATACGGAAATCATACGTCCGGAAACCCATCAGCCCGCCGCCCAGATTCAGCGCCAGTCCGTTGTTCGTCCACCGTTCGTCGTCATCGTTCCCGTGATCGCCGTTCTCATCCCAGCGTCTGGCCCCGATCCAGTGGATGCCCAGCCCGCCGCCGAAGTAAGGGCTGAAATCAGACCGGCTGGGCACGTAGAAGATGGAGAATTCGATGGGGACGTCGAAGGCGCCGTTATCCTCGTTCAGTTGATAGCGATATCCGACCAGGGACTCGACGAAGAAATCGTTCGTCTCATACCGCGTGACCCAGTCGAGGCACAGCAGCCGGTCGGCCTGGCCCCAGGAATCGCCGGTGGGGAAGAGGTAACCGATCTTGCCGCCGACGGTGAAGAAGTTCTGCCGGCGCAGCGGCTCTCTGGCCTCCTCCTGGACGATCAGACCGACCTCGGCCGTCCCCTCGACCGGTTTTCCGCTGGCCACCGACTTGGCCATGCGCTGAATGACCGCATCCAGATCCTCTACCGTGGTCGAGGCCATGCGGTCGCTGTATTCCACCTGTGCGGAGGCAACATCCACCAGTCGAAGCTCGACGATGATCTTCTCGCCCAGCCGGCTGAGACTGCCTACCAGTGCTTTGTGGGCTCCCAGCCGGCGCCCGCTCTCGGCGGCGCACCGGGAGTCGTAGCACATCGTGCCTTGCCCCAGAACCCTCTGCATTTCTCCTTCTTCCACGACCGAGAAACGGCCGGTGCCGGCCAGATCGTTGCGCAGCAGCTGTCCGGTGGCCTGCACGGTGGCCGGATCGACACCGATCGGCTGAAGATCAAAGACGGCCAGGCGGACGGGCTCCTCGGCGAGGGCCCTGCCGAGGGTCAACAGCAGGAGGGACAGCACCATCAGGGTGATCAGAATGAAGACCTGTCTCATCGATCCCACGGTTCTCCTCCTTTGGGTCGGTGAACGCTCAGCTCCGGTGAGGGGTTGAGGTGAGAGTACATTTCAGGGAAGGGCTTGTCAAGCCTTTTTTGTTTTTCCTTGCCTTTTCACATGAGGTGTCTTAATTTAGATCGACCAACAAATGCACGATCGGCCCTCCTGGAGAGCGATGTGGATTCCTTTTCCGCTTTGATGCTGGGACTTCTACAGGGATTGACCGAATTTCTTCCGATCAGCAGTTCCGGCCACCTGGTTCTAGCTGAGTGGCTGCTGGGCATCGAGAGCCAGGATCTGGCCTTCGTCGTCTTCGTTCATTTCGGCACCATGCTGGCCACCCTGACCGCCTTTCGCAGAGAAGTGGCCAGAATGCTGCTGGCCGGAGGCCGATTTGCCGTGCGCAGGGCCACCTGGGCCGATCCGGACCTGAGACTGCTGGTCTTCATCATCGTCGGCACCATCCCGGCCGCCCTGGTGGGGCTGTTGTTCGAGGAGCGCATCGAGGCCATCTTTTCCAGTCCTTTGACGGTCAGCGGCATGCTGCTGCTGACCGGCCTGATCCTGTGGTTCACCCGGTATCTTAAGGCCGGTGCCAGAGCCATCGGCTGGCGGGAGACGATCGCAGTCGGCTGCGCTCAAGCACTGGCCATTCTGCCGGGTATCTCCCGCTCCGGAGCGACCATCAGCACAGCCCTGTATGGGAAGGTGAACAAGGCCGCGGCGGTGGAGTTCTCTTTTCTCCTGGCCCTGCCGGCCATCCTGGGGGCCACTCTTCTGCAAGTGCTCGATCTTTTTCAAACCCCACCTGCTGCGGAAACATACGTCCCGCTTGTCCTTGGTACCCTGACCGCTTATCTGTCAGGGTACGGGGCGATCCTTTTATTGTTGCGGGCCGTCCGAAAAGGAAAGCTGTATCTTTTTTCCTTCTATTGCTGGGCCGTGGGTCTGCTGGCTGCGCTGTGGTTCCTGTTATCCTGAATCACAGCCCGGATTTCGCAGGTTCGACGCAGAGAGCTCGCGGGAGGTTTAATTGAATCTTTCCCGGGATGAACTGATCAAAACCGATTTTCTGGTTATCGGCAGCGGGATCGCCGGCCTCTGTTTCGCTCTCAAGGTCTGCGATCTGGGATCCGTAGCCATTATCACCAAGAAGGATCAGGCCGAGTCCAATACCAATTATGCCCAGGGGGGCATCGCCGCGGTGCTCTCTTCCGAGGACACCTTCGATCTGCACATCCGCGACACACTCCAGGGAGGTCTGGACCTCAACCGGCGTGAGGCCGTCGAGGCGGTCGTCCGGGAAGGACCGGAACGGATCCGGGAACTGATGTCCTGGGGGGTTCCATTTTCCAAACGCCGGGGTGCGGCGGATCACGATATCCTGGATCTGGGAAAAGAGGGCGGCCATTCCCGGAATCGCATCGTCCATTGCTCCGATATGACCGGACGGGAGTTGGAGAAAGTCCTGCTGGATCGCGTCAGGGAGTGCCCCAACATCAGCATGTACGAGAACCACCTGGCTATCGATATGTTCACCGAGCATCATATTCCCGGGCTGGTACCTCCTTCCGGGGGGCCGATCCACTGCTGGGGCGCCTATGTGCTGGATGAAGAGACCCAGCGGGTGAAGCGTTTTCTGGCCACATGGACCCTGCTGGCTTCCGGGGGAGTCGGCCAGCTCTATTCCCATACCACCAATCCCAGTATCGCGACCGGCGACGGCCTGGCCATGGCTTACCGGGCCGGGGCCGAGATCGCCAACCTGGAGTTCATGCAGTTTCACCCCACCAGCCTGTATGAGCCCGGCAAGATGGCCTTTCTGATCTCCGAGGCGGTCCGGGGTGAGGGCGGTATTCTCAAGCTTGAAGACGGCACCCCCTTCATGAAGAACTATGACTCCCGGGCCGATCTGGCCCCCCGGGATGTGGTCGCTCGGGCCATCGATCATGAGCTGAAAAAAAGCGGCGCCGAGTGCGTCTATCTCGACGTCACCCATCTGGGACATGATTTTCTGGTCAAGCGGTTTCCCAATATCTACGGGCAGTGCCGGGCGCACGGCATCGACGCCGCCAAAATGCCCATCCCGGTGGTGCCCGCCGCTCACTACATGTGCGGTGGGGTGGTCACCGATCTGAACGGAAGAACAGCCATCCAGGGTCTGCTGGCCTGCGGGGAGGTGACCCATACCGGCGTCCATGGAGCCAACCGGCTGGCCAGCAATTCCCTGCTGGAAGCGCTGGTCTTTGCTCACCGGGCCTCCCAGGGCGTGCGTGAAGAGGCCGGCGGCAGCGGTCCGAAGGAAACTCCTCAGATCCCCCGGTGGAGCGATGAGGGCACCTTCGACAGCGAGGAGTGGATCGTCATCTCCCACGACCGGGCTGAGATCCAGCTGCTGATGACCGATTACGTCGGGATCGTACGGTCGGACAAACGATTGCAGCGGGCCCGGGAGAGGATCCACATCATCCTCAGGGAGATCGATGAATTCTATCGCCGCTCTCCGGTGCGCTCCGCCCTGATCGAGCTGCGCAACCTGGCCACGGTGGCCGAACTGGTCATTCGCTGTGCCCAGATGCGCAAGGAAAGCCGCGGGCTTCACTACACCATCGATTACCCGGACCGGGATGACGAGCACTGGCTGAAGGATACCATCATCCGATCCCACGGGGCTGGAAAGTAGTGCAACTTCTCAAGCCGGAAACCATATAAGAAATACACTCGAAACACGGGGGTGATGCTCAATGGGAAAGATCCTGATCCTGACCGTGATGCTGATCCTGTCGATGGCGACCCTGCTGTGGTCCCAGACCGAGACGGCCGCTCCGCCGTCGGTTCAGCCGCCGGTGCAGCCCCGGACTCTGATCGATTGTCCCACCGCCGGTCTGCTGGCCAGAGGGAGCTTCGATGTCGATCTGCGCCTGTTTCCCGGGGGAGGAGCCCTGGGAGGCATCTCTGTCGGTCTGACCGACCGGTTGCTGCTGGGGGTGTCCTACGGAGGAGAGAAGATCATCAGTGACGAGAAGGCGGAATGGTTCCCGCAGCCCGGCGTATCCGTCAAATACCGTCTCATCGAGGAGAATTTCGCCCTGCCGGCCCTGGCCGTGGGATTCGATTCGCAAGGATATGGATCCTATGTGGAGAATGATTCCCTGGCCCGGTATGAGGTCAAATCGAAGGGATTCTACTGGGTGGTGAGCAAGAACTACAAGATTCTGGGCACGCCCATGGGTCTGCATCTGGGTGCCAATTACAGTCTGGAAGATGATGACGGCGACGACGAGCCCAGCGTTTTTCTGGGGCTGGATAAAAGTTTCAACGAGGAATTCGAGATCATTTTGGAGTATGATTTCGCCTTCAACGATAACAAGAAGCTGTCCAGCTTTGGAAAGGGCAACGGCTATCTCGACGCCGGATTTCGCTGGTCCTTCGGCAACCGGCTGAACATCGAGTTCGATTTCATGAACCTGGCCGGAAATCGGGAACACGTCGAGTATCTATCACGGCAGGTTCGCATCGTCTATCTGGAATATTTTTAGGGCTCAGCCCCCGGAAATTTCGTACCATAGCGTCTTATAAATGTTTAAACGTTGGTCCCCGAAGGCTCGTCCAATAAATGAATGACCGTTCCGCCCCGGATGAGATACGGGGGCCGTTTTCTATTCCCTTTTTCTGGAGTGAGACAGATGAAAATCCTGACCGGACGGGCCATGGCCGGCCTCCTGCTGCTGCTGCTCTGTTTTTCCCTGTCAGGCTGCTATACCGTGATCAGACGGTCCGGAACCGCCATCGATGAGCAGGACCGCTACCTTTCCGAGGAACAGGTCTCGCAGCGCTGGATCGATCCGGGTCATGTCTGGTACGATCCGTTCTATCACTGGTATTATCCCAGCGCGTATGGACACTGGCGGTATTATTACACCTATCCCTGGTGGTGGAACGATTACTGGTTCTGGGATCCGGGTCCCGACCGGCCCAGCGATCCGGCAGATACCGATCGGCATATCTGGGATGATCGCCGGAGCCCGGGCTGGAGCTCGCCGCCCTCCTCGCCGGCGCCGCCCACCTCGGCCAGCCAGCCGAAGAAAACTTCCGGAGAAACGGAAACAGATCGGTCATCGAACACGTCATCGCAGGAGGAACAACGTCGCAGGCCGAACTGGAACGAGAGCGAACAGGATCACTCCGGTTCCGATCTGCAGAAGCGGGAACGGCAGGGGGATGGGGATGAAGGAGCGGGCGGGAACTGACCGGCCGCACCGGGATTGGACTGATAAATAAAAACGGGGGACATTGGCGATGAAGGACCGACGATCACTGAGATCCGCCGGCACTCCGGCGGTGCTGCGCAGACCGAATACTGACCGATGGCCGGTGCCATGGTTCGTGCCGGGTATTCTCCTGACAGCCATCTGTTTGACGCTTATCCTGACCGTCTCGGATGCCCCGGCAAACGAGACCATTCAGCTGACCCAGCGTTTCGGCGTCGGCGCTCGGGCCATGGGTATGGGGGGGACCGGTATCGCCGTGGCCGAGGACTTCTCGGCCCTGTACTGGAATCCCGCCGGCCTGGCCCAGGTGCGCAGGATCGAGTTCTCCGGCGGCCTGTCTCATCAGAATTACCAGGCTTCCAATACATACTACGGCACCACCGAGCGGGACAGCGAGAACAACACCCGGATGAATTCGCTCGGCATGGTCTTCCCGGTGCCCACCTACCGGGGCAGCCTGGTCTTCGCCATCGGAGGCGGCCGGGTGGAGAGCTTCGACGCCCTGTTTGTGCAGCAGGGGTATGCTTTTCCAGAAGATGTTGATTTTACACAACCTATATGGGAAGATGGGCGAGAGGTACAGTCCGGTGGCTTGTTCGCATGGGCTCTTGGAGGGGCTGTTGATGTATCACCAACCCTTTCTTTAGGTGCGACATTGATGCTCTTGGATGGCGATTATGATTATGATTGGGATCTTATTTCAGCAGACCTTAATGATGTTAGTAGTATCGATTCAATTTATACTCACGATACCAAGACGGTCGATTTTGACGGGGTCGGTCTGCAGCTGGGCGGACTGCTCAGGCTGAACCGTTTTCTGCGGGCCGGGATGACCATCCATTCCCCGGTGACCTACAATCTGTCCGGGGAAGTAACGGAGGAAGACTTTTACGTCTATGATGACGTGATGATGGATCGATATGCTGATGCATATTACTTCGAGAACGAGATCTCCACGCCCTGGGAGTTCGGCTTCGGGATGGCCTGGTCGGTTCCCACGGTGCTTCTGGCCGGCGATCTTCGTTTTGCCGACTGGAGCCAGATGAAGTTCAATGGACAGCCGCTGCGGGATTATGACGAGACCCTCTCCTGGAGCCTGGGAGGGGAATATGTGCTGCCCCGTCTGGGGGTTAAGCTGCGGGCCGGATATGCCTCCGATCCCATTGCCTTCAACGTGCCGGAGATCGTCGAGGATCGCGACCAGTACAGTCTGGGGGCGGGATTTTTGGTGGGGCAGGTGATGACCCTGGATGTGGCCTGGGTGAAGAGCTCATGGGAGACGGCCCTCGAGGAGCTGACCGAGAAACGGGAGGTGGAGCGCCTGTTCCTCAGTCTGGCCTATCGTTTCTAGAAGACCAGCATGAAAATGCGGCGGACATCAGAGGTCGGCCGCGTACTGAATAGAAAAGCGCCGGGAGAGAGTTCCCGGCGCTTTTTCGTCAATACCATGATCCGGATGCCGATCGAAACTCAGATGGCATCCTTCTTCCTGGTAACCCGCTGGATGACCAACCACAGGATGACGACGATGATGACGGTGTAGAGATAATATTTCGCCAGGGTGTAAGTGGTGGCTTCCTGGACCAGCGCTATGACAGCGGGGATCAGGCCGATGATGATGGCCATGAGATACAGAAGAGCGGTTTTGCCCTTTTTCACCTTCTTCCATCACCCCCTCGGAAAGCGGTCAAATTTTTTCTAATGTACGCATAAATCGAGCCGTTGTCAAATAAAAACTGTTCTCCGGAGAGGCTCCAAGGCAGCGAATTTCATTTGACTTGACTCCTCTGAACCCATATATTGAAACGTTGGATTGCGGAGCACCGGGCCGGCCTTGGAGTAAGAACTGATGTTATTCAAAAACATTGTGTTAGGGCAATATCTGCCGGTCAAATCTCCCATTCACCGGCTGGATCCGAGGACCAAGTTCGCCGCCGTGGTGGCCATCATGTTCGTCACCCTGGCTGTTTCGAACCTGCTCATATATATATTGTTACTGTCCTGGCTCGGTCTTCTGGCATGGATCGCCCGATTGCCCCTGCGATGGGTCTTCCGCAATCTGAGGTCGTTCGCCTGGCTGTTTCTGTTCACCTTCCTGATCCATCTTTTTTTCACCCAGGGGCAGACCCTGCCGGTTATCGGGATGGGAACCGTGGAGGGTCTCTGGCGGGGCCTGTTCTTCTGTCTGCGGATCGCCATCCTGGTGCTGTCCGCCTCGCTGCTGACCCTGACCACCTCGCCGCTGGAATTGACCGACGGCCTGGAAAGACTGCTCACGCCTCTTCGATGGGTGGGCCTGTCGCCTCATGCTCTGGCTCTGATGCTGGTCATCGCCCTGCGGTTCATTCCCACCTTCATCGAGGAAGCCAATACCATTCAAAAGGCACAGCTGGCCAGGGGGGCGACATTCAGCGGAAATCTGATCCGCCGGGCCCGCAGTCTGGTGCCTCTTTTAGTCCCGCTGTTTCTATCCGCTTTCCGTCGCGCCGATGAACTGGCCGTGGCCATGGAGGCCCGCAATTATCAGACCGATGGTCCCCGGACCTCTTTCCAGCAGCTGAAGTTCTCTCGAAACGATATCGGATCACTGGTCTTTCTGACTGTCTTTTTCAGCGGCTGTTTTCTGGCCGGACAATGGCTGCCGGTGCTGCCGGGATAGGAGCCCGGAATCCGGCCGGGCCGGTCGTCCTGTCACCGCAGAAGGCGGCGGCAGGTCTTTGAAATCTGCGCCGAGATGAGAAATATCAAGCTGACGCTGGAATACGACGGCACCGATTTTTCGGGCTGGCAGATTCAGCCCCGGCGAAGAACGGTTCAGGGAGTTGTCACCAGGAGCCTGCAGACCATTCTGCGGGAACCGGTCAAGGTCATCGGTTCCGGGCGAACCGATGCCGGCGTTCATGCCAGGGGCCAGGCGGCCAATTTTACCACCACCGCCTCATTGTCCCCGGAAGAGATACGCCGGGCGTTGAACGCCCTGCTGCCCGATGATGTGGCGGTGCGCCGGGTGCAGCGGGTGGGGCCCGATTTTCACGCCCGCTACAGTGCCCTGCAAAGGGAGTACCTCTATCGCATCGCTCTGCAGCCCACTGCGCTTCAACGGCGATATACCTGGCAGGTGCACAGACCGCTGGATCTGTCACTGATGCAGCGAGGCGCCGCCGCCCTGCAGGGGATTCATGACTTCAGCGCCTTTTGCCTGGGCCCGGAAAAGAACCGGCACAACCGGTGCCAGGTCTTTGAGACCCGTATGCGGCGCGTCGGGGGAGAGATCCATTTCCGGATCACGGCCAACCGGTTTCTCCATTCCATGGTCAGGATCCTGATCGATTGGCTGGTGCGCCTCGGACGCGAGCAGCTGCCGGTGGAACGGTTCACGGATCTGCTTGACCGGGATGCAGTTGAGAACTCCCTGCGAGTGGTGGCCCCGGCCCGTGGTCTCTGTCTGATGCGAGTCAAGTATCCTGCATAACCGGAGCTTTGAAAGGAGTTGCCGGATGAAATTCTTTATCGACACGGCCAATCTGGATGAGATCCGCCAGGCGGCCAGCATGGGGATTCTGGATGGCGTCACCACCAACCCCAGTCTCCTGGGCCGGGAGATCCAACGAACGGGCAAGGACAGCCGGAAGATCCTGGAAGAGATCTGCCAGCTGGTCGACGGTCCGGTGAGTGCCGAGATCCTCAGCCTGGAGACCGACAAGATGGTTGCCGAGGCCCGGGATCTGGCCAAGATCCATGACAACATCACCATCAAAGTGCCCATGATCAAGGATGGCATCCTGGTGGTCAAGACCCTGCGGGATGAGGGTATCCATACCAACGTCACGCTGGTCTTCTCGGTCAGCCAGGCCCTCCTGGCGGCCAAGGCGGGAGCCACCTTCGTCAGCCCGTTCATCGGGCGTCTGGACGACATCAGTCATGTGGGCATGGATCTGGTCGAGGAGATCCTGGCGGTCTATGAGAATTACGCCTTCGAGACCGAGGTCCTGGTGGCCAGTATTCGCCATCCCCTGCATGTGGCCGAGGCGGCCCTGATCGGTGCCGATGTGGCCACCATCCCTTTTGCCGTCATCGAGAAACTGGCCCATCACCCGCTGACCGATGCGGGCATCAAGAAATTCCAGGCGGACTGGGATAAGGCAAAAAAATAGTTCTCTGACGATGGATCGAATACGATGAACTCTGAGCATATGGAACGACCCGGACGCAGCCTGTTTCTCGGCAGGGTGGCCGGTTTTTTGGTCATTACCGTCGTGGCCCTGTTGATCGGATTGCTCCTGCTGAGGATTCTTCCCGGGCCGCCGTCCGGCGGTTCGGGACCCTCCGGGACCGTTCTGGCCGGCGTCTCCGGCGGGTCCACCGCGGTCGCCGCCGATCAGGAGATCGCCGAATCGAGACGCAATGCCATCGTGCGATCCGCCGAACAGGTCGGTCCCGCGGTGGTGAGCATCAGTGTCATTCAGGTGCGGGTGGTGCGGACCGGTCCCTTCGGCGGCCTGTTGCAGGATCCCATGTTTCAGCATTTCTTCCCGGAGCTGCAGCGGGAGTATCAGCAAAAGATCCAGAACATGGGCTCGGGCTTTGTGGTCGATGAGAAAGGCCATATCCTGACCAACGCACACGTGGTCGAGAATGCCAGTGAGATCGTCGTCAACCTGGCTGACGGGCGCCAGTTCGAGGCCCGCCTGCTGGGTTCCGACCCGGCCCTGGATCTGGCCCTGCTGAAGATCGATGGCCCGGATCTGCCTTCGGCACCGCTGGGCGATTCCGATGATCTGATCATCGGCGAATGGGCCATCGCCATCGGGAATCCTTACGGATATATCATGGAGGATTCCCGGCCCAGCGTGACCGTCGGGGTGATCAGCGCCATCGGCCGGAATTTCGAACCCCGCCATGGGCACATCTACCGCAACATGATCCAGACCGATGCGGCCATTAATCCGGGAAACAGCGGCGGGCCTCTGGTGAACAGCATCGGTCAGGTGATCGGCATCAATACCTTTATTTTCACCGAGACGGGCGGCTCGCTGGGGATCGGATTTGCCATCCCCATCGATACAGCCAAGCGGATGATGGAAGAGATCATCACTTACGGCGAGGTACGCCCCTTCTGGACCGGCATCCATATTCAATCCCTGACGCCGGCCATCGCCCAGAGTCTGGGATATGATTCCTCCGACGGCGTTCTCATCTCCCAGCTCGATCCGGTCAGTCCGGCTCGCCGGGCCGGGTTGAAGGTGGGCGACATCGTGGTGGCCTTCAACGGCCAGCCCATCCGCGATGAGAACGATCTGATCGCCGAATTTTACGGGGCTCATGTCGGTGACCGGATCACCCTGGAGGTCTGGCGGCAGGGACAGACACGACAGGTGAGTTTCACCCTGACCGAGCCCCAGCAGCGCGGCTGAGGATCGGGCAGATCCGATCATTCCGATGTCGGGGGAGAGGATGAAACAGAAAAAATCGGTGGGAGCCGTTCTGCTCATCCTCATATTGGGAGCGATGATCGGCAGCACCCTGGGTGAGGTGATCGGCCTGGTGCTGCCCGATGGTGTGATCAGGGATTTTTTCATCAAATCGATCAAGCTCGGGTTTGAAGCCGGCACCCTTGATCTGGAATTGGTCTCGATCACATTTGGATTCAGGATCAAGCTGAACATCATCAGCATCCTGGGAATTGCCCTGGCGGCTCATATCCTGCGGTGGTATTGATCGGGAGGGGGAGATTCCGGAGGCATTCACCGTATCGCCGGGTCCTAGAAAGAGCATGGTCCCAGAGAAAATGGGGGTGAAATCATGATCGGCGGATTGGGTATGACAGAGATCCTCGTCATTTTGTTGATCGTTCTGCTGCTCTTCGGCGCCAAGCGGATTCCCGATGTCGCTCAAGGTTTGGGGAAGGGCCTGCGGGAGTTCAAGAAGGCGTCTCATGATATCCAGAAGGATATCCGCGAAGCCGGCGAGGTGGACGAGGATACCAAGAGCAAGGATGAGAAAACGAAAGCCTGACCTGATGAAGATCAGACGTCTCAATCTTCTGCTGACCTATCGATGCAATTCTCACTGCCAGCACTGCTGTTATTTCTGCGGGCTGGAAGGGAGGGGTCTGATGACGGCATCGCAGGTCAGCAATTATCTCCGGGCTCTCGAGGAACATCCTCTGGAGTCATTATGGATATACGGAGGAGAGCCGTTTCTCTATCCCAAAGTCCTCACCGAGATCGTCAAGATTGCCCGGAAAAAGGAGATCCTCGAGATCGGGGTGCTGACCAACGGGTATTGGGCCAAGAGGAAGAAGAGCGCCGCCAAGAGACTGGAGATACTGAAAGAGGCCGGTCTCACGGCCCTGACCGTCAGCACCGATGGTTTTCATGCCGAACGGATCGCCCCCGAGCTGGCCATGACCGCGGGACAGATGGCCCTCGACGCCGGCATCGAACGGGTCGATTTCTCGGTGGCCTTTTTACCGCCCCGGGGCTCATCCAACCGTTTTAATGATCGTTCCGAGGATATCTGGAATCGGCTGGAGCGGACCAATGGATTGCCTCTTCGGGAAGATACGGTCATCACCATCGGCCGGGCTGCCGAGAGTCTGCTGCAGCATTATCGGCTGAAAAAACTCCGCCGGAAGAAGATCTGCCGCCCACCCCATTATATCGGCGGAAGCTGGGAGAAACCCCAGGGACTGGAGATCGATCCAGACGGCTGGATCATGATCTGCCCCGGGATGAGTCTGGGAAGAATCGGGAAGCGGACGCTGGGGGACATCCTCGAGCGGTATGAAGAGGATGACAGCTTCCTCTGGCGGTGCCTTGACAAAGACGGTCCTCACGGTCTGCTGGACATAGCCGTCGAGAGAGGATACCAGCCCCGCCAGGGTTATGCCGACACCTGCCACCTGTGCTACGATGTCAGAAAGTATCTACAGCCGTATTTCAAGACCCGCATCTCTCCCTGGGACTGTTACCAGGAGCCCGCGAAGGCCGGCCGGAGGCAGCTGTGACCGCCCTTCACCGAACACTGAGAAAGGGATTCGAGAAGGCCGTTCTCGACTACAACATGATCCAGGAAGGAGACCGCCTGCTGGCGGCCGTGTCCGGCGGCGCCGATTCCCTGACGCTGTTAACCCTGCTATGCGGTCCCCTGGTGAACGTTCCGGAAAATATTGAGGTGGTCGCGGTCTATCTGGATCTGGGTTTCGGAGAGAAGAAACGGTCGGCATGGCGCCGCCTGGAGGAGTATTTCCGGAGCCTGGGCTGCGAGCACATCATGGAGAGGACCGATATCGGTCCGCAGGCGCACCGCCCCGGGCAGCGAAAGAATCCCTGTTTTCTCTGTACCCGGCAGAGAAGAAAACGGCTCTTCGAGATCGCCCGGCAGCAGCGCTGTCGGAAGGTGCTGTTCGGTCATCACCGCGATGACATCATCGAAACCTTTTTCCTCAATGTGCTGTTCAGCCGGGAGATCAGCACCATGGTTCCCAAGCAGGAGGTCTTTTCCGGCCAGTATCAGATCCTTCGTCCGATGGCCTATCTCGAGGAGTCTCTGATCAAGAAATTCGCCCGTGAGCAGAAACTTCCCGTGGTGGAGGAGACCTGTCCAACCAGCCGGATCTCGCATCGCCGGAAGGTCAAGCAAATGATTGCCCAGGTCGAGAGGGAGAACAAAGATATCCGGGGCAATGTCTTTCGGGCTCTCAGCAATGTCAAGCTGGAGTATCTGTTGACCCCCGCCTCGTGAATTGAGATCCAACAGTTGATGGTGTGGGGTGACTTTATCGTCCCCGCGATCGGCTGATGAGAATCGTTGTCTCACCATCCCGGGCCATCACCCGGGTTCTTTTTTCCCCAGGTACGATGAATTTTCCTCAGACAATCTCCTGCCGAACGCTGTTGAACACGGCGATGGCCTGTATGCTGCTGTGGCTTGTAACGGGCAACGCCGGTGCGGCAGAGCATGGAACTTCCTCCCGGGCACTGGTTCGGGGCCGGGTCGTTGACAGCCGCTCCGAAGCACCCCTGGAGGGGGTCAATGTGCTGGTGATCGGCTCCTCGCTGGGCACAGCCACCGATCCGCAGGGCCGTTTTCATCTCGACCTGCCGCCCGGAGAGTATCGCCTTCGTTTTCAGCGGGTCGGATACACTGACCGGATGTCCGACGCCATCCGGCTGCTGCCCGGTCAGTCGCTCTTTCTCGAGATCTCTCTGGAGGAAAGCACCGTTCCTCTGGATGAGGTTCTGGTGGTGGGAGAGCGCCAGGATGCCCTGGAGAAGCAGCTGAACAGCGCCCACTTTCTGGACAGGCGGCAGGTCGAAAAGATATCCGGCAATACCGAGGATGTCCTGCGAACCATTCAGACCCTGCCCGGCGTCGTCTCGCCGGCCGATTTTCTGGGTCGGGTATATGTGCGCGGGGGGAAGGCCAGCGAGACCATCGTCCTTCTCGACCGGGTCTTTATCTACGAACCGTATCATCTCGGCGGCCTGGTCAGCATATTCAATCCTGAGCTGATCGATTATGTGGAATTTTATGCCGGGGGCTATCCGGCGAAGTACGGCATGGGACTGGCCTCCATTCTGCGGGTGGTCAACCGGAATGGAAGGGATCGTCCTCTGCGGGGCGATATCAGCCTGAGCGTGCTCAGCGCCAATGCCATTTTCCAGGGACGGTTGCCGGGCGGGAAAGGAAAGTGGATCCTGTCCACACGGAGGACTTACCACGACAAACTGATGGAGGCCGTGGGCGCCTTTGAGGATTATGTCTTCCCGCACTTTCATGACGTCCAGATGAAGACCACCTTTTCCCCGGGCCGGAACCATATCTTCAGCTTCGATCTGCTCAGCTCCGGCGATGCCCTCAAGGTCAAGATGGAGAATACCGATGACCGGGCCGATGCCGTCGCCGACAGCGGGGATCTGGTCTGGGATAACCAGTTGACACTGGCCAGTCTCGATTGGAAATGGATCCTCACGCCCGGGTCGTTTACCCATCTGACAACCGCTTTTTCCAGTCAACCGTTCAAATCGCAGATCAGCGGCGCCGATCCGCAGTGGTTCAAAGGGAAGGTGGTCAACCTCGATGTGAACGGCGATCTGACCGTGATGTCATTCCGGGATCATGAGATCGAAACCGGTTTTTACGTTCGCGGAAGCGATGCCGAGCTGAACATTAACTTCAAGCAGGACTATTTCCTGCATACCACCGAGAACAGCAATGTCGCTCTGGACACCACCCTGTTGAGGACATCGGTGAACAAGCTGTTTTTATATCTGGGTCTCTATGCGCAGGATCGCTGGCAGGTGATTCCTCCGGTGCTGGATCTCAACTACGGGATCCGTTATGAGATGATGAACACCAGCCCGGTGCGGGCCCTCAGCCCCAGGTTTTCCATAGGGCATCGGGTGAGCGATGGAACCCGGCTGAAGTTCTCCTGGGGACACTACTATCAGTACTCCATCGATCCCGTGCAGATGGAACCTCCGCTGGGATCCAACGATCTGAAACCCAAGCGGGCGGTGCACTACATCCTGGGGCTGGAGCATCAGCTCACAGCCGGCTCAAGGATTCGTGTGGAAGGGTACATCAAGGAGCTGTCCGATCTGTTCGTTCTCGGTCCGGAGCTGAAATTCGCCAATTACGGTCGTGGGTCCGTGCGAGGACTGGAGATCTTCTACGAGCGGTCCCCTTTGAACAGGTTGAACGGCTGGGCCAGCTATGCATACAGCATCGCCAGGCGCAAGGACCAGCTGGGAACCCCGGAATACCATCCTCTGCAGGATCAGCGGCACACTTTCTCCGCGGTGGTGAACTACCGGTTCGATCACCGCTGGAAACTGTCCCTCAAGTGGGCCCTGCACTCCGGACGTCCGTATACTCCCGTTCTGGGAGCCGAGCCCCTGGTGGACGAGCAGACCGGCGAGCTGATCGGATATCTCCCCGTGGAGGGCGATATCAATTCCCGGCGGTTTCCCGAGTACCAGCGCCTGGACGTACGTCTGGACCGTCTGTTTCGCTTTCAGGGATGGGATCTGAGTCTCTATCTGGAAATCTTGAACGTATACTACCATAGGAATGTCTATGACTACAGTTATACCCGGGACTATTCCCGCCGCATCCCCACGTATCAATTTCCTTTGCTCCCGGCCGTCGGTGCCAAGGTCAGTTTCTGATGCAGTTCTGTCCGAAAAAGTCATTGACTCACGAGGCACTTTGCTGTAGTTTATATTTTTGGGTTTTTACCCCAAAGGGCGCCCCTGCAGGGGAAGCGGTCCTTTGATGACCACCGAAGATACAGGTCGATCAACTTATCAACCGCAGCGAAGATGTTGCGAAAGGAGGGAAGAGTGCAGAAGGCATCCCTGGATTTTTTAAAGTCTCTGCTGGAACAGCCCAGTCCGTCCGGGTTTGAGCAGCCGGTCCAGAAGGTTTGGCGCACACAGATGGAACCATACGCCGATAAGGTATGGACCGATGTGCACGGCAATACGATCGCGGCCCTCAATCCCGAGGGAACACCCCGGGTCATGCTGGCGGGACACTCCGACGAAGTCGGCTTCATGGTGAACTATATCAATGATGAGGGTTTTCTGTATTTCTCCGCCATCGGCGGCGTGGACCCGGGATTGGTCTCGGCCCGCCGGGTGAAAATCTTCACCCAGAAGGGGATCGTCTACGGCGTCGTCGGCCGGAAAGCCATTCACATGATGGATCAGGAGGAGCGTAAGAAGGTCGCCGAGATGCACAAGCTGTGGATTGACATCGGGGCCAAAGACAAAAAAGAGGCTCAGAAACTGGTCTCGGTGGGCGATCCCATCATCTTCGACTGCGGCTTCCAGGAGCTGAGAAACGGACTGGCCGTCAGCCGCGGATTTGACAACCGTATCGGCAGCTTTGCGGTCGCCGAGACCCTGCGTCTGGTGGCCGACAAGAAGCCCAAGGCGGCTGTCTTCGCCGTCTCGACCGTTCAGGAGGAGTTGGGGTTGAGGGGTGCCCGCACCAGCGCCTTCGGGATCGATCCGCACGTCGGCATCGCCGTGGACGTGGGGAACGCCACCGATCATCCCGACGCCGATAAACAGAAGGCCGGTGAGATCAAGCTGGGAGAGGGACCGGTCATCGTCAGAGGTCCCAACATTAATCCGGTCGTGGAGAAGGGTTTGATGGCGGCAGCGCGCAAAGCCAAGGTGACTTTTCAGACCCAGGGTGCCTCGCGAGCCACCGGCACCGATGCCAATGCCATGCAGATCAACCGGGCGGGTGTGGCCGCCGGCCTGGTCAGCGTGCCCAATCGCTATATGCATACACCGGTGGAGATGATCTCACTGGACGACCTGGACAACACCTCCAAGATCCTGGCCGGTTTTATCATGACCCTGGGCCCGAAGAGCGATTTTACCCCGTGATGCCCATCTCTCCCTTTTGTGGAAGGAGAACCCATGAGGCGTGTCGTCCGGATTTCGCTGATTTCGCTGCTGGTTCTGGTCGCCATGGCGGGCTGTGCCTCCCGGTCCTGCCGCAAGGCCCCTGCGGCCAACACACCGGATATCACCATTCTCACCAATCGTGACTATTTTCCGGTCGTTCATCAGCTGTTCCAGGAAGCCCGGGAGTCTATTCAGGTGATGATGTTCTCGGCCCGGTATTACACCGAGAAGCCGAGACACGCCGGAGATATCGATCACGTCCCCGGCACCCACTGGTCCAACACCAACGTGCTGCTGGATGATCTGGTCGAGGCGCAGCAAAGAGGCGTCGATGTACTGATCATCCTGGACAGTTCCAACTGGAACGAGAGCAATACCGAGCTCAATGAAGCATTCGGCCGCCTGATGGCCGAGGGCGGGGTGGCGGTCTATATGGACAACCCCGATGTGACGACTCATTGCAAGCTGATCGTGGTGGACGATCAGCATACCGTGGTGGGTTCGACCAACTGGAGCTATTACGCCCTGGACCAGAACAACGAGACCTCGGTGATGATTCATTCGCCCGAGATCAACCATGAGTATCGGGAATTTTTCCAGGAAGTTCTCTCCAGCTCGACCCCATTGGTCGGGTCCGGCGGAGAATAGGCGGGCGAACAGGATGAGGGGCACCCGCCGGCCTGCTGATGCCGGCCGGACTATGCCCTGAGATGAACGAATTGGAGAGAATATCGTGGCCAAGGTTGCCGTTCTGAAAACCACGCCGGAGACGGTGATCGAGGATTACGGCCGGTTGCTGGAGCTGGCCGAGGTGGGCCAGTTTCTGTCTGCCGATCGCCAGACCTGCCTGAAGATCAACATCACCTGGCATCATTTTTACCCGGCCTGCTCGAGCACCCCCTGGCAGCTGGAGGGAGTGACCCGGGCGCTCATCGACCGGGGCCATACCCGGGAAAATCTCTTCGCTACCCACAACCGCACCGTGGTGGTCGATGACCGCGTCGGCGAGCGGAACAACGCGCACCTGGCGGTGGAACAGAAATACGATCTTCCCGTGATGCACCTCAACGATGATGGGATCGAATGGGTCCGGTACTGGCCGAAAGAGCCTATGCTGGTGCTCGAGGAGGTTTATCCGGAGGGGATCTACATCCCTAAGTTCCTTCTGGACAAAGATATCGTACAGCTGCCCACCATGAAGACGCACGTCTTCACGACCATGACAGGAGCCATGAAGAATGCCTTCGGCGGGCTGCTTCATACCCACCGTCACTGGACCCACAGCGTCATCCACGAGACCCTGGTCGATTTGCTGACCATCTCCAGAGAGATCCATCCGGGCCTGTTTGCAGTCATGGACGGAACTTTTGCCGGAGACGGTCCCGGCCCCCGGGCCATGGTACCCCACGTGAAAAACCTCATTCTGGCCAGCGGCGACTGGGTGGCACTGGATGCCGTGGCCGCCAGGATGATGGGATTCGATCCCCTGTCGATCCGGTTCATCCGGCTGGCCCACGAAAAAGGTCTGGGTGTCGGAGATCCGAATGATATTGAGGTGGTGGGGGAGGATATCTCCGGGATAAACTTCGGGTTTCACGGCAGCCAGAACACGTTTGCCAGCCGCGGCCAGAAGATGATCTATCACGGCTGGCTCAAGCCGCTGGAGAAGTTCCTGCTGCGCAGCCCCATCGTCGGCTGGTCATACATCGCCTCGCGGCTGTATCATGATCTCTACTGGTACCGTATGGTGGGCAAACGGCGCGTCGGGAAAGCGCTGCAGAGCGATTGGGGCCGGCTGTTCACGGAGTACCTGGCCTCACAGCGCACCGATGATCAACCCTGACCTGGAGGTCCGTCATGCCCGTCTGTCAGGTCACCGTCGTACCGCTGGGTACCGCCACGCCCAGCGTGAGTTCCTATGTCGCCGGCTGTCAGAAGATCCTGGAAGACGCTCCGACCCTGCGCTATCAGCTCACGCCCATGGCCACCGTCATCGAGGGTCCCCTGGCTGATATTCTTCAGGCCGTAGCCCGGATGCATCAGGTACCCTTCGAGATGGGTGCCCTGAGGGTCAGCACCACTTTGGTGATCGATGACCGCCGGGATAAGGAGCTGACCATGCAGGGGAAGATGGCCTCGGTGGAAAGGAAACTGTCGGCGGGATCATCCCCGACTCCGGGAAAGGACGCATGAAGCTTCACTGGTTATTCATCGATATCGGCGGACCCATCCTCGACGATGGTCCCCTGTTCGATTACCTGACCGCCGCCCTCAGGGGGATTCTGGCCGCCCAGGGGCATCCGGTCAGCGGTGAGGCCTATCAGCAGGCCATGGAGACCGGCTGGCAGGAGGGCGCCTCATCCACGCTGGATTACATCATCAGGCATTTCGTGACCACGGAAGAGGAGTATCTTCAGGCCAAGAAAGCCTACTGGGATGTCTTCAACGGCCTGTCCTGGTCCGAGTACCGCCGTCTGCAGCCGCTCCGGGCGGGTGTTCCGGAAGCCCTGGAGGCCCTGGCCGGCCGTTATCGGCTGGCCACCCTGTCCAATAATGTCGTTCGGGTCAGGGATCTTTTGGAAGAGCTCGGCGTCGATCATTTCTTCGACGCCTGGGGCATCTCCGAGGAGGTGGGGTTTGCCAAGCCTGACCGGAGATTGTTCGATCATGTGCTCGCCCAGGCCCGGTGTCAGCCTGCCGAGGCCCTGATGGTGGGCGATCGGCTGGACAATGATATTCTCCCGGCGCAGCAATTGGGTTTCCACACCGCCCTGATCATGCTGAAACATAACTTCGGGAGTGCGCCCGTTCACGTCAGGGACGTTCGGCCGGACATCAAGGTCGCATCCCTAGCGGAGCTGGCCGAGAGGATCGTTCAGCCGGAGGATGCTGAGATTCCGCCGGGAACGGTCGGCGCAGCCGGCCATTGAGCACTTCGGAAAGTGTTTTCCCGCCGGGATGAGTCGGCGAGGCCGGCCATTGATTTTCAAGGAGGTTATCGGTTTGAATCAGATAGAGGCAGCCCGTTCCGGAAAGATCACCCCGCAGATGCGCCGGGTAGCCAGGGATGAGGGATTGGAGCCGGAGGCCGTGGCCGAAGCCGTGGCCGCCGGGCGAGTGGTCGTTCCCAATAATGCCCTTCGCACCCTGTCACGTCCGGTCGGTATCGGCGAGGGCCTGCGCACCAAGGTCAACGCTAACGTGGGCACTTCGACGGACAGTTTCAGCCTGGAGGCCGAGCTGGAGAAGGTCTCCATAGCCATCGAGGCCGGCACCGACACCATCATGGATCTCAGCACGGGGGGTGATCTGACCGAGATTCGCACCAGGATCCTCCAGGACTGTCCCGTCCCTCTGGGCACCGTGCCGATCTATCAGGCGGTGGTGGAGACCATTGCCGAGCAGGGCGCGCTGATCAAGATGGACCCGGACAAGCTCTTCGATGTTATCGAGCGGCAGGCCCGGGAGGGCGTCGATTTTATCACCGTGCATTGCGGGGTCACCTGGGATACCTTCGACCGTCTCAGGGAACAGGGCCGCCTGACCGACATCGTCAGCCGCGGAGGCGCCTTTCTGATCACCTGGATGGTGGCCAACGAGAAGGAGAATCCTCTTTACGAGTCCTTCGATCGACTGCTGGAACTGGCCCGTAAATACGATCTCACGCTCAGTCTGGGCGATGGTCTGCGTCCCGGGTCTCTGGCCGATGCGACCGACCGGGCTCAGGTCCAGGAGACGATCATCCTTGGGGATCTGACCAGGCGGGCCTGGGAACAGGACGTTCAGGTGATGATCGAAGGTCCCGGACATGTACCCATCGACCAGATCGAGGCCAACGTTCTGCTGGAAAAGAAGTTGTGCTATGGAGCGCCCTTTTACGTCCTCGGGCCTCTGGTGACCGACGTGGCCTCCGGATATGATCATATCGCCTGTGCCATTGGCGGAGCCATCGCCGCCAGCGCCGGAGCCGATTTCCTTTGTTATGTGACCCCCGGCGAACATCTCCGCCTGCCCACCCCTGAGGAGGTCAGAGAGGGGGTCATTGCCGCCCGGATCGCCGCCCATGCGGGGGACATCGGCAAGGGCCTCCCCGGAGCGCTCCATTGGGACCGGGAGATGTCGCAGGCCCGCAAGCAGCTGGATTGGGAAAAACAGCTGACCCTGTCCATCGATCCCGGCCATGCCCGTCGGGTGCGCGAACAGAGCCAGCCGCATGAGGAGAAAGCCTGCACCATGTGCGGTGAATACTGCGCCGTGAAGCTGGTCGAGGAGGCACTGAAGAAAAAGGATTCGTCAGCACGCAGTCGGCCGCACAGGCCGAAGCGTTAGGATTGAGTCAACGGTGTCAGGATTTCCCTGGAGGCATCATGTTCAGGACCATGTGCAAGTCAAAAATACGCGGAGCTGTGGTCACCGGAACCAAGCTGCATTACGACGGCAGCATCGGTATCGATAAGGCCATCCTGGATGCGGCCGACCTGTACCCCTGGGAGCGGGTCCAGGTGGTCAATCTGAATAACGGCGCCCGGCTGGAGACCTATGTGATCGAGGAAGAGCCCGGTTCGGGGACCATCTGTCTGAAGGGACCGGCGGCGCGCCTGGGGCAGATCGGTGACGAGGTGATCATCATCTCCTACGTCGAGCTGGCCGAGGAAGAGGCCCGGGATCTCACGCCGGTGGTTGTTCATCTGACCAAGGGAAACCGTCTGGCTGAATAGGCCGGCTGGCACGGCCCGTTTTCCGGCCCCAATGGCAGTAGAATCGAAGCACAGATCGAGGATACCATGAATTCATCCGGGGACCATTCATCGAATCATCACGCTGATGATCAGCGACAGGCCACCGAGCCGCGCTCGGACCTTCGCATTGTGACCTACCCTGCCGAGGTGCTGGCCGGAAAGAGCGAGCCGGTCGCCGAGGTTGATAGCTGGGTGGTCTCATTGGCGCGAGGTATGGGCCGGCTGATGATCTCATCCCAGGGGATCGGTCTGGCAGCTCCGCAGGTCGGTGTGGCCCGGCGGATCATCACGGTTCATGTGGGTGACGGCTTTCTCTATCTGATCAACCCGGTGATCGTCAAGCGAGAGGGAAGGGCCCGTATGGAGGAAGGCTGCCTCAGCTGTCCGGGAATTTCCGCGGTGGTCGATCGTGATGAGCGGATCCTGGTTCGGGGGCTTGATCTCGACGGCAACGAGGTCACCATCGAGGCCGAGGGACTCAAGGCGCGGGTGTTGCAGCACGAGATCGATCATCTGGAAGGCGTGCTGATCATCGACAAGCTGCCCTGGCTGGACCGGATCATGGCCCAGAAAAAACTTCGCGGCCGATAGGAGTGGAGCCAACCGATGATTTCACAGGCGACCGATCACAGTGGAGCCGGCCGATGACGGTGAAGCCGGAGGAGAGTCGCGTTGATTTCGGGCCGCTATAATTATTTTGAACACCAGGCCGATATGGGCATCGAGGGCCGCGGGTCAACCCTGAAGGAGGCATTCTCCCAGGCGGCTCGGGCCCTGTTTAATTTAATGCTGGAAATCGATCGGGTCCGTCCGCTGGAGGAAATATCCATTCACTGCCGGGCTCATGATCAGAGCGAGCTTCTGGTGGAATGGCTCAACGGGCTGCTGGCTCAAGCCGATCTGGAAGAGATGGCTCTGGGAAGATTTCAGGTGGATCGGCTGGAATCGGACGAGCTGGAGGGTCGCGCCTGGGGAGAGCCGTTCGATGCCCGGCGGCACCATCCCAAGACGGAAGTCAAGGCGGCCACCTACGCGATGCTGTTCGTCGGGCAGGAAGACGGTGAGCAGGTGGCTCGCTGTGTGGTCGATCTGTGAGAGTGTCACACCTGTCACCTGGGGAGTGATCGCCGAGTGGATCTGAATCTGCTGCAAAAACAGCAAGATTATCAATGGATCATCCCCCAAGCGGGGGAGATGAAGGTCCCGGGTCAGATCTTCGCCAGCCGGGAGCTGGTCGAGGAGATGGATCACAAGGTCTACGAGCAGGTCAGCAATGTCGCCTGTCTCCCCGGGATTCAGCGATACTCCATCGCCATGCCCGATGCCCACTGGGGTTACGGTTTTCCCATCGGCGGGGTGGCCGCGTTCGATCCCCAGGAAGGGGGCGTGGTCTCGGTCGGGGGAGTGGGATTTGACGTCAACTGCGGCGTGCGGACCCTGAAGACCGGTCTGGTCTGGGAGGATGTCAAGCCGCATCTGAGATCGCTGATCGACACGTTGTTCGCCATCGTTCCTGCCGGCATGGGCTCCCGGGGGGAGATTTCCCTGTCCGGTTCTCAGGTGGAAGATGTGCTCTGCAAGGGCTCCCGGTGGATCGTCTCCCGGGGCTACGGCATCAAGGAGGATCTGGAGCTGACCGAGGATGGCGGCATGGTGCCGGGCGCCGATCCCTCGGCGGTCAGCGATCTGGCCCTGAAAAGGGAACGCCGCCAGGTGGGGACGCTGGGCTCGGGCAATCATTATCTGGAGATCCAGCGCGTCGCCGAGGTCTATGATGATCAGGTGGCCGGTGCCTTCGGTCTGGCCCTGGATGATGTCGTGGTGACCATTCACTGCGGCTCGCGGGCGCTCGGTCATCAGGTGGGCACCGATTATCTCAAATTACTGGCTGAGGCCTCCAGGATATATGGCATCCCCATCCGTGAGCGGGAGCTGGTCTGCGCCCCGATCGATTCTTCCGAGGGACGAAGATACTTCGGTGCCGTGATCTGCGCCATCAATTACGCGTTCGCCAATCGTCAGGTGATCACTCATCTGGTCAGGCAGGGCTTCGACCAGGTGCTGCCCCGGGCCGACCTGCACCTGCTCTACGATGTCGGGCACAACACCTGCAAGGTGGAGCATCACCATATCGACGGCCGCACCAGAGAATTGTACGTTCACCGCAAGGGAGCCACCCGGGCTTTCGGGCCCTCCCGGGAAAACCTGCCGGACGTATATCGCGGCGTAGGTCAGCCGGTTATCGTCGGCGGCACCATGGGCACCTGCTCGTATATTCTGGTGGGAACCGATTACGGTGAACAGGTCGCCTATGCCTCGGTGTGTCATGGAGCCGGCCGGAGGATGAGCCGAAAGAAGGCCAAGAAGACCTGGCGGGGAGAGCGACTGGCCAGAGAATTGGAGAACAAGGGCATCTATATAAGGGGTCATTCCCTGGCCGGTCTGGCCGAGGAAGCCCCCGGAGCCTATAAGGATGTGTCCGCCGTCATCGAGGCCATCCATCAAGCCCGGCTGGCCGCCAAGGTGGTCCGTCTGGAACCCAAAGGATGCATCAAGGGATGAGCTGCGGAATCGTCGGATCGAAGAAGGGAAGGTCGGAGACCGGGAAGGTGTCATGAAGGAGGCCATGTTCTACAGGCGGCTGGACGATGGCAAGGTCCGCTGTGATCTGTGCGCCCATCGTTGCGTTATCCAGGACGGGGAGCGGGGATTTTGCGGCGTGCGGGAAAACCGGTCCGGTACCCTATACTCCTTGGTGTATGGACGGGCTATTGCCACGCACATCGATCCTATCGAGAAGAAGCCCCTGTTCCATTACCGGCCCGGTTCCTATTCCCTGTCGGTGGCCACGGTGGGCTGCAACTTCCGCTGCCGTCATTGTCAGAATGCCGATCTATCCATCCGGCCCATCGAGAACCAGCACATCACCGGTCAGAACATCGCTCCGGAGGAATTGGTGGCCACGGCCCGGCGCAGCCGCTGTACCAGTATTTCCTATACCTACACCGAGCCGACCGTCTTTTTTGAATACGCCCTGGAGACCGCTCAGGAGGCCTCCCAGCAGGGTCTGGGCAACGTCTTTGTCACCAACGGCTACATGACCGAGGAGGCCCTCAGGACCGTGGCGCCTGTTCTGGATGCCGCCAATGTGGATCTGAAGGCCTTTTCAGAGGATCATTATGAGCATATTTGCCAGGCTCGGCTGGGCCCCGTGCTCGATACCCTGCGGTTGATGAAAGAGCTGGGGATCTGGGTCGAGGTGACCACTCTGCTGATCCCGACGGTGAATGATTCTGAAAAAGAGCTTCGGCAGATCGCCGAGTTCATTCTCCAGCTGGGCCCCGAGGTTCCCTGGCACATCAGCCGGTTCTATCCCGCATTCCGGATGAACGATCTGCCGCCCACCTCCGCCGAGAGCGTCCGGAGAGGCAGAGAGATAGGCCTTGAGACCGGATTAAAATACGTGTACACCGGGAACCTGCCCGGGGATGATGGCGAGAGCACCTTCTGTCCCCAATGCGGCCAGCGGGTCCTTCACCGTTATGGCTATGTTATCGAGGAATCTCAACTCCAGCAGGGACGATGCTCTCAGTGCCAGACGGTGATCGATGGGATCGGATTGGAGACCCTTCCTCATCAGCTGGGAACGAAGAAAGAGTAGAGTATCCAGCCGTCAGAAAGGGATGCCTATAGTGTACTGATATTATCGGAAAAAAAGACTTGACATGTCCTGCAACTGAAAGTTATACTGATAATAATTAACCGAAATCGGGAAGAGACGCAAGCGTCCTTCAGAGACCATACGACTTACCAGCAAGGAGGAAATATGGCTGAGTTCCCAGAAGTCAGTGACAGCACCTTCGAGAAAGAGGTTCTTCAATCCGAGATCCCGGTAATGATCGATTTCTGGGCTCCCTGGTGCGGTCCCTGCCGCATGGTCACTCCCGTTTTGGAGGAACTGGCCAAGGAATACGACGGTCGGGTGAAGATCATGAAGCTCAACGTGGATAATAATCCCAATACAGCACAGAAATATGGTATTTTCAGCATTCCCACTATTTTGTTCTTCAAGAGCGGTCAGGTTGCCGCGCAGATTGTCGGCGCCATGCCGAAAAACCAGTACGTGAACAAGCTCAACGAGCTGCTGTGAGACGATGTCGATGAAGGAACATGATGTGATCATCATCGGCGGAGGCCCGGCAGGATTGACCGCGGGGCTCTATGCCGCCCGATCGCGATTGGATGTTCTCCTGCTGGAGAAGCTGATGCCCGGCGGTCAGGCTGTGACCACATCGCTGGTGGAGAACTATCCCGGTTTCGAGGAGGGCATTTCAGGTCCTGACCTGATGATCCGTATGGATCAGCAGGCCCGTAAATTTGGATTGAATGTCGAGATCGCCCAGGTTGAACGGGTTGCTTTGGATGACGGGAAAAAAAAGATCTTCGCCGATGGCAAGGAGTACTCGGTCAGGGCACTGATCGTGGCCAGCGGCGCCCAGCCGAGGCTGCTCGGCGTGCCCGGCGAAAAGGAGCTCAAAGGTAAGGGTGTCTCCTATTGTGCCACCTGTGACGGGGCTTTCTTCCGAGAGAAGAGGGTCGCCGTGGTGGGGGGCGGTGACTCCGCCGTTGAAGAAGCCGTCTATCTGACGAAGTTTGCCGAAAAGGTATTCATTATCCATCGCCGTGATCAGCTCCGGGCGGCCAAGCTGGTTCAGGAACGAGCTCTTCAGAATGACAAGGTCGAGGTTCTCTGGGATTCCGTCGTCACCCGGATCAATGGTGAGCAACTCGTTCAGTCGATGAATGTAAAAAATGTTAAAACCGGTCAGGAGAGTCAGCTGGATGTGACCGGTGTGTTCATGTATGTAGGTGTGATACCCAACAGCGATTTCTTCGATTTTCCGATCGACAGGGACGCCGGCGGTTTTCTGATCACCGATCAGAACATGCAGACGACTGTGGAAGGTATTTACGCGGCCGGCGATGTTCGCTCAAAGCCCTTTCGCCAGATCGTCAATGCGACCGGCGAGGGTGCTATGGCCGCTTTCTCGGCCGAGAAGTTTCTGGAAAACCAGAGTCTTTAAGCCAGCGGGGAATATGGATCCCGACCCCAAGAGATTCCTGGCCGATGTGATGCTGGGTCGTCTGGCCAAATGGCTGCGCATTCTCGGCTACGATACGCTCTATTTTCGGGATATGGATGACCGGGAACTGATTCTCAGGGCTCTCCGGGACGACCGGATATTGTTGACCCGGGATCGGGAGCTTTCACGGAGGGACGGTTTTCGAGTACTGCTGATCGCCGATGAGGATCTGGAATCTCAACTGGCTCAGGTCCTGCAGACAATGGACCTGGAGCCCAGAGTCGGAAACGGCATCAGGTGTCCTCTCTGCAACCGGACTCTCCAGAATATTCCCCGCAAAGCTGTTCAGGAAGTCGTTCCCCGGTATGTCTGGGCTACCCACCATGATTTTTCCCGGTGCCCCGGCTGTGGAAGGATCTTCTGGAAAGGGACCCATTGGAATCGCATCAGGGAACGTCTCCGTCGCGTGGGATGCTATCTTCCTGCGGGTGATCGGTCAGAATGAGCGGCCATCAAGCAGCGCCGGCAGACAGCAGATAGAAAAAGGGGGCAGCATTCAAGATGCTGCCCCCTTTTTCTATCTGTCACCTATGCTCAGGACTGGATCAGAGTCTGGTAGTCCACCGCAGCGATGTTAAACCGAAACATCTGTTTGGTCTCTTTGCGGACCTCCTGCCAGTCGTAGGTCGCGCTGACGGTACCGTACAGGGTGACCGGCCGGCCTTTGATCATCGCTACCTGAAGGTTGAGCAGCACAAATGTGTTGGCGGTGCTGATCTTGACATAGCCATCCCCGGCCTGGAGATAAAATCCATCCTCCTCCTCGAGAAGCTCGCCCTGTAATCTGACCTTCTGATCGCGATACTGTTCCCAGTCTTTCTTGCGATCGTAGCGAAACTTCGAAGCATCGACCGTTTGGTATTCCTGCAGCGCTTCACCACTCAGGTAGGCGGGGATCTCAAGGACCGCCTCCGGAGGTGCCTGATAGAGCACGATACCCTCGGAATTCTCGATCTTTTTAATGACGTAGAAATCGGTTCGGGAGGTATCGATCAGGCCGCCGTAGAACACATTTTCCGGTGTGATTCTGTTTTCTACTTCGTCCGGTGTGAGGGCGTAAACCAGCGATCCGGATGGGCTTTCGAACACAGCCATGTTCGATCTGACGGCCAGGATCGGGCCCATATCGAGAGGTTCCTCCTTGATGAACAGCTGGCCTAACTGATCGCGCAGAAGAACGGCCGCCACACCCAGAACGACGATCACGAAAAGAATACCGATCCAGGAATTGGATTTCACCCGGGTGGCTTCCAGCTTGCCCTCGGGGACGACCAGCGGCTGAGACTGCTGGAATTTGTCCAGAACGGCCTGTCGTTCAGCGCTGATCTCCATGCCGGGAACCTTTAATTGATACGCCTGGGGCATCTTGGGCGAATACTGAAATCCCTGACGCTCCATGGCGTTCTTGGCTTCCTGCCAGAGATCGCCCCAGAAACGCACGAAGATCGTTTTACCGGTCTCGACCGGATGGATCTCAGCAAAGCGTGATTTGAATCCCTTACGGGTGAAATCGGCAAAAAGATAGTGGTTGTGGCGTTCTTCCAAATAACGCCCGGAGGCTCTCGGAGAAGGTCTATCCGCCCATTCCCTGCCCATCTTCTCGGTCAAGAACTGGCGGATAAATGAGACAACGGTCTCGACCTGATCGGTGGTCAAACCGATCCAGAAGTGGCCATCGTGGTCCCAATCCATGGAGAAATCCTGCTTGTCTTCGTTTTCTCCACCCCAGAAAGGGACCGGCCCCTTTGCTCCATGTTTTCCTGTTTCTTCGTTATTCTCCATCGTGTTTTCGACCCCCGCTGGCGAAGTGAAAAAAGGTTTCCTTCGTAAAATGAGTCACCTATGAACTTCATACTACATCAAAACAAAGAAATTGTCAAGAATTTTTTCTAAATCTCTTGACACCCCAGAGAATTGGGTCTATAATGGAATGGCTTGATGAGCATTCCGAAGCGTCTGGGATTGCCCTATTTCACTGGAAACACAAGGTCGTTGTATGGCTGAACGAACTATTGCGGGGCGATTTCAACTCCTCCAGAAGCTGGGATCCGGATCCAGTGGAGAGGTATACCTGGCACGATCGGTGAGTGACGACCGGGCGGTGGCTGTGAAACTTTTACGGACCGAATCTGCCCTCACCGAAGGCGCCCGGATATTTCGCCAGGAATTTGCCCTGCTCAGCCGCCTGGATCACCCTTCCATCGTCAGGATCTTCGACTATGGTATGACCTCCGCGGGACAGTCCTATTTCGTGATGGAGTACGTGAAGGGACCGCGTTTTGATGCTGTTCTGATGAAGAAACGATCGCTGACGGAGTTCTATTCCATTATGGTCGATATCTGTCTTGGGCTGGAATATCTTCACGGATATGGCCTTATTCATCAGGACATCAAGCCTGACAATATCCTCCTTTCAACTGAATCCTCCCTGGGTCTGCAGGCCAGGCTGAGTGATTTCGGGCTGGCAGCGGTCGTTGGCGCCGGAGATGTCCGGCATCTGTCAGGAACCCTGGAGTATTTCTCGCCCGAGGCCATTCGCGGAGCCCAACTTGATCGCCGGGCCGATTTGTATTCTCTGGGAGTCACCCTGTACGAGGTCCTGACCGGCCGGAATCCCTTTCGATCCCAGGATCCCCGGCAAATTCTTAAAAAACATCTGGAGATCAGACCCGATTCCCTGAGAGCGCATAACCAACGGATCCCCATTGCCCTGGAGACGATCATCTTCCGGCTGCTGGAGAAGGATCCCCTGGATCGTTTTCCCTCTGCTGCCTCGGTGGTTTCCGCGCTGTGTGAAAAAGCCAACTATACGCTCTCGGAACGGCAGCAGCAGATCTCAGGCATACTGCCGCCGAGCCAGTTCGTCGGCCGCACCAGGGAGCTCGGTCGTCTCACGGAATGGTACCGTCAGGCACAGACGGGACGGCCGGTGTTGGTCTTCCTGGAAGGCATGAATGGAATCGGCAAGACCCGGCTGCTGAAGGAATTCAGCATTCACTGTCAGCTTGAGGGAACCGCCGTCCTGGGGGAGAGCTGGCTGAACAGGTTTATGCCCATACGGGGTCAGAAGGGAAAGGGAGCCGGTGGGAGAGCCAGCGATTATCAACACTGGGAGCTCATCTGTCGGCAGATCAGTCAGTTTTCCTGCGCGCCTGTTTTGATCGTCGAGGATCTGGAAACCACGGATCCGGTCTTTCTGGACTTCCTGCGGTATCTTCTGAAACGTCTTGCCCGGCAATCCCTGCTCATCTGCTGCAGCTATGACGCTGCCGGGCTCAGCGATGATGATTCCTCCCGTCTGAGATCATTGAAACGGGGAAGAGAGAGAGGTTTGGTTCATTCTCTCACCCTCCGGCCTCTCAGCAAGACGGCCGTGACCCGGATACTCCAATCTCGTCTCCGCCTGATCCGCGATCTGGACCAGCTCACGGATTCCGTGTACCGATCATCGAAAGGAAATCCTTTTCATGTCAACGCCATCGTCTCCGCTCTGGTTGATCAGGGGATCCTGGTGCATCGGGCCGGCAGATGGCTGTTGCAGCGAGAGAAATTGGAGGCGGTCCGGTTTTCCGAGGTCCTCAAGGATGTCGACAAACCACGCGCCGGAAGCATCAGCCGGTCCGCCAGAGAGGTGCTCAAAGCGGCCGCCCTGTTCGGCGAGTCATTCCGGCCAGAGGATATCACACCGATCGTCTCTGTCAGCAGGACGGCGCTCTTTCAGAGGCTTGCCGAAGCTTTGCATGCCGGATGGCTGCTCAGGAAAAAGGAGGCCGGCGAGCCGGAAACCCGCTATGCCTTCTCCCGACCCGGCTTGAGAGAACATCTCTATCGCGCCACACCATCCCCGGTCCGGAGAAAATGGCACCGTCGTCTGGCTCGCCAACTGGAAGATCTGCCCAAGGCCAAACAGGACCACCGTGCCCTGGCGGAGCACTTTTATCAGGGACATGTATGGGGCAAGGCAGCACAGCATTCTCTGCTGGCTGGCCGGGAAGCCATGGAGCTCTCCCGTCCGGAAACGGCACTGGGGTTCTTCGCTCAAGCTCAAAAGGCCGGCAGCAAACTGAAACGGGCGCCTTTCCTTGCTGACGTATTAGAGAGTCGGGGAGATGCGTGCGCGCTGACCGGCAGGCACTCCGAAGCTCTCAGGGCCTACGATCAGGCGCTCAGCCTGCTGCGAAAGGGAACCTCCCGCCGGCGGCTGGAGATCATCCTCAAGAAGGCTGTCCTGTTTCGGCGGCGGAGCCGCCATGATGAAGCCCTTGATACACTGAACGAGGGGCTGGCCATGGCCGGGTCAGGGGGCTTCCGTCTGCAGCGGGCCCGACTGCTGACTGAAAAAGGATGGTCCCAGAGGATGAAGGCCGATTACCGGGCCGCGGAGGAGACATTGAACCAGGCCCTGAATCTCCTGCGCTGGCAGCAGGATCGTGCGGACACAGCCAAGGTCTTCAACAGTCTGGGCGTGGTCACCTGGACCATGGGCCGCTATCAGGAATCTCAGGCCTATTATGAACGGTCTTTGAAAATGTACCAGGAGCTCGGCGATCAGGAACGTATCGCCGCCCTGCTGGATAATTTGGGGTTGGCCCATCTCGCTCAGGGGCATCTGACGAGAGCCGTGGAGCATTTTGAGGAATCGCTCCATTTGAGAAAGACCACCGCCGATGTCTTTCATGAAGCCAAGGCCTGCCACAACCTGGCCATGGCTTTAGCGGAAGCAGGTCAATGGGAGGAGGCGATCCTCTATTATCAGCAGAGCCAGGTGATCAAAGAGCGTATCGGCGATGCGGATGGATTGGCTCTGACCCTCAATAATATGGGCATCATCTATATGCATCGGGGGCTCTGGGAAGAGGCCCGCAGCTGCCAGGAAAAAGCCCTCGAGATCCGCAGAAAATTGAAAGACCGCTATGGGCTGACCGGCTCCTGGGATAACCTCGGAGATCTGGCCAGACTGAGAGGCCGATGGAAAGAGGCGGAGCGTCACTATCGGCAGGCCTTTGAGATGCGGGAAAAGATCGGCGATCATTCGGGCCTGTGCTATTCCCGGTTGAACCTGGGATGTCTGCATCTTGATCAGGAGCATGTTCAGCGAGCTCACGACTATCTGGCCAAAAGCTGGACCTGTTTTGAAGATCGAAAGGATCTCGTGGGCCGTATGCATGCCGACGCGGCTCTCTCCGAGCTCTGGCTGGCCCAGGGAATATTGGAGAAGGCGCGGCAGCATGGCGAGCAAGCTCTTTCTCAGACCTCCCGGGGGGGCAATCTCCTGGTGCAGGCCCGGGTCCGGCGCACCCTGGGGATGGTGGCCATGCTGTCCGGAGATGAGCCGGCAGCGGAACAACTTCTGCTTCAGTCGGTGGAGAATGCTCAAACCCTTCAGGCCCGTTATGAACTGGCCAAAACCCATTTTTATCTGGGGCTCATCAAGCAGAAAGGGGCATCGCCCCGTCAGGCCATCCGCTACTATCGGGAAGCGCTGATGACGTTCCAGAAACTGGGGGTGAAACGGCACATGTCGAAAATCGAGGAACAACTGCGCAAACTGGAGACCACTCTGGAACGCCAGGAAAGCTCAGAATTGTTCACCCTCTACAACATGAGCCAGATCCTAAATTCTCTCCGCGACGTGGATGTGCTGCTGGAGAAAGTACTGGATCTGGCCATCGAACTGCTTCATGCCGAGCGGGGTGCGGTCATTCTGTATCAAGCCGAACAGGATGATTTCGAGATTAAAATAGCCCGCAGCATGGAAAAGCAGACTCTTTCGGATGCTCTCCAGATCAGCCGCAGCACGGTGAAGAGCGTGACTCGCGACGGAAAGCCGATGGTTGTCGATAATGCCATGCAGGACAAACAGTTCAATCAGTGGCAGAGCGTCACCATGTACAACATTATGTCCATCCTCTGCGTGCCGCTGAGCATCAAGGGAAAGCTGATCGGAACGATCTATCTGGATAACCGAACGATTCCGGGCATCTTCTCCTCGCGGGATGTCTCTTTTTTGGAATCATTTTCCAACCTCACCGCCCTGGCCATCGAGAATGCCAGAATGTATCAGGAGCTTCACGGCCAGAATGTCTACCTCAAGGGCGAGCTGAAAAAGAAATATCAATATGAGAACATCGTCGGCAGCAGTAAAGTTATGCAGGGTATCTTCAATATCATCGATCGGGTTTCTCCGACCAAAGCCAACGTGCTTGTCCTCGGCGAAAGCGGCACGGGAAAAGAACTGGTGGCCCGTCTGATCCATTATTCCAGCCCCCGCAAGGAACAGCCCTTTTTGAAGGTCAACTGCGCCGCCCTGACTGAAAGTCTGCTGGAATCGGAGCTGTTTGGTATCGAGGAGCGAGTAGCCACCGGGGTGAAAAGCCGGAAAGGAAAATTCGAATTGGCCGACGGCGGTACGATCTTTCTGGACGAGATCGGCGACATGAGTCTGTCCACTCAGGCGAAGGTGCTTCGGGTCCTGCAGGAAAGAGAGTTTGAAAGGGTTGGTGGAAGCAAGCCCATTCAGGTGGATGTCCGCATTCTCTCGGCCACCAATCAGGACCTGCAGAGCGCCATCGCCGAAAAATTGTTTCGCAAAGATCTGTTCTACCGGCTCAATACCGTGGCCATCAATCTACCACCGCTCAGGGAACGCCGGGAGGATATTCCTTTCCTGGTTGATCATTTTATACAGAAGTATTGCCGGGAGAATGAACGGGATATGGTGGTCGTCTCTCCCGAGGTGATGGAAGCTTTTATGACCTACACATGGCCCGGCAACGTCAGGGAGCTGGAGAATGTGGTCCAGAGGGGCGTCGTGATGGCCGAGGGAAAATCGTTTCCTGTTGAATATGTCCCTGCCGTTGCTGAACATGAAGGACAGGAGCTGTCGGTGCGTCTTCCGGCCGGCCGAACACACCTGACCGACGTGATCGGTCTTATCGAACGCACGCTGATCGAAAGGGCGCTTCAGGAGTATGGTTCCGTTCAGCTCAAGGCGGCCAAGGCGCTGGGCATTAGCGAAAGCGCCCTGAGATATAAGATGAAGAAATATAAGATCGGGAATTGATCGGCAGGGAAAGATATCTTCAATTCATCGGTGGTCGAGAATCTCTTCATAGAGGTCTGATACCGGAAGATGAAAAAATCTCTTCAAACATTGAGTACCGTCTTTCATTTTTTAGGATCGATCCTGCTGCTGCTCGGGGTTCTCCTTCTGCTTCCGGTAATTGTCGTAATTCTGTTCGGTGAAATAGGGCAGGGTCTTGAGACCCTGCTGGCTTTTTTGGGGGCCAGCGTGACGGCCGTCATCATCGGATTGCTGTGCAAGTGGATCTTTCCGGCCGGTGTCCTGGGTGAAGTCCAGGCCATGCTCATCTGCGCCCTGGGCTGGATCTTTTGTTCCGCCATCGGCGCCATTCCCTTTGTCATAGGCATGAATGCCAGCTATCTGGACGCTTTTTTCGAAACCATGAGCGGATTTACCACCACCGGTATCACCATGTTCACCGGCCTGGAGCAGATTCCCAAAAGCATCTTGTTCTGGCGCAGCTTTACCCAGTGGCTGGGCGGTTTGGGCATCCTGACCTTTTTTCTGGCCGTCACCTTCGGAAGAAGAGGCGCCTATCGTCTGTTCGGAGCCGAAAGCCACAAGATCGATGTGGGCCGGCCGGTTCCGGGATTGGCCAACACGCTGAGGATCCTATGGACCATTTATGGTGGATTTACCATCTTCATTCTGATCAGTCTTGTGCTGGCGGGTATGTCGGTCTTCGACAGTCTGTGCCACAGTTTCACCGCCCTGTCGACCGGCGGATTCTCACCCTACGATGCCAGCATCGGTCACTATCATCTCATCGGACACGCCAATTTTATCTGGATCGAATATATCCTCATCCTGGGGATGCTTATGGGCGGGACCAATTTCATCATTCACTATCGGCTGTTCAAAGGGGAACGGCGAGCGCTGTGGGATACCTCGGAAATGAAGTACTGGTGGGGTCTTATCGTTGGCTTTATAATTCTGATTCTCATCGAGCGGATCATTTCACTCAATGCCCTCGAAGGACTGCGGCCCTTCGGTGGTCTGATGTTCTGGAGTCGGCTGGAAGAGAATTTTCGCAAAGTCACCTTTCAGACCATGGCCATCATCACGACTACCGGTTTCGGAACCGAGGATATCGGCAGTCCTTTTTTCGGGCAGGCGGCCAGGCAGCTGTTTCTGATCATGATGGTCATCGGCGGGTGTGTCGGCTCCACCGGTGGTGGGATTAAAGTGCTGCGGGTGAATATCCTGGTCAAGTTGATTCGCCGTGAGGTCTTCCGGCTAAGAACGCCTCCCAAAGCGGTCTCCACCGTTCTGCTGGACGGCCGCCCGGTATCGACCAACGAGGTGTACCGGGTCTCAGGGCTGTTCTTTATGTGGATCACCATGCTGGTGATCGGGGGCATCATCACGGCACTGCTGTCTGATCACACCGGCTATCGTTCCTTCTCCGGAATGTTCAGCGCCCTGGGCAACATCGGCCCCTGTTATATTCCTGTGGCTGAGATGGGATCGCTCCATCCCGTGATCAAGATCGTCTATATTTTTGGAATGCTGGCCGGGCGATTGGAGATTTTGCCGGTCCTGTTACTGTTTAACAGAAAAGCCTGGAGATTCTGATGAGCTGAAAAGGAGCGAATGGATATGTATGTGATCATTGCTGGCGCCGGGATCATCGGCCAGGAGATCATCAAGATGCTGGTGGAAAATAAGCATGATGTCGTGGCCGTTGATCAAGATGAAGAAGTTTGTCAAACGGTCTATACAGAGACCGGAGCATTGACCATCCAGGGCAACGCGACGGATATCCATGTTCTGGAGCGAGCCGGGGCCGAAAAAGCCGACGTGCTGCTCTGCCTGATGCATAATCCGGCAGATAACATCGCCTGCACCCTGGTGGCTAAAAGCCTTGGTGTGCCCCGGGTGCTGGCCCGGTTGAGGAATCCGCCTTACGAAAAAGCCTATAAACTGGCCGGTGTGACATCGATCATCAGGATGGCCGATCTGTTGGTGAACGAATTGATGATGGAGATCGAGCAGCCCAAGATCCGGAAGATCGTGACTCTTGGCGGCGGCAGAGCTGACATTTATGCGGTGAAGATTCCCAGGGGAGCGAAAGCCATCGGCATGTCGGTGAAAGATATTGCCCAGAGTAAAAATTTCCCCGAGCAATGTGTCTTCGTCGGCAACTATGATGAAGATAAGGAAACCTTCCAGATCCCCAGAGGAGCCAATATTCTCCAGGAAGGAGACACTGTCTTTCTGGTGTCCAACAGTCAGCACATCAAGCAGGCCGCCGATTATCTCACCAGGAAAAAATAGTTACCGGACATTGTTGGGGGGCATCCGGTATTACCTGAGGATGAAATCTGTTGATCTCCAACATTGTTCTGTCAACGCAAGAACAGCTGAGCATGGCTGGATGGAGGCCATGCTTGAAACAGAAATTATGGATGTAATTAAATTTCATCTTGACAAAATAAACTGGATATGATAATATGAAAGTGAAGGTGGAATGTTGACCGGCATATGCGACAGAGCGGGAAAGAGCCCTGCAAAAAGCGCTCCCGCAGTTCTAAAAACAATCAGCACCCATGCGAGAAGAAACCTCTTGCGATTCGGTGTCCTTTTCGTATGCAGCCTATTTTTTCCTTTGGCCTGTTCGGATCGGATGCCGGCACAGTCTGATTTCATCGATTGGCTATCAGCACGGTATGCTGAAGAGATGGATGATATTGCCGATGAGATCGTGATCTATCGCTGGGAAAGGACCTCGAAGAATATCACCAGACTGGCACCCGAGATTGACGGGTTACGTGTCGAGGCTGCTATCTTCTCAATATCCGACGATGTTCCTCAGGTGGATGGAGATGAGCCGCTGGTTCATTATGTCTTCTGCCGCTATTATCTCGTCACGGATGAATGGTATCTTCATGCATCAAGCTGGGGGAGTGGATTCTGGAAACAGGATCCCAATGAATGGGGTCACCTGGTGGAGAAATGTCAGCGTCGCGCTGAGCAGATCGCACAGCAAAAGGACATCATAACGGAAGGTGAATAGAAGTCAATAGGGCTGTATTCGGACGAGCCGGGAAATGAAGTTTTCGTTATGACCTATCAGCGATTGCTGGAAAAAGCCAAGAAGGATCCTGATAACATCGATTATACCGCTCTACGCATGGCATACGCTCAATCTTCCGAATATGATCCCTTTCGATTTGATTCAGAGGCCCATGCCATACTAAGCCAGGCGATGGATAAGAAAGACCTGACCGTGGCTTTGAACGCTCTCAATCGTCTTCTGGATGCCTACTATCTGGATATTCATGCCCATATGTTGGCTGTGGATATTTTTGAAAGTTTACGAACTGAGAAACGAGAGAACTTCCATATGAAATTTGCCACAGGACTTCTTGACTCGATTATGCGATCAGGTGATGGGACCAAGTTTGAAAAAGCCTTTATCGTAATCTCCACACAGGAGGAATACGCTCTCCTCAGAGTGTTGAGTCTTGAGATCATTATGCAGTCCTTGAGAGAGGATAAAGGACATCAATATGATGTATTTGAGTGCCCTCATCCTCATACAGGAAAAATCATCGAGGTGTATTTCAATGTAGATCTTCCGATGGGATGGTTAGACCGGAAGTTGGGCCGAATGGAACTTCCAGATGAGGAGAACATCGATTTGGATGAGTGGGACGGTATCGGGCAAGCATAGTGATTCTCTTTTTTCGAAACCTCAAAGGAAAGAAAGGTGGAGAAGGAGAATTTTTATTTCTTGCGTTTTGCTAAGTTATTATTAATTGGTTGATTATAGTTACCGTGGGAACGAAGGAAACGTTCCCATTCGGCGAAAGCGCCGAATATCTAAGCTATTGTCAATTGAATAGTTAACAACAAATCAAACAAATTCTGTTTTAATTAAGTGGGTCATTTCGCAGATATCAGCGGTGAAATGCCCCACTTTTCTTTTTAAGCTTGCGGAAATCACAGGCCACCCGGCAAATTAACTAATTGTTTTTCAAACCGTTAGGATATTCTGGGCGGTTTTTTTTATCTCTGGCATAGTATTTGCCAATATATAAGTTCGGCGATGAAAATTGGACCTGTAACTCGAAAGGGGGTGCTCAAGATGGCGAAAACGACTCTTGGACGGAACGGATGCTGGAAATATCTGAAGCCGATGGTACTGCTGAGCCTCATCTTCTTACTCATGTCGAGTTCAGTTCTCTGGGCTGGTCCTATGGGGGATCCGGAACCGGTTGGAGCCAACGATGCTCTGGCCCCTGGAGGGGATCCGGGGGATGCTCAACCAGGTGCCCAGGAAGTTACCACAGCCGTATCCGACATTGAACTGGCCATTATCTTACTGGGCGCTCTTCTCTAATTTCGCTGCCTGACACGCGGTCGAGATGAGGTTCTGAAGAGTGTATAATGTCTCTCTGAATCTTGCCTGTTCGAGATCGAGAATGATCGGAATTTATAGGCTGGCTGAACGGGCAAGTACCGTTAACGCGAATGTGCTTATCATAGGAGAGAATGGAGTCGGTAAGGAGTATCTGGCACGACAGATTCACCGCTTGAGAGATCCGGGGGGTGAAAATTTTCACGTCTACCGTTGTCATGCTGATGAGATAAATGTTGACGAGGTCAGGAAGCTCTTTCAAGACGCTATATGTCAGCGCACGGTGGACACACCGGTGACCGTTTATCTGAAATCTCTGGAGGAAGTGGATCTGAAATATCAGCTGCAGCTCCTGGAATTGCTGGAAGAAAAGCAATTCCTAAAGCTCACGGAAAACACAGATTTGATTTCCAGACCGAGATTGATATGCTCCTGTGTAACAGAAAGCGGTTTGAATATTGAAAAGATCCTTCAACAAAGGTTGGCTTACCGTCTGGATGTCATTCATATCGAGATCCCCCCGTTAAGAGATCGGAAAGAAGAAATTCTACCATTAGCAGATCTCTTTCTCCAGGAATTTAAAGTGAAGTATGGAAAAACACTGAGATGTTTTTCACAGAATGTCCGGACCCGATTCCTCAGATACTCCTGGCCAGGTAATGTCAGAGAGCTGAAGAATGTCGTTGAACAAGGAGTCATGCTGTCGAAGGGAGAAATAGTTGACAATGTCTGCTGGAATTAACGTGGTAGGAAATTGTGTTCAAGATGTAAGAAAATAGCAAACATCATAACCTTCATATAACTTTGTAGTAAAGCGTCTTATAGAGTTTATTTAAGAAAAGTGTTGACAAAAAGGGGTCAACGACCTATTTTTCCGATTCCAGAGGAGGGTAATCGATGACAGAGAAACCATTCCACTGAAGAGCTGATAATGAAAAAAGACAGTAGGAATGGTTTCCTGGTCAATAGAAAATACATGACATAAAAAAAGACCGGCATCTGCTTTTACCGAAGCGAAGCGGTATCGACCCGAGCGGAGCGAGCTTTGAATAGTAAGTATCAAAGCTTATGCGGAAGGGGGGTTGGTACTGATGCTGTTCTCGATTATTGTCTTCTTGGCGACTGTTGTTGAGAGTCTGGCTGCCAAGGGCAGCTGGTAAGATAATGGTAAAAGATGTCGGTCTTTTTTGTTATATTTTATGTCTATATAATGTGGTGACTAAGGTGGCTATCAATATGCAATTAAGCCTAAAAAAATCTCCACTTCCACCATTGTCGTGGATTTTTATTACGATAGTAACTAGCAGTGCCGCGGTATTTCTTTTTTACCAATCTGAGCCTCTTATTAGAGGAGATTGGCCAGGCGCATGGTGGGAAATACTAGTATGGGCGTTCTTAGTGGCAATAGCAGAGAAATTTGTAATCACACTTCCTCGAGGAGGTGCTGTTGTTACAGTAGGTGCTGCTATTGATTTTGCTATTATTATACTTCTTGGACCGAATGTAGCACCATGGTTGGGACTTCTTGGAGCATTAGTAAGCTCAGGTTTAGCAAGGAAAGTCCCTTTTTATAAATTAATTTTTAATATGGGACAACATGCATTAACCTTAGGTATTGCGGCATTGGTATTTGAAAAAGCCGGTGGTAACATATCAAACCCCAGTTTTCGTGGGTTGGTAGTACCTTTTATATTATGTGTGCCAGCTTATTTCTTTGTTAATAACGCTCTGATTTGCACAATCATCAGTATTACGGATAAAATATCTCCTATAAGGGTTTGGTTGGTTAATTTTAGATGGACAATTGGACATGACCTTATTTTAGCACCTTTAGGATTACTTGTAGCTTGGTTATATTCAGAAGTTAGCCCATGGGCTATATTTGCATTTTTTGCCCCTTTAGCTTTGGCAAGATATGTATATAAACTATATATGGAACTGAGAGACGCTTACTTTGACTCTATAGCAGCTTTAGCATCTGCTTTGGATGCTAGTGATCCTTATACTCGAGGCCATTCTGATAGAGTGACAGAGTATGCGAAAAAAGTTGCTCGAGCCATGAGATTGAGTGAACGAGAGATCGAATCAATTGAATTCGCCGGGCGTCTTCATGATATTGGGAAGATAGGCATCGATAGGAGTATTCTGCGGAAACGTAGCCAATTGAATGATCGTGAATATCACGAGATGCAAAAGCATCCCAATATGGGTTCCGAAATTGCCGGGAAACTGAAATTTCTAAAAAAAGCGGGCGGATATGTCAGTCATCACCACGAAAGGTATGATGGACAGGGCTATCCAGACGGACTCAAAGGAGAAGAGATTCCTCTTGGAGCCAGAATACTAGGGGTTGTTGATGCTTTTGATGCAATGACCTCAGATCGCCCATACAGACCTGCTTTATCAGTTGAAATTGCAGTGCAGGAATTGGAGAAGGGATCTGGTAAACAGTTTGATCCTAGTATAACGGATGTATTTATTCAATTAATTCGAAATAATGAAATAACAGTTGAGGAGCACAAAGTAAGTAATAGTAAAGATTGAAATAGATATTTGGGTTAGAGAATAATATTACCTTCTTTTCATATGGTTATTGGTATAATCTATTAAACCTCTAAATCTCAAGAGCCGAAATTCCAACTTCAAACATTATGATTTTGAAATAGATAAATGCCTAAAAAATCAGAAGAGCTAAATAACCTAACAAAATTGTTTATTTGTCTGGTTTTACTATTAGCTATTATCTCACTATTCATTTCGTATAGGTTTTCCTTTGAGCCCATTTACAGTCCACTATTTAAATCTGAAATACTGTTTTGGGCTTTACTAGTTATTTTTTCTGAATCATTCTTAATCTATTTACCATTGAGCGGTTATCTATCAATAGGTACAGCTATTGATATTCCAATAATTATAATCTTCGGACCATTCATTGCTTCTCTCTATGGTGCACTTGGTGCGATTTCTAGTCTAATAGTCCGCCGTGCCCCGTTTTATAAAATTCTTTTCAATGTTGCCTTGTTCATGCTAACCATGGGTGTATCCTCATGGTTTTTTCACAGTCTTGCTGACAGCATCAATTTTATTGAGAGCCCCCAGTTTATCCTCGTTTTTATCCTCACGATTGCAGTCTACTTTATTCTAAACAGCGGTCTTCTCAGTATTGCCATCGGGCTCAGCGATGGCATTTCTCCGAAAACTATTTGGCTAAAAAATCATTCCTGGACGATTCCCTATCTGGTAGTCCTGTCGGCTATCGGTTATCTCATGGTAATGGTCAATTTCGCCCTTGGAAAATGGGCGATTGTTCTCCTGCTTCTCCCGGTGCTGCTTATCAGAAAAGCATACAGCCAGTATATGGACCTAAAAAAGATTCAGGATCAATTGATACGCTCTGAGAGACTCGCTGCAGTGGGCCAGATGGCCGCTGGTATTTCTCATGAGATAGATAATCCGATGAGCGTGATACTCGGTTATAGCGATTATTTGCTGAGGAAACTTTCGAAGAATAATCCCGCGCGTGAAGAAATAGAGATTATCAATAAAGAAGCGGAACGGTGTAAGTCAACCATTAGGGAATATCTTGATTTCTCCAGACCGAAAGCGCAGGTCGAACCTTTAGACATCCGTACGGTAATTCATAATGCTATCTCTCTGCTTAAATACGAGATCAAATCAAAGAATGTTGATGTCGTTTTCAGAGAGAATAGTGAAAACCAAAAAATCATGGGTGACAAGAAACAACTCGGACAGGTCTTTGTGAATATCATGCTCAATGCTTTCCAGGCGATGCCTCAAGGTGGGCGTCTTCAGATATCCATATCGATTGTGAGAGATTCCTCAGGAAGAGACCGGAATTTTCTCTCCAGGGTATGGGTTGGGGACAATGGGGCACGATATGTCGCTGTCCGATTCGAAGACAACGGATGTGGCATTTCAAATGAGCATCTCAAGCAGCTCTTCATGCCTTTCTTTACGACCAGGGCTGAGAGCGGTGGACGGGGATTAGGTCTGTATATCAGTCATCGCATCATAGAGGAACATGACGGTCGAATCGAGGTGGAAAGCGAAACCGGGAAGGGGACATCGGTGGTCGTGCTGCTTCCCTGTCTCGAAAAGAGGGAAGGAGAGGTTGCGGGCAATGACTGAAGGCGGTGAGAAGAATATCCTGGTCGTTGATGATGAAGTCAACATGCGTCAACTCCTGAAGAGAGTTCTCGGTGAACGTGGATTTCAGGTCGATCTTTTGGCTGATGGTCGAAGGGCTATCGAAAAAATCGCCAAGAATCCGGATTATTATCATGTCATCATGCTTGATATTCGCCTTCCCGGCAAGAATGGTATTGAGGTCCTCCGGAAGATCAGAGAGGTAAATAGTGATACGGCTGTGATCATGATGACCGCATATGAGTCCTTGGAAACGGCCATCGAGGCGATACGTGAGGGTGCATATGATTATCTGGTAAAACCCATTAGCATCGATGAAATCCTGATCTCGGTTCATCGCGCTCTTGAAAGGAAATTACTGCAGCAGGAAAACGTATACCTTCAAAGTCAGGTTGAAAATCAATACTGCTTCGACAATATTATCGGTAAAAGCGACAAAATGCAAGAGGTGTATCGCCTCATAAAGAACGTTCTGTCGAGTCCGGCGCCGGTACTTCTGGAGGGGGAAAGCGGTACGGGAAAAGAATTGGTAGCCAGAGCAATTCACTTCAATGGAATGAAGAAAGACCAGAAATTCGTCGCCGTCGATTGCGGTGCCCTACCTGAAAATCTTATCGAGAGTGAGCTCTTCGGACACAAGAAAGGTGCTTTTACCGGCGCCAGTCACGATAAAATCGGTTTATTCGAGGCAGCCAATGGAGGCACTATTTTCCTTGATGAGATCTGTAATATCAATGCCAGCACTCAGGCCAAACTCCTCCGGGTTCTTCAGGAAGGGGAGATTAAGCGAGTCGGTGAGGTCCAATACCGGAAGGTGGATGTCAGGGTTATCTCGGCAACCAACAGGGATCTCAAAGAGGAAGTCAACAAAGGGAGATTCCGCGATGACCTCTTCTATCGATTGAACGTCATTCATATCAAGCTGCCACCTTTGCGGGAGAGAACGGGGGATATTCCCCTTCTGGCTGCTCATTTTCTTCAATCATACAGTCAGAAGGTTGGCAAGAGAGTGGGGAGGATCGAGGAAGAGGTCATGAATCTATTAGTCAATTATCCCTGGCCGGGAAATGTCCGCCAGCTGGAAAATGAGATTAAAAAGATGGTCACCTTTGTTGCCGATGGCTCCGACATTACCGTCCAATATGTTTCACGGGAGATACATGACGCAGATCACATTCAGCGCTATGGCGACAATCGGGATGGCAGCCCGTTAAAGATGAAGGTCGCCGGATTGGAGAGAGACCTTATCCTGGAGGCATTGAAAAAGAATAAGTGGAACAAGAGCCGCACCGCTGCTACGCTGGGACTGAGTCGCAAAGGTCTGGATAAAAAGATCCAGCGTTATGGGCTTGATAGGCGTGTGAAGCAAGGAAAGAAAAAGAGGTGAAAATGAATACTTTGTACCCAAAAAGTGGGGATAGCGGCAGCACTATTTACCGTCTATTCTCGATATGTCGTTGAGAATAATCGAATAATAGGGGATTATGTATCCATT
>Ga0180438_10000300_pt1 | contig 99095 bp, 70 predicted proteins | sample SS_ome_12_FD_132455 | JGI IMG/M metagenome (GOLD analysis project Ga0180438, IMG submission 132455) | Hypersaline lake sediment archaeal communities from the Salton Sea, California, USA - SS_3_D_2 metaG | ecosystem: Environmental > Aquatic > Non-marine Saline and Alkaline > Hypersaline >... | reverse complement strand
TGATTGAATCAGTCGATCATTCATATTATCCTCCTTTTAATCTTACTGCTTATTAAGCAGTAAGATTATATCGCAAAAAAAAAGGAATGTCAAGTTTTGATCATAAATTTGTCTCAGACCCCAAATCAACCAGCTATTCTAATTTTGCCCAATGTAAAGGTGAACACTTCTAATTTTTTTAATGTATAGTTCTCAAAAAATCAATTTTACCAACATCTAACTAAAAAAAATCCGGATCCTCCAGAATACGCTTGATCTGTCTCTTCAATCTATGGGAAAATCGTTTGTCCTGCAACATTTTTCCCAGGGGATCACAGATCTTATCTCTCGAACAAAGGCTTAAATACTGAAAAATAGCCGATATCCACTGTCGCGTTGTATTGTTGGAAGTTGTATGATACAATTCATCGATTAATTTAGGGATAAGCTTTCTTTTGGTATCCCGGAGACCCAAGAGGTCCAAAAGTTTAATTTTGAAGTGAACCTCTTCTAATTTTTCAGGCGGCGGTAATTGGATGAAATATTGGAATAATACGTTATAGGCCTCCTTATTTCCCATTGCCATCATCCCATGTAAAGTAGATATTGCATCGTCTACCTTTTCTTGTTCAGCACTTTGCAATTGTTTTGCATATTGATCCACCGGCATTGTTTTCCAATCAAGATTCCTTATTTTTTCTTCCAACAACGCCTGCGTAAAGGATTCCCGGTTGAGTTCGCCTGCTTCGCTCAATCGATGCAATTCCTGACCCAATGGGCTACTATCATCTATCTCTATCGATTCAATCTCTTCAACCTCTTCAAAATTTGCACATGCCTCCTGATCCCCATGAAATCTTTTTTCTTTTATTAAGTTTTGACAGCAATCGTAATTTGAATGCCCCAACAATTCATCGATAAATGGTTCGAATGCATTATCGTCTAAGCAGATGCCGAACTCAGTCGGTTCAAACAATCTATCCGGATAAAAATGATTACAATTAAAACAAATTCGTTCCGTTTCTACTTTCATACAGCCTCCGAACTAAATAGGATGCGATATCCGAGGTATTTAATATTTTCAACATAAAAAGCATTATTTTTAGAGTGTTTTCCTTAGCCTTTAATTTCTTTTTTCTCTCAGTGCACAATCATGCTGAGATATCCCACCACCTGGTAGTAATCGCCGCTCACTTCACCGGAATTGGTATATTGAATAACTTCGGATGTTTTGGCTCCTAATTCAAGGGCTGCAGACAACATCATGGTGGTGGGGGCCACACCGCACATGGAAATACCTTCACGTGCAACTGTATTAAACAATCCTTGAGGGTCCATCGCCAGTATGTTAGCGATGGCTTTCTGATCCAACACCTTTGCGGTCTCGGCATCGATATAATGACTCATGTCTGTGGACGATACAATCAATACATCCGACCTGCCCTTGATCAATTGAGCGATCTCCTTGCCTCCCTGGATAAGCTTGTCCACATTACCAGAGGATATGGTAACCGGGAGAATTTTAGCGTTGGGATTTACATACTGGATAAAAGGCACCTGCACCTCCAGGGAATGCTCATGGGCACCGGCATGGGAATCGATCTTAAAAATCTTTGAATTCTCCACCAATTTTTCTGCCATTTCCTTATCGATGGCCGCATCTCCTAAAGGTGTATTCCAATAATCACTGCCGTCAACGGCGAAAGGAGCTCCCATTCCCCGGTGGTTGACACCCAGTACAATAACATAGTCGGGAACTTCGACAGCTCCGAACCCTTTTCCGGCACATCCACCGGAATAGACATAGCCTGCATGAGGCGATATTAACCCGATGACCTTTTTTTTCTCTTTTGCAAAGGTAATAAATTGGCTTAATTCCTTTTCCAATGATGCTTTACTCCCGGGATAAAAGGCCCCGGCCACTGCTGGTCTCCTAATCATGGCTCTCCTCCTGGGTTAAATTGATGATTTTAGCCGCAGATAAACGCAGATTAACACAGATTTTTTGCTTATTTCCAATAACTTTTATACGCATTCTTAAAACCACCACTCTAAATATATATAAAATTGAAATAATAGTCAAATAAAAGTGAATAGAAACAGGAAGCATTTAACATTTAGGGGACAGTCAAGAATAATTACCTCTCTATAAAAAATTCTTGACATTCTTATCCTGGTTAGCTAAACTAACGCTGGATCGTTTATTTCTTTTATATATTAATGGATGATAACCATCAAAATTAAATTGGATGAATGATAGGAGATTTAGTATGGATGCTCATTTTTCAAGAAAAATCGGAAACTTAACCATCAGAGGAGAATTCCTGGCCGAAATAGACGGATTTAATGTCACAGTGGATTATGCGGGGATTTCTCTGGTTAAGAATGAAACCCTGGATAAAAAGAACAACAGTTATCCTTTCAGCTATATACCGCCAGGAGCTTCTGAGTACGCAGCCAGGGGACTACTGTGCTATTGTAATGATTCCTTCATGAAAATCCCGGAATTGTTCGCTGCTTTATCAGCACCGGTTGGGGTAAATATAAAATTGTATCCGGTCGGGGAATAAATTCTTGCTTTGCTCCAAAAATAATTATGCTAATGATTTCATAAACAAGGTATAGGATCAGGCAATTATTTCCTTATAGGTTAGGGCATTTAGGAGACAGTCAAGAATAATAGAATAATTGTCATCTGGCAAAAAAGATACACCGCAAAGACCGCGGAGATCACAGAGAAAAACATTTTATGTTAAAAAAACCTCTGGGTTCTCAACGCTCTCTGCGGTGAATAATAATCTTTTTAGGAAGGAAGATAAAAGTGTCAGGCAATAAAACTACTCTGTATATTGTATATTGAAATTGATGAAGCGCAGACTTTTATTTCAAAAATTGACAAAAAACCGCAGATAGTACATAATAATACTGAAGGAGGTCATGGTGCAATTTATGAGAAATATTGTTGACAGCAAAGTGCTTGAGGATGTAATTGAAGTGACAGTCGTACAGGAGTTATTTCTGACATAAGGAAAAAGTAATGCCTGAACTGAGCCGATTTTTAGGAATCATCATCTTCATGAACTTTAATGACCACCCGCCCCCTCATTTCCATGCAAAATATGGAAGTTATCAAATAGTCATTGAAATAAAATCAGGTATTGTAGAAGGAAAATTTCCGAAGAGGGCACTAAGACTTGTTATGGAATGGTATGAAATGCACAAGGATGAATTGTTGAACAACTGGAATTCAATCATGGAAACGGGTGAATTTACCAAAATCGCACCATTGGAGTAATCATGTTACTTGAAGTTATATCAGCAAAATATATTCGAGATTACCAAGTACTTCTAAAATTTAATGATGGCTATGAAGCGATTGTCGATTTAGAAGAGACCCTTTTGAATGAAAAGAGAAGGATTTTTAAACCTCTACTGGGTAGAGAGTATTTTAAAAACTTTTCTATCCGACTCAACACTATTTGTTGGGATAATGAAGCAGACTTTGCTCCGGAATTTTTATATGAACTTGGCAAGAGTCAGGCCTTAAAGAATGTAAGCTGAACTTCTTCCCTCTCAACTTCTTTAAATGATGATAACCGGCTAAATTAAATTGAATGAATTTTAATATAATTTAGAATTTAGGAGACAATCAAGTCTTAAAAAACTCCATTTACGATTACGCACTTTTGCGTAACGCACTTCTGCATAATGATTTTTTTCTGTGTCTCTCGTGCTTCGTGGCGGAGCCACTACGCAGAGTAGCATTCTGTGTTTTTCTGTGTCTTTCTGTGTATTCTGTGGGATCTATGGGATCTGCGGGATCAATCATAAACAAGCTGATGGTCTTTGACCACCACTTCACCCGATTTCAGGATGGTATGAATGGGATTGATGCCGATGTGATAGGCCAGGTAACTGTAATCGGGTATGTCCATCAAGAGCAAATCCATCTTCTTACCCACTGCAATAGAACCCACTCTATTTTGCCGATCAATGGCATAGGCAGCATTGATGGTAACGGTGTTGATGGCCTCCTCAATGGTTAAGCCCATATTAAAGATTCCCAGGTGGAAAATAAACAATTGAGAGGATACCATCGAACTGCCGGGATTAAAATCCGAACCCAGTGAAACAATCCCGTTTTTCTCAATGACCTCTCGTATAGGGGCGTATTTTCCCAGTTTCAAGAAAAAGGAGACCCCGGGCAGGAAAACCGAAGCGGTATTGGAAGCGGCGATGGCATCGATCTCTTCATGGGTCATGGCAATAAGGTGTTCGGCAGATACGGCATTTTTCTTCACTGCCAGCAGCGCGGCGTTATTGGAGGTGAACTCATCGGCATGTAATTTTATTTTAAATCCATAGGGCTCTATTTTATCGAAGTAATACTCGGCTTCTTCATATGAAAAAACCCCCTCCTCGCAGAAAATATCGGTAAATTCGGCTAGTTCCCGTTCTTTGACGATGGGCACGACATTTTCGATTAAATAATCAAGAAATTCCTTATTTTTCCCCTTGTACTCTTCTGGTATTTCATGAGCACCCATAAAGGTGGGAATGATATCGATAGGATGAAAAGAGTCCAATGCTTTAACGGTTTCCAGTTGCTTGATCTCGGTATCCAGGTCCAGGCCGTACCCGCTTTTGGCTTCCAGGGTAGTGGTACCGGAAAGGAGGATATGCTCCAATCGTTTTTCGCATTGAGCGATAAGGTCATTTGCATTGATTTCCCGGGTTTTTCGGACAGTACCTTTGATACCACCGCCTTTGGCAGCGATCTCCTGGTAACTGACGCCCTGCAGTTTCAAACGGAACTCATCCTGCCGGGTGTGAGCAAAAGGAAGATGGGTGTGAGGGTCAACGAGACCGGGAAATACGACAAAATCAGACCCATCAATGACCACGGCATTCTCGGCCAGTTTACAATTTTTAAGGAAATCCTCTTCAAAACCGATAAAAGTGATATTTTCAGCAGTGGCCCCCAGCCAGACATTGCGAGAAACCCTGATGGTATTTAGTTCACTGCCTCTGACAACAGTATCATTGGCAGAATTTACCAATTCTTTAATATTTTTTACCAGTACGTTAATCTGGATCATTTTCTATCTCTCCCGGTGATTTTACCCCTTTGAAATGAAGGGACATCCAGGAGATCATCCACATTTTCAGGATCATGCACCATGTTGGGCATGGTGCCCTCATTGACATATTCCGTTATATTGGTGGCATTGGATGATTTTGGTGGGGGTCCCAGGTAATAGCCTCTATTGTCGTCTTCGCGGTTGGGTTTAACCGGTTCATTTTTGAGAATGGGAGTCGAAGGTGTGGGAGTGTTAATCCTGGCAGCAGCTCTGGCCATGGGCCAGGTGTCGGACCTCTTTCCCCCTTCTTTGATACCGGTGGCAATAACAGTAACCCTTAAAACATCCTTCATGCCCTCATCATCCACGATGCCGAACTTAATCCTGGCATCTGTTGAGGCGCTGGATTGTATAACCTCTGCAATGGTTCCGATTTCCTTCAAGGTGAGATTGGAAGCAGCAGTGATATTATAAAGAATACCGGTAGCACCGTGAATGGAAAAATTGTCCAGCAAGGGTGAAGTTAAGGCCTTTCGAGTCGCTTCTTCGGCTCTGTTCTCCCCTTTTGCTTCCCCTGTTCCCATCAGGGTCACTCCCTTTTCAGACATCACCGCTTTTACGTCGGCAAAATCCACGTTTTGGTAGCCGGGATTATTAATAATATCTGATATGCCTCTGACTGCTTTGAGTAAAATTTCATCGACTTTTTTATAGGCTTCTTTATAGGACATATCGGCATCATCCACTTCGAAAAGCTTTTGGTTTGGGATGACAATAATGGCGTCAACACTTTCTCTTAATGCTTTTATTCCTTCTTCAGCCACACTCATACGGCTGTTGCCTTCAAAGTTAAAGGGTTTGGTGACAATGGCAACGGTGAGTATTCCCATGGAGGAGGCGTGATTGGCAATAACCTGGGAGGCACCGGTTCCGGTACCGCCTCCCATACCTGCAGTGATAAACACCATATGTGCACCTTCCAATACTTCTATAATGGTTTCGGTGTTTTCAAGTGCGGCTTGCATGCCCATCTCTGGATTGGAACCGACTCCCAATCCTTTGGTAATTTTTTCTCCAATCTGGAGTGTCATGGCAGGTTCTCTAATATTTGCCAGATCCTGTGCGTCTGTATTAATGGCTAGAAATTCAACGCCCTTGAGACCTTCTTCAATCATACGGTTAATGGCATTCCCACCGCCACCGCCAACACCGATTACTCTTAAAACGGCTCCTCTTTTGTTCTCTTTAGCATATGTTATTTTAATATCTTGCTTCATTTTACCGTTACCTCCTAAAAACCAACATATTCTTTTAATTTTTGTATAATACCGATGGGTCGATTTTTAATCATTCCCCTGTCTTTCATGTCGATGAGGCCATATTTTATTAAACCGATAGAGGTTGAAAACTCAGGAGCATCGACTTTATCGATTAATCCACCGATACCATACGGTTTCCCGATTCGAACCGGGGCTGCAAAGATGTCATCTGCCACTTCCAGCAAACCGGTCAGGTAGGCAGAGCCTCCAGTGATGACAATTCCTGCGTTCACTTTATTCTCAAATCCCTCTTCTTCTATTTTCCCCTTTACCATCTCAAATATCTCTTCTGCCCGTGGTTTCAATATATCAGAGAGTAAGGAGGCGGATATCAATCTCACTTTTTTCCCTCCAACGCTGGGAATTTCAATATTCTGATCTTTGAGGTTGGGGTCGGTTCCGCAGCCGTATTTCCGCTTAATCTTTTCTGCTTTATCAATGGGAGTCCGGGTTCCGATGGCCAGGTCATTGGTAAAATTGTAACCACCGACTCCGATGGTTGCAGCGTAAATAAGAGCTCCCTTTTCATAAACGGCGATGTCGGTGGTACCTGCCCCGATGTCGATTAACGCCACTCCCAGCTCCTTTTCATCCTGTGTTAACACGGCCTCGGCTGTGGCGATGTGGGACAATACCATCTCAAGAACATTGATCTTTGCCTTTTTCAAACAGGTTAAGAGATTCTTAGTAGATGCCCTGGAAGCAGTAACAATGAGGATATAAATATCAAGATTGGAGCCGATCATACCGATGGGATTCTTTATCTCATCCTGGTTATCGACGACAAATTCCTGTCTTAATATGTGAATGATGTCCCGATCATTGGGCAGCATAATACTACTGCCGTGGGTAACCGCTCGATCCACATCATCTTTGGTGATTTCTCTGTTTTTGCCGGTTATATTGATGCTTCCTTTGGCCCGAATGGCCTGGATATGACTGCCGGAAATATTTACATATGCAGACTCCACCTCCACTCCAGCGGTTAATTCGGCTTCTTTTACGGATCGCCTGATATCATCAATGGATGATTTCATATCAACGATTACACCTTTCCGTATCCCATTTGATTGTGCTTTTCCATACCCGATGACTTCCAATTCTTCCTGGTCCCCCTCTGCTTTCACCTGCCCGATTATGGTGGATACCTTTTTGGTACCAATATCTATTCCTACCAGATAATTATTTTTCATTTTAACGACTCACCTCCTCCTGGTATTCATATTCAAGGTAGAAGCGGTCCTCAAATCTAAGGTCAACATTCTTGATTTTGCTTTTGTTTTTATTTTTATTCAAAGATAATTTTCTCCTCAACTTTAAATAATCATTCATTTTTTTGGCAAAATCAGTTTCCCCTGGATAAAAGGTCTCACTGATCCCTTTTAATTTCAATAGAATACCGTAGGGTTCTTTCAAACTGACATAATCAATGTCATTTTTGATGCTGTCTAACTGGGAAAGATAGGGAATAATCTTTTCCTGATGACCGTTTTCGATATTCTTTACCGTTATCAAACCGTTTCGTTTCTCAACATTCTTAAACAAAATCACTCCTTCTTCATCAAATATATTATATTTTCGATTTCTCTTCATTTCAACCTGGAAAACGGGTTTTCTTAATAAAAATTTTATTTCAATGGTGGAGGGAAGGATACGACTTATAGAGACATCTTTAACTTCAGGTATATGAACCAGTTGGGTTTTTAAATCGGTAAGACTGAGGGTCAGTATGTTCCCGCTGTACCTGTTTAAAAGTTTTTTCACCTCGTTTAATGTATTTCTGGGACAGTTGGTTAATCGAAAGGATTTGACATTTAATTTATCCCATGTCAATACAAACTGACCGGTCTTATAGATGGCAAAGGCAATAAGGGAAAGCAGGATGAATATAAGCAGAAGATGAATGCCTTTTAATTTTATCGATTTGAGTTTTTTCTGTTTCTGTACAATCCTGTTGTTCTGCCTGCGTAAGAAATCGGTTTCCCCTCTTAATCCGAAACTGGTACTGGTCATGTCTTTCATTTCCGAAACTCCTCCATGCGTTTGGCAAACTGGTGAGCGGTATGGGTTAAATTGCCGGCAGACAAAAATACGATGGCATCTCCTTTTTTTATGGTTCCTTCCAGGTGTTGGATAATCCCGTCCAGGGTTTCGATGTGGAAAACATCATTAAAACCCGCGGCTTTAATTTTTTTTGCCAGTACATGACTGTTGACATTCTCAATCGATGCCTGGTTAGCACTGTACAGTTCTGAGATGATTAATTGATCGGCCTTTTCAAAGCAGGAAGCAAAGCGATCCATTAATATGTTAAGTCGCGTATACCGGTGCGGTTGAAATACAGCGATAATTCGTTTAAAATGACCGGTTCTCAGCGTATCAAGGGTCACGTTTATTTCTGTAGGGTGGTGAGCATAGTCATCGACAACGAGATAATCATTGGTGTAAAATAGTACCTGGAATCGCCGTTCCGGTAGATAAAAACGCTTGAGCCCCTCCTTAATCACCGGGATATCAATGCCAATCTCAAGAGATGCTGTGATGGCTGCCAGGGCATTTAATACATTGTGAAGCCCACCCACATTCAATTCAATTCTCCCTACATTTTTCTGATCCACCAGCAGGTCAAAAGCGGCGCCGAACACTGAATTCTTTATATTCTCAGCTTTGACATAAATATTAGGAGAGAGACTGATTCCGTAGGTTAATACCCGTTTGTTCAATCGATGGACAATTTTACGCGAATTTTCACATTCATCATTTAAAATAACAGAACCGTAAAAGGGGACTTTATTTCCGAAATCGTTAAAGGCGTTTATGAGGTTATCCATGCTTTTATAATGGTCGAGGTGGTCATCTTCGATATTGGTGATAATGGCCAGAGTAGGGAAGAGTTTGAGGAAGCTGCCGTCGGATTCATCAGCTTCGGCGATGAGGTAATCGGATTTTCCCAGTTTGGCGCCGCTCTCCTCAATTTTTAATTTCCCGCCTACCACAAAGGTGGGGTCTTTTCCTGCGGTGGTGAGTATGGTGGCAATCATGAAGGTGGTGGAGGTTTTGCCGTGAGTTCCGGCAACGGCAATGGCAAACTTCATGCGCATCAATTCCGCTAACATTTCAGCCCTGGGAATAACCGGGATTTTTCGCTTTAAGGCTTCGTTGACTTCTTCATTGTCCTTGGTAACGGCACTGGAATAAACCAGGGTTTCGGCATTTTCGACATGCTCTTTATGGTGTCCCAACCAGACTTTTATACCCATGCTTTTGAGTCTTTTGACAGTCTCTCCTTCAGCGATATCGGAACCGGAGACAGTAAATCCCATATTATGCAGCACTTCGGCGATGCCGGACATCCCGGAGCCGCCGATTCCGACAAAATGTATATTTTTTATTCGACTGTACTCAATCATTTAACAACACCGTTTTCCTGAGCCTGGATACATTAAGAATGATCCCGGTTATCATAAGGCTGGTAATCAACGAACTGCCGCCATTGGAAATAAAGGGCAGCGGTAACCCCTTGGTGGGAAATATGCCGATGGTTACGGAAATATTGATCATGGCCTGGATAACAATTAGAAAGCTTAAGCCGATGACCAGGAGGTACGTATGCTGGTTGCCGGAATATTTGGCGATATTGATCCCCCGGATGAGGAAGATAAGAAAAAGTACGATAACAATAAAAGCCCCCAGTAATCCGACTTCTTCGCCGACAATGGCATAGATAAAATCGGAGTAGGCATAGGGAAGGAAAAAGAGTTTCTGTGTGGAATTGCCCAGCCCTTTCCCAAAAATCCCACCGGAGCCGACAGCATACACGGACTGGAGTGCCTGGAAACTGTAGGTGTTGGCATACTCCTCGGGTTTTAAAAAGGCAAAAATTCGGTTCAACTTTTCAGGATTCAGTTTAATGAACCAATATAAAACCAGACCGAGAAAGAGAGAACTGTATAAGAAATACCTTATCTTAAGTCCGGCCACAAACAGCATGATCATTGCAATGATTAATATCAGGAAAAAACTCCCCAGGTCGGGCTCTTTCAAAATCAACAGTTCAACGATAAAGAAGGGGATTAACAACACGCTTAATTTTTTGATATCATTGACATCGTTGGTTTTCCTGCTTAAGATGAAGGCGAGGTATAATATAACAGCGATTTTGGCGAATTCAGAGGGTTGGACGGAAAAACCCCCAAATCGGACCCACCGATACGTGTTGTTTATTCGACCGGAAAAAAATACCCAAACCAAACCTATAATGGCAACAGTGATAACGGCAAATACAAGACGCTTATCCAGGTAATAGGGGTACTTTAAAGATGAAACAACGGTGGCAATAATCAATCCCACCAATAACCATATGGCCTGTCTTTTCAGGAAATGGAAACTGTCCCCGTATTCTTCTTTGGCCAATATGGAGGTGGTACTGTAGATCATAATGAGACCGAAGAGCAGCAGCAGCGCAGTCACCAGTATCAGAACTTTATCAATTTTGCTATCCTTAACCATTGGTGACTCCTTCCTCTTTGCTGCTTAGCTTTAAGACTTCTTTTTTAAACACTTCTCCCCTGTGTTCAAAGTTTTTAAACATATCAAAACTGGCGCATCCGGGTGCCAGCAGCACGACACCGCCTTTCTTTTCCAGCAATTGATATCCTTTTGCCACAGCCTCGGAAAAATCGGCTGCAAACGAACACTTCTTTTCGATATCACACAATTGCCGATGAATGGTAGGAGCTGCATCTCCCACCAACAGTACATGATCCGCTTTTTCCTCCAGGGAATCCCGGAGTATCGTAAAATCACTGCCCTTGTCCTTGCCTCCCAGTATCAACACCATACTCCGGTCCATACTGTTGATAGATTTTAAAGTGGCATCCACATTGGTGGCTTTAGAGTCATTAATAAACTCCACATCCCCGATTTTCCCCACGGATTCCATCCGGTGGGGCAAGCCTTTGAAATCCCCAATACTGGTTTCAATCCCCTCAGCAGAAACACCCATTAAACGAGCGGCAGTGACTGAAGCCAACAGGTTCTCCAGGTTATGTAAACCTCTAAGGGTGTTTTGTCTAAGGGAGATTTTTTCGTCTATTTCTTCAAGTTTGACATGGATATGATGGTCAATGACACAGGCACCGACTTCAAAATCCTGTTGAAGTCGGGAAAACCATACTCGTCTCGCTAACCCCATGGACTTCCTGTTCTCTTTTAATAGGGGATCATCGTAATTTAAAATGATATAATCACTATTTTCCTGATTCTTACCGATATTTAATTTGGCGTCGAAATAATCCCCCAGGTTCGTATAGCGGTCCAGATGATCGGGAGTCACATTCAATATCAATGCGATATGGGGCTTGAAATCCACAATCTCTTCCAGTTGGAAACTGGAGACTTCCACCACCAGCACGGAACGATTTGTAATGCGTTCGACTTCGGATATTAAGGGTGTACCGATATTGCCGGTAAGAAAACTGTTGATCCCGTTTTTGCTCAAAAAATGGTGGATGAGGCTGACAGTGGTGGATTTCCCATTGGTACCGGTAACAGCGATAATGGGGGCTTTTATAAAGGTGAAAGCAAATTCAATCTCAGAGATGATGGTTATCCCTTTCTGACGAAGCTGGTGAAACCGTTCGGTTCTTCCGTCCACTCCAGGACTCAACAGGATGAGGTCCATCGCTTCCAACTTCCCAAATCGTTCCGGGCCGATGATAAAAGTCACACCTCTTGTTTCATAAGATATCCTATCCTCCGGAGCTTCGATAGGATTATCATTGAAAAGACAAAGGGCTTTGGTTTTATACTGTTTTTGTTCCAGGAGAAAGTCCAGGAGTGCTCTTCCGGTTTTACCAAACCCGAAAACTGCAATGCGTTTTTCCATAAATTCGCTATTTTTCATTGGCCTGGAACTCCTCTATGCTTTTCTCCAATTGGATACCCCTGGAGGCTTTAAATAAAATCACACTGCCGGTTTCGGCCTTTTCTTTTAAAAACCGCCCGGCATCTGCGGAACTGTCAAAGCTCCTGATTTTTTGGGTATTAAATCCTACGGCTGCGGCACCTTCAGCAATGTTCAATGCCCGGTGGCCCACTGTAATCAACCGATCAAAACCCAAAGACGCGAAAAAATGTCCCACTTCTTTGTGAAACTGCTCTTCATTCTTCCCCAATTCAAGCATATCCCCCAAAACTGCGATTTTTATACCTGTGTACTCTTTGTCTACCCAGTCCAGTGTTTTTTTCAGGGCTTCGGGATTGGAGTTATAGGTTTCATCAATGATGGTAAAGTCTTTTTGCTGCTTCACCACTCCCCTGCCAGGCAAGGGTGTGACCTCTTTTAAGGCCTCCTGGATCTCAATATTCTTCATCCCCAGGTGCTGCGCGATGATGATAGCAATAAATAAATTTTCAATGTGAAGGCGATTGATAAAAGGGGTTACAAATCGGGCTTCAAGACCAAAAAAATCGACCACCATTGTGGTCTCTTTTTCACAGCGTATGATTTCTTTTAGAATGATATCATTTATGTTGGTATTTGTATGCGTGCCGAAGTATATTTTCCGTCCTTTTTGTGACCGGGTTTTCTCTCGCAATCGTTCCAAATCGCCGTTGATAAAGGCGATGTCATCGGCCTCCAGGTGGTTGAGGATTTCAGATTTTGCCCGTACCACATTGTCTATGGTCTTTAAAAACTCCAGGTGCACGGGAAAGGCATTCAATATAACGGCGGCATCGGGTCTCAGGATGCCAGCCAGCAAATCGATTTCACCAATGCCCGGAGAACTCATGGCCAGTTCAAAGACTGCCACCTCTTCATCTCCTTTCATGTTAAGGATAGAGAAGGGCATCCCGATCCAGTTGTTCCAATTCTTTGAGGATCGGAATGCCCTGTATTTATGGGAAAGTAACTGGTAAACAAACTCCTTGGTGGTGGTTTTCCCTGCGCTGCCGGTAACACCCACATACTTTATATGCCGGTATCTATTCCTGACGTGAGAGGCCAATTGATGAGCCGCTTTTAATGGATCATCCACCTGGATGAGAGCGAGGGTGGTACCTGAAGCATTAAAATCCCGAGAAACCACGGCGGCAGCTCCCTCTTGATTTTCCAGCTGCGGAACAAATTGATGGCCGTCGCGGGTTTCGGATTTTAAAGCAAAAAAGAGAGTATTGCCCGATGTAATGGACCGGGTGTCAAAATGAAAATGGACAAATCTGTCATTTGTACAACGATGGCGATTGAGGATATTCCCTTTTACAGCATCTGCGATCTCTTCAATATGTAACTCAGGCATTTTTCTCCTTTTTCTTCATTAGCTTTTGCACCACTTCGTAATCATCGAAGTGAATGGTTCTATCCTTAAATATCTGGTAGTCTTCGTGACCTTTTCCTGCCACCACCACCAGGTCTCCTCTGGCAGCCATATTCAACGCTTTTTTTATGGCTTTTTCTCTATCTATTTCAATGATAAAATCTTTAAATGCAGGTTCAAAGCCTTTCAGGATATCGTTGATAATGGATTCCGGGTCTTCATTCCTGGGGTTATCGCTGGTGACTACAACATAATCGGCATTTTTTGAGGCTGCTTTTCCCATACGGGGTCGTTTGGTCTTATCCCTGTTACCGCCGGCACCAAAGACCACGATGAGGCGACCGACAACTATTTCCCGCAGCGACTGCAGAAGTACCTCCAAAGCTTCATCGGTATGGGCGTAATCGATTAAGACAGAAAAATCATTTTTATAGGCAATGTCCAACCGACCTTTAACCGATTTAAAATTTTCAACAGCAGCGGCGATGTTTTCAAACGAGACGCCTTTAATAATAGCGGAAGTAACAGCAGCCATAATATTCAACAGGTTAATACGGCCGAGCAGCGAACTCCTGATCACAAGCTCTCCCCTGGGGGTTTGAAGCAGAGCTTGAATACTTGGGGTATCAATGATAGAACATTTATATTTCAGGGGTCTGACATCGGCATCTTTGGAAAAACCATAGGTTAAGTACCTGCAATTTAATTGTTCAATAATTTTAAATGCGTGGGGATCATCGAAATTGATAACGGCCCAGTCATGGAGTTGTAATTTTTTAAATAGCCGCATTTTAGATTCGAGGTAATCTTCCATGGTTTTATGAAAATCCAGGTGATCGCCCGAGAAGGTCGTAAATATACCCTGTGAGAATTTTATATCTTCTACCCGGTAGAGACAAAGGGCGACGGAAGAGACTTCCATAACCAGGTTCTCAGCCCCCTGCTCGCAGGCTTCGGAGAGAAACTGGAATATATCAGTGGGTTCGGGGGTGGTGAGCCCTGTCTTCCTCAAGGTTTCACCAAAACGCATACCCAGTGTACCCATCTGGATTGTACGGGCTTCCCGCTCCAGTATGGCGCTGACCAGGGCAGTGACAGTGGTCTTCCCATTGGTGCCGGTAACACCAATGGTATAAAGGCTGTCGGATACATTATTGTAAAAACGGGCTGCCATCTTGCTGAAGGCGTACCGGTCGTTTTTTACCTGAACCGAGGTGACGTTCCTGTACTCCTTCCCAGGCTTGTGCTGGGATACAATGGAATTGGCTCCCTTTTTTACCGCATCCTCTACATATTCGATTCCGTCCTGTTTAAAGCCTTTAATGGCCACAAAGCAGTTATTTTTCTCTACCTTGCGGGAGTCATTGGTGACACCGGTAACTCTGACTTCCAGGTTCCCTGAGGCAGCAATAATGTCCACATCGCGTAACAATTCTTTTACCGTCCTCATTGTTCTCTTTTTTTCACTATTTTTTATAATTGTCATATTCTTATCTCGCTTTTTCCATTTGAATTGGGAAATATTTTCAAATAAATCAACAATTTTTCCGCGATGGACTTAAACAACGGAGCTGCCACATCGCCCCCATAGTGCTGCCCCCTGGGTTCATCGATCACCACGAACATCGTAACCCGTGGATTCTCGGCAGGAAAGAAACCTCCAAAGGATGGGACATATTTTCCCTTGTTTTTATTTTTTGTTATTCGTTTACTGGTACCTGTTTTCCCCGCGATATGAATACCGTTGATTCGCGTTCTTTTGCCGGTCCCGGTATTCACCACTTCCGTCATAATGTCCGACATACGATGTACCGTACCTGGGGACAATAATTTAACCCTGCGTTTTTTCTTTGGATATATCCCTTCAATTTTTTTCAATATATAGGGCTGTATTATATATCCCCCAGAGGCGATGACATTAAAGGCTCTGGCCATTTGCAGCGGAGTCACGGCAATTTCATACCCATAGGCAAGAAACTGGAGGGAAACGCCGGTCCATTTGCTTAAGGGCTTAAAAATTCCTCTTTCCTCGCCAGGGAGCCGGATTCCTATTTTCTTTCCAAACCCAAACTTCCTAATGCCTTCATAATACCTGGTTTTTCCCAACCGCTCAGCGATTTTGGCAGCACCGATATTACTGGAATGAATAATAATTCCTTCAAAGCTCAATTTTTGATAGGGGGGATCATCCGTAATTTGCTGATCCCTTATTTTATAAATCCCATTATAACAATAAAATTCATGCTGAGGCGAACATATATTTCTCTCCAGTGCAATGGAAGCCAGAACGATTTTGAAGGTGGAACCGGGATGGTAAAGAAAAGAAATGGCCCTGTTCTTTATCGATTGGTAGGGCGCATACTGCACACGATCCGGTCGGTAAGTGGGATATCCGGCCATCGCCAGTACAGCACCATCCCTGGGATCCATTACAACAACGGCTCCACTTTTGGCTCTATATTTTTCAACAGCCTTTTTCAGCTCTCTCTCAACAAAAAACTGGATGGAGGAATCAATGGTCAGATAGATATCTTTTCCAGGCACGGGTTCGGTTATGTATTCCAGGTTAAAGACCTTTCGCCGCGCATCCAGCAGCACCCTGGCCTTCCCTCCCCTTCCCCGAATGGTGGAATCCATAGCGTATTCAATGCCGTACAACCCCTGCTCATCCACTCCGACTCCTCCAAGGATATGACAGGCTGTAACGTTCTGCGGATACACCCGTTTGTATTCCTCTATAAAATCCAATACCGATTGACTCCTGTTACTCTCCTTTATTTTATATAGTCTTCCATACTCTTGCTCGGATAATTTTCGCTTTATCCAGATAAATTTATCACCCCTGCGAATTCGCTGTTCTATATCTTTGATTTTATTATACGGAAGCCGGATTCGCCTTCTGATACTTTTAAAAAGAGCCAATGAGTGTACGCTGCTTTTATTGCTTAAAAAGGCGGATTTGGCCTTCACTGAAATAGCCAGAACCTCTCCCTTTCTGTCATAAATGGTTCCCCTTTTGGGATTCATGGAAAAAATACGATTACTCTGTGCCCGCACTTTGGAGACATTTTTACTGTAATTAAATACCTGGATTCTAACCAAGGATACGCAGATAAACAGCACCCAGAGGGAAAAAATGATAAATAAGAAAAAAACCCTGTTTCGCTCACTGCTGTTTACCTTCATGGTTACTCCTCAACAACCTTTATCAATTGCTCCGGTTCAGGGTATTGATACCCCAGTTTATTAATCACAATATCTTCTACCCGTTCCAGGCTTAAAAGGGAAGCCTTCTGGGCTCTTAACTGATTGATCTCATCTTGCAATTGCTTTTCATACTGTCGCAGCTCTTGCATCTCATAACCAAAATCAACGCTCTTAAGATTCAGGCTTAAATAAGTGAAGAGTAAGAGGAATAAAATAATAGTCACCAGTACCCACACACGGTTTGATGATTTTTTTTTCTTGAACGTCTTCACCTTCTTTCCAAAACCACAGAATCTGTCCGCTTTTCATCTTTTGATAGCTGCTGATGGCCTCCCTATTCATCCACCGATAACGTAGAAAATTTATTCAATAACCGTGACACCTCATGTAATTTTTCATCTGTAAATTCACCACTCAAGGATTTTGTCTTGAATACCTCTTCATTCCAGATGACCATATGGTCAATTTTCCCGAAAATTCTTACGTTATCGTTCAATTTACTCGCGGTTCTTAATTCCGGGGGTATCAACACACGTCCCCTGGAATCCACTTCACTTTCATTGCCCCAGAAACTGGTTCGACTCACATAATCCTCAATTTCCGGGGCCCTCAATTTCATTGTTTCAATACTCTGCTCGATTGCCTCCCATACTTCTAAAGGATACAAGAAAACGCGATCTCCATTTATAGAGGTTATATACAACTCTTTTCCATACTGCTCTGTCAGGACAGAGAGGTATTTTGAGGGGATCTTGATCCGTCCCCTGTCATCCACTTTTAACTCATAACTGCCTCTAAAACGCTTCTTTATCCCATTTTTGCCCATTTTTTCCCATTTATAATAATATAGAATGGTATGGAATGTCAAGGGGAAAAAAAATTTTTTTTTATTTTTTTTTTAAAATAGCTTGACACACCACATATAGTGTTTTAGAATTAGGGATCAACTAAATACATTATATAAAGAGAGTATTAATAATGGAAGGTTTTACAGAGAATGCCTTGACAATCTTGAAAGCGCGGTACTTTAAAAAGAACGCAGCGGGTGAATTAATCGAAAATAAACCCTCTGAACTGTTCAAAAGAGTTTCAGAATATATTGTGGAAGCTGAAAAGAGTGATAAAGAAAAGAAATACTGGGAGAAGCAATTTTTTGATGCTATGCTTCGGAGGGATTTTATGCCCAACTCCCCTACCCTCACAGGAGCGGGTCGAGGGTTGTGTCTTTCGGCCTGTTTTGTTCTGCCTGTGGAGGATTCCCTGAAGGATATATTTGAAGCCGTGAAAAATGCTGCGTTGGTTCACAAAGAGGGGGGAGGTACGGGATTCGATTTCTCCCGGATACGTCCCCAGGGCAGTTTTGTTCAAAAAACACAGGGGATTGCTTCCGGTCCTGTTTCTTTTTTAAAGGTGATTGATTCGGCAACTGAAGCGGTGAAACAGGGGGGGACCCGAAGAGGTGCCAATATGGGAATACTAAGAGTTGATCATCCGGATATTAAAGAGTTTATTACCATGAAACTGGATGGCAAAGCCGCACAGAATTTTAATATATCCGTGGCGATTACGGATGCATTTATTAAAGCTTTAAAAAATCAGGCCAGCTACGATTTAATTGATCCCAGGAATGGTGAGGTGAAGGGGAAAGTGGAGGCCCAGAAAATATTTGAAATGATTGTGGAATCAGCCTGGAGGAATGGTGACCCGGGATTGCTTTTGATCGATAATGTCAACCGGTTAAATCCTACCCGGGCCCAGGGTCCTATTTGGGCCACCAATCCTTGCGGCGAGCAGCCTTTGCATGATTACGAATCCTGCAACCTGGGTTCCATTAATGTCTCCAATTTTTATAATGCCGATGCCAAGGACAAGGTGGACTGGAAGCGGTTTAAGGAGATCATACAATTGGGCGTCCGGTTCCTTGACAATGTCATCGAGATGAACAGATACCCACTGGATAAGATCGAGGAGATGTCCAAATCCAATCGGAGAATTGGTCTGGGTATCATGGGTTTCGCGGATTTATTGATAAAGATGGGGATCAAATACGACACGGGGAAAGCCAGGAATATGGGGCGAAAAATTGCGAAATTCTTAAAAAAGGAAGCCGTCAACGCATCAGAGAAACTGGCGGAAGAGCGGGACAGTTTTCCCAATATTGAGAAATCCATTTACAATGGCAGGAAAATGAGAAATGCAACAGTGCTCACCATTGCGCCCACAGGTACGATTTCCAGGATAGCTGGTTGCTCCTCCAGTATCGAACCTATTTTTTCTTTCAAAATGGTATCGAAAATTATCGATCGGGAGATAAAAGATTACCATCCCCTTTACAAAGAGTGGGAAGACCAGCATCCAGGCGAACCTCATCCTGATTATTTCGTCACAGCCTCTGATATTAAACCGGTGGATCACTTAAAGATGCAGGAAGTTTTCCAGGAGCATGTGGACAGTGCGGTATCCAAAACCATCAATTTCCCCAATGAAGCTAAAGAAGAAGATATTGCCAGTGCGTATAAGATGGCTTTTGACATGAATATTAAAGGAATCACGGTTTATCGTGACGGCTGTCGTGCGATACAGGTTTTGAATAAAGAAGGAAATAAAACCCCGCGGCCGCAGAACCGCCCCGATTCCCTGCCCTCTACCACCCATAAAATCTCTACCGGCCTGGGAAGGTTGTATATCACTATTACTTATTTCAATGGGAAGCCCTTTGAGGTGTTTTGTTCCATTGGTAAGAGTGGGTATTCCACCATGGCGGATGCTGAGGCCATTGGCCGGTTGACATCCCTGGCACTGCGCAGTGGGATTTCAGCAGATGAGATTGTGAGCCAGTTAAAAGGAATCGGTGGCTCAGAACCCACATTTCACAACGGTTCTCTTATTCAATCCATACCGGATGGCATTGCCCAGGTATTGGAGAAGTATACGGGTGAAGTATCGGTCAACCAACAGGATTTGAATGTGTTCACATGTCCTCAATGCGGCGCTTCTTTACCGGATGAGAAATGCCCGGTTTGCCCGGCCTGTGCCTGGACCAAATGTACGGGAACGTAGGCAGGCTGAAGGGAACTGGCACTGCCTGTTCCCATAGTTAGCGCAGTCAATAAAATAATGCTGAGTGCTGCCACAAGGGGAGCTGAACAAAGATAGGGCACTCAGAATTAAAATTTATCATTGACACTTTGAGATATTTCTATTAAAATACACAATTAGAGATAAGAGTGATCGTCTATAGGCTCCTTATCAAACTTCATATTTTAAGAAAAAGATATAAAAATGAATATTCAATTGATAAAACCATCGCATTTGGATGAAGACAAAAATCCTGCTAAATATAAAAAAGCACTTCTTCCTCCCCTGGCACTGGCCATTATAAACCGCTTAACCCCGGAAAAACATAATGTTAAAATAGTCGATGATCTTGTAGAAAATATCGATTATTCCAGGTCTTATGATCTGGTTGGCATTACTGCTATGACCGCACAGGCAGATAGGGCGTACCAGATTGCAGATCGTTTTAGAGAAATAGGTGTCAGGGTTATTATGGGAGGTATTCATCCGACAATGCTGCCCCTTGAAGCAAAAAAACATGCTGATTCAGTGGTAATCGGAGAGGTTGAAGGCCTATGGAAACAAATACTTGCAGATTTTGAAAATAATAGTTTCCAAGAATTCTACCAGGACACCTCTCCCCCGGACCTACAGGAATTGATTATCCCTAAATGGGATAATATAAATATGAAACCTTATGTTAAACGAATAGGAGATAAACTCCCCACCATGCCCCTTTTTGCATCGCGGGGATGTTTTTTTGACTGCACATTTTGTTCTATACATCAAGTGTATCGCAAATCGTTTAGGACAAAACCCATTTCTCATGTCCTCAAAGAAATCGATTCCATTAACGGAAGGTATTATTTCTTTGTTGATGATGGCATTGCTTGCAATTTCGATTACACTCGAGAATTATTTAAAGCGCTTATTCCAAAAAAAATCATCTGGCTTATGCAAATTAGCACGACTATTTTAAAATCCCCTGACCTTATTGAACTGGCAGGCCAATCCGGCTGCAATTTATTACTCTTTGGAATCGAATCATTCAATAAAAACATCTTAAAATCCATTAATAAAGATTTTAATCATCCGGAAACCTATGAAGAATTATTTGCTCGCGCAAGGAGAGCCGGTATTATCCCCTGTCCGACCTTTATTTTCGGTTTTGATGAAGATACGCTGGATCAATTCAAATTAACAATGGATTTCCTGAAGAAGAATAAAATGGAGACGGCACATTTTGCAATTTTAACTCCATTTCCCGGGACAAAAATGTACCAGGAGATGAATGATGCCGGGCGAATTCTAACGAACAATTGGTCGATATATGACTCGTTACATTTTGTGTTTCAACCTAAAAATTTCACTATCGATGAATTTATTACACAGTTCTGGAAAAATTATCGAAGCTTCTTAAGTGTTAAAAGTATGGCAAAACGGCTCTTTTATATTACTTCCAGGTCTAGCCGTCCATTGGCCAGTTTTTCTGAGGGTTTAATATATATGATATGTAACCGAATCAATGTATATTCATACAAGCAGGCTGTTTCAGACGGAGTATTCAGGGTTAAGAACAGGGAGAGAACTTAGTTTGCTTTGCTTACAACCAGAAAGATGGAAGGCTGAAGTATGAAACGAAAATTAGTTTTGATTAACCCGTTCGATCGCAGGCGGCCCGGCCTTTCCATCGATAAATACGGTCGTTTTCAACCGCTGGCCCCTGGGATTATCGCTGCTTTAACACCGGCTCACTGGGACGTGGAATTAATCGATGAAAAATGGAATCCCTTTGTTTACCGTGAGGCAGACCTGGTGGGAATTACAGCCTTTACCAGCACTGCTTCCAGGGCTTATGAACTGGCTGGAATCTACCGGAGTAAAGGGGTTCCGGTGGTAATGGGGGGGATACATCCCCAGATGTGTACAGATGAGACCCTGGAATATGTAGATACCGTTGTATTGGGTGAAGCGGAAGCAATCTGGAAACGGGTGATTGAAGATTTTGAGAAAGGTCAATTAGAGCCGCTTTATGATGGAGGATTGGCCGATTTATCCGAGGTTCCTCTGCCGCGAAGGGACCTATTTCATCCGGGGTATGTGGTTGGGTCAATACAAACCACCAGGGGATGCCCGATGGACTGTGAATTTTGTTCAGTGCCTGCTTTTAATGGCCGCATCCACCGCCAACGCCCCATCGAGGACGTTTTGGAGGAATTAGAGACGATACCGCAAAAAATAGTACTCTTTACCGATGATAATTTGATTGGTTACAGTAAACAGTCATTACGCCGTACCATTGACCTGTTTAAAGGAATGGTGGAACGGAAACTCAATAAATGGTGGATTTGTCAGGCTTCACTTAATTTTGCTGATAATGAAGAGATGCTGTACTGGGCTAAATTGGCGGGATGTAAATTTGCATTTATTGGTATAGAATCCCTGGAAATCAACGGCATTAAAGAGGTCAATAAATACCTTAACCTGGAATGGATGGATCATTTTAGAGACGCATTCCGCAAAATAAACAAGGCGGGTATTGCTGTTTTGGGTTCCTTTGTTTTCGGTTTGGACAGTGACAATGAAGAAAAATTACGGAATCGTGAAGCGTTTATCGTTAATGGTGGCCTGGATGTGGTGCAGGCAACTGTCCTGACACCCTTACCAGGCACCCGGCTGTTTAACCGGTTGAAAAAAGAGAATCGTCTGCTCTATACGAACTATCCACGGGATTGGTATCTCTATGATTTTAATAAAGTCGTTCATCAACCCTTGGGAATGACCTCGGAGTCGCTGGCAACTGCTATGGAACATTGTCACAAGCGAATGAGTTCTATTCCCCTCTTAATACGAAAGGCCCTTAAAACACTGTGGAATACCCGGAGTATAGTGATAATGGTGCTGGCTCTGAAAAGCAACATGGTGGCCCGTAAAATTGCCAGAGTATTATATCGTTGACATAAACAGGGGAAACAGTGGAGAACAGGGATAGAGAATTAATCCTCTCTTAAATTATTACAAAACGATCAATTAAAGATTGACCATTCACAATTTTAAAGGATTTAATGACTATTTCTAACGATTTGAATCATTTAGCAGTTCGATGGTGGATCGCAATTCAAGAACCTCAAGGGGACACTCATCCCAATCATGAATCCAACAGACGATGATGTCTGTTTCGGTTTCGTTGTGACCATGTGCTTCGAAATCGGAGCTCTTATATTCAAAATCAATTTTTACCTGTTCCCATTTATTGTTGGTGGTATCAAGGCATCTTTTCCCTTCACAATCAGGGGATTCGGTCCTGAGGGCTTCGATTACAAAGCCCAATTCATGGCTGATCATTCCGAACAGGTAGGCAACACTTTTTTCATTAACCGGGGCGAATTTTAATCCACGAAAATGAATGGGTTCTCCCAGGACCTTTGGTTTCTTTTTGGCTATTTTGGGTTTAATGGTTTGAGGGATCAATTTAATTTTTTGGTTTTCCGTCATTTTGTCACCGCCTTTGGGCATCTTTTCCGCCCTGTTTATATCGACTGGTTCTTCGGTTACATCAGGGCTCAATTTAATTTCTTCGACGCCATCCTCTTTTTCTTCATCGTAGGCATGAGGAGAAATTCCTAAATCGCTAAAATCATCAAGATTCGAAGGAAATGTCTCTACTGTCTCTCCCAGATCACTTATCTCAACTGGCTTATCCAACAAGGAACGATCATCTTCTATCTTTTCAGATTTATCCATTGGAGGTTCCTCTTCAACTTCCTGGGCTACTGCAGTCACTTTTACGGGTTCGGGTTTCTGAGGGTGAGGAATATTATTTTTTTTCAAGAATTTTTTCCGAGCCAATTCAAACGCCTCAGCAAGACTTTTCCACCGGGTGCTATAGTGTTGATAAGGGTATCTGCCTTTAGAATCCACCAATGCTGCAGTAGGGGTTTCTCCGTATACGTCATAAAGTCGATTCAGTTCTTGAAGTAATTCATCATTGTCTCTGGGTTCTTGTCTGCTTTTGTTATCTTCAGGAATCTCCGGTTCTAATCCTGCTTCTTTGACTGCCCGCTCCCATGAGCCCATATAGAATCTAAATGTGGAGGAGGGTATTGTGGAATGTTGGTCAAAATCCTTTTTTTTCAACGATTTTACGCCCAATTTATCGGCGATTCGTTTAATTTCTTCAATTATTTGTTCCTTTGTATACATCATTTACTCCACATAGCATTTTACACGACTCTATTATAAATATTTTTTAAGATATTTTCAACTTTTTTGAATGAAAATAAAAATTATACTGTTTTTATTCCGGTTCCAGTTCCTGGAGTGGTAGTTCCACGATGAATTCGCATCCTTTTTCCCATTGGCTTTCAAGCCGGATCTCCCCATCGTGAAGTTTAACCAGTTCCCTGGTTAATGCCAGTCCAAGGCCTGAGGATGATTCGTCTCCTGTGGGCTTGGCACTCAACCGCTGGAATCTTCCAAATAATTTCTTTTTATCTTCTTCGGTAAATCCCGGGCCTTCGTCCCGAACTTTTATAAGGACACGAGAATCCTTACGCTTAACGCTGACCCAAATAGACTTACCGTGGGGTGAAAACTTAATGGCATTGCTCACCAAATTCTCCAACACCTGCTGCAAAAGCATTCTGTCTGCATTTATTATGCAATTTTCCTCAGCATTATAGATAATTTCCTGGTTCTTTTTTTCTGAAGCTAGCCGATTGTTTTTAACAACACCCCCTGCTATCTCACCAACATCCACCTCGACTTTATTCAGCTCAAGTTTTCCACTCTCAATAGATGCAATCTCCAGGAGTCCAGTAATCAACTTTACCATTTGATTCGTTGATCGATACATTTTTCTCAATTTTTCTACAGCGAACCGATCTTCCTGGAATTTTGTTAGCAGTAGATCCGTATAACCGATAATAACCTGTAATGGGTCTTTAAGATCATGGGCCGCGATTTCCAGCAGTTCGCGTCTCAGTTTATTCGCTTTTTTTAGCTCTTCGTTGGTTTGATAAATTACCAGACTTTTTTCATAGCTATCTTTTCGAATCCGATCAAGAAAGGAAATCGCAGCTATTGAGGCGGCTATTGATATCAGGACATTATACAATCCGTAGAGTTCTTTTGATGTTTTAAAGGTTATATTATAATGATATCCAACGATTAAAAATATCACCAGTGTTGAAAATAACAGAAAAAAAGCATGAAATTTCTGAATAGGGACTAATCCAACAATCAGGATAATAATACAAAAACCACCCATGTAAACACTCTTATTGACAGCACTTGTCGGCACTATCCCCAGTATGACGGCTGTAGCATATTCTACGTAATACATAATGATATAAACCAGTATATGTCCATTCTTCTTAAAATAAGGAGTAAAATGGAGAGCGAATGAAACAAGTCCAGTTAAACATAACCCAAGCCTCAAATAAACAATTAAGCGGAATTCAGGATATAGTACTTTATCCAGTGGAATATAAAGAATCCATGAAAATATCGCCATTATCACACAGGGCATTACCACTGCATTAGAGAGCCGATTTAATTCTGCTTTAAAAGTAGCCGGAGGTTTAAAATCGATCTCAGCATTTACATCTTTGAAAAACCTTCTAATAGCCATCACTTCATTGATTCAATCGCGTCATCAGGGAGAGGTTCCCTAAAAAATCATCTGCCATTTGACACTTTTTTACTCTTTACTCCTGTACCTGTTATATTATAATAAAATTTATGAATCTGTCAAATGTTTTCCCATTTTTTATATACTTTTAAATTTTTAAATTTCTCCCCATCATCTGTTCTGGTGTACTGTTTGCCTCTTTACAGTCTGATTCCGGTGGGTACCGACGGAGATATATCGAATGGGAACGTTGATGAAATTTTCAATGAATTCGATATAGTTTTTAGCTTCCACTGGCAAATCATTGTAACCTTTTACTTCATTTATGGTTCTCTTCCACCCGGAAAAAATTTTCAGAAGTGGCTTGACTTTTTCCAGGTACTCAATCGAAGGCTCAAACACCTCATTTTTTTCACCATCATGAAGATAGGCGGTTACTACTTTTATTTCATCAAATTCATCCAGTACATCCAGTTTGGTAAGAAAGATTTCATCAATGCCATTGATCATAATGGCATATTTTAATGCTACCAGGTCCAGCCATCCCACACGTCGGGGTCTTCCGGTGGTGGCGCCGTACTCAGTGCCTTTTTCCCTCAAGAAATCCGCCTCCTTATCGAACAGTTCGGAAGGGAAGGGCCCACCGCCTACCCGTGTGGTATAGGCTTTGGATATACCGATGATTTTTCCAATCGCTTTCGGGGGCAGTCCTGTTCCGGTACAAAGACCGCCAATGGTGGGATTTGATGAGGTTACAAAAGGATAGGTGCCGAAATTAATATCCAGCAAAACCCCTTGCGCCCCTTCAAACAAAATAGGTCTCCCCTCCTTGTAATAACGATTTAGAGAATAAATGGTATTTCTAGAAAATCGTCTCAGTAATTTTCCAGCTTCTAAATAATCATCCATATAGCTGTCAACCCTCACCTCTTCTCCTTCATTGGCTCGTATTAATTTATTATAATACTCATTTAAAGGTTTGATTTTTTTATAAAATGTATCCCTGTCAAATAAATCCTGTACAAAAACGGCTCGTCTTCCGGTTAAATCTTCATATGCAGGTCCAATGCCGCGTCTGGTGGTCCCTATTTTAATGTACCTGGAATTTTCAAACACGATATCAAGGTGTTGGTGTTCCGGAAGAATTAAAGGTGCAAATTGGCTCAATTCCAGGTCTTCCATAGAGACTCCATGAGTTTCAACCTCTTTTATTTCATTTACCAATTGGATCGGATTCACCACCACCCCGTTTCCGATTACGGAAATAGTACCGGAAGAAAAAATCCCTGAGGGCAGCAGATGGAGTATAATTTTTTCCCCTTCATGATATATGGTATGGCCTGCATTATGGCCCCCCTGGTACCGTACCACCACATCATAATTATTGGCCAAATAATCAATGGCTTTCCCCTTGCCTTCGTCACCCCACTGAAGTCCCATTACTGCTACGTTCATATTGCTGCCTCCTTTTATTTTGTACATTTTATTGACTGTTTTTGTTTGAGTTAAAATTCTAGCAGAGTATCCAGTATGTTGCAAATCTAATTTAAAAACTGGCTATCCCAAAAAACCGGAAAACAGAGAGAAAACATTACCTTACACTCTCATACCCACCAGGAACGCCTTTCCTGGAAAGCACGATCTGCCACAAATGAGCGTATCTTGCACGAGCAGCGCCTGCACAACTTAGAAGGTAGTATTTCCACATCCGATAAAATCGTTCATCATATTTCTTATTTTGCTTGATCTTGTTCCAGTTTTTTTCAAAATTATTATACCAGGCCATTAACGTGTGATCATAATCGATTCCAAACACATGCCAGTCCTCAATCACAAACAATCCTTCAATAGCCCTGATAATATATCCAGGCGATGGTATCATGGCACCTGGGAAAATATGCTTCTCCATCCATGCATCTGTATACAATGACTTACCAACACCATTTGTCTGTAATAAGAATAAACCATCATCATTCAGACACTCATTCGCAATTTTCATGTAAGTCCTGTAATTCTTATGACCAACGTGCTCAAACATGCCGATGGATACTATTCTATCAAATTTTTCATTCACGCTTCTATAATCCTGTAATCTTATATCAACAGGAAATCCTTTACAAATCTCCTGCCCAAGTTTTACTTGTTCTTTAGAAACCGTTATTCCTACGACATTTACTTTGTACTTCTCTGCCGCGTATCGTGCAAATCCACCAAAACCACAACCAATATCTAATACCCTCATCCCAGGTTTTAATCCAACCTTTCTACAAATAAGGTCCAGTTTTGCTTCTTGTGCTTGATCCAGGTTTTTTGCATTCTTCCAATAACCACAACTTAGGGTCATTCTTTTATCAAGCATTAATTTGAAGAGGTCATTACCAACCTCATAGTGTTTTTCAACAATCTTAAAGGCTTTTGATTTTTTCTGAAGATTGAATAATTTGTTTTTTATATTAAACCATAATATCGGAAGGTCTTTTACTTTCTCATAGAGACGCGCGTTTAACACCTTATAAATGAATTGGTCAATATTCTCAGCATCCCACCACCCATCCATGTATGCTTCTCCAAGACCCAGGGTTGTATGGATAAAGACCCTTCGATAAAATTTCTCATTAAAAACCTGGATATCCCAGGGACTATTTCCATTGATTTTAATATCTGCAAGAGCAAAAAGTTCCTTAAACTTTTTTTTTAAAAGATTCGCCATTGGACTTCCTAAGTAAACTATTGGTAAAATCGATTTTTATTATATTGCATTTTACACTACTTTGGTTCGTATATCAATAGATATAAGCTCAGAGATGCGCCAAAGTCTCAGTATTTTCTGCTCACAAAAAACTTGCCAGAAAAAGATCAAAGTGCCTAAACCAGACAAGCCGGAACCAAGACGGGCTTGTCTTGAAATTCCAAATTACAAATCCCAAATTACAAGCAAATTACAAATTCCAATGACCAAAATTACAAACAGCTCTAATGGACTTTTGAGAACTTTAAAATCTAAATAGAATTTCAAAGAAGTCTTTTAAGTTCAGGTTTGTGATTTGTAATTTGTGGTTTGGGATTTGTTTGTAATTTGTATTTTGTTGTTTGTAATTTTATTTTCTGCCATTTTCTGGCAAGATTTTACTTAGAAGGTACTGAAGTTGTGGTGCGCCTGCGAAACAGCGCGCGGTACCTTTTAGAGCTAAAAGGTATATGACACGAAGTGCCGCCTTAACTTTATAATAAAAAAGGGGCAGGCGAAAAAAACATTCCATAACTACCCTATTGATTCTGTTTCAACCATTTTGAAAAAGCAGTAACAGATTTCTTTTTGTATGCCCGTTCAATTTTTTGTAACAATTCAATATCCAGGGAGAGTTCATCTATATCCATTCGTAAGTCATATTCAAGAAATTCAAATATTTCATTGGCGTTAAGGTCTTTCACCAATGCCAGCCGATCACAGATGGCTTTTTCTTTGGAAGCGATGAGAAAGGACCCGGTTTCTTCAGAAATCCGCTCAATACCTGGTGAAAATTTCGAGCTGTGGAGATATTTATAGGAAAAAGTCCCCACAGGGGTTTCGAAAACCCTGTTACGTTTGTTTGTCATACTGGTTATCTCTTCCACTTTTTCAGGGATTAATCCCCAATAGGAAAGGGCATATTCCAGTGATATATAAGAAGGGCCGTAAACCAGGTTTGCCAGAACTTTGAGATTGATTTGATTGCCAAATTCTGGTGACAGTACATAGAGACCTTTTTTTACCTGGATAATCTCTTTCTTTTTTATCATTCGACTGATCTTATCCCTGGGAGAACTGTAATCCTTTAAAAGGTTCATCAAATAGGAATAATCGATTGGAAATTTGGGCAGTTTCCACAGCAAAAACTGCGTGTTTTGACCAGAATGTCTGATTTTATTCGACATACTGGTTATTTTACAGGAATTTACGTTTAAATTCAAGTAAAATTCGAAAAAAAGTTCTTGGCCAGAATTTTATCATTCCCCATCGAATTCCTTAATAATATGTTCCGGTAAAGGCACCAAAATTCTAATTCTTGTCACGTTTTTATAGAAACTATTGACAGAATTGGTTTTTTGTATTATTTATATTGAAGGTTATGAATGAAGATGAGATTATTGAAAGAAGAAAGAAAAGCAATAAGTGAGGCTGTTGCCAAATTTGACAGTGAGGCAAAGGTTTATCTGTTCGGTTCCAGGGTTGATGATACAAAGAGAGGGGGCGATATCGATGTCCTGGTAATTTCCGATAAAATAGATAAACATTCCCTTTTTCTTATTGAAGAGGAAATTTTTAAAAAGATAGAAGAGCAGAAGATCGATTTTGTTTTAAGTGGGGGGGGGCGGAAAAATCCGTTTGCGGAACTAATCCTTAGAAAGGGGGTTGTTAAGTTATGAATGTGGATGAAAAAGAGCTTGAGTATTTGAATCATTTAATGGATAATCTTCGTCGGGCAAAATCTACACTTGAGTACTCCTATGGAATTTGTAACAAGATTGGCGTTAAAAATGAATACAATGAAGATGAACAGGACCGGTTTGAATCAATGAGTTCAAAGTTTGCCAGGTTGACGGATTTGATTTTAAAACAGGCGGTAAAAACGATTGACATATTAGATCTGGAGAATCCGCCGGAGACGATGCGGGACGCGATTAATCGTGCTGAGAAAAAAAAACTTGTTTCTTCAGCTTTAAAGTTTATTGAGATACGTAAGATGAGAAATAAAATTGCCCATGAGTATGTTGAAGAGGATGATCTTTTAGTTATTTATAAATTTGTATTGGAGAACGCACCGGTGCTCTTTGATGCTGTTGCTCGAATTGAAAAATATTGTGAAAAATATAGCCATTGAGAACCTGAGGAATGAGGAAAGAATATAAAAAAAGATGTCAGGCGGAAAAAATCATTTTTCTGCGTGTTCGTAACTGCGTGGGCTCCTATTTTCATGGTAGTTCCTCATGATGCAAAGTTCGCCCGGAAACTATGAAAAAATCATTCGTGTTTCTCGTGCTACGTAGCGAAGCTACTTCGCAGAGTAGCACTCGTGCTTCGTAGCGGAGCCACTCCGCAGAGTAGCAGTCCGTGTTCGTCCGTGGCTAAAAAATCATTTGCTTAACCTTAATATTTTTAATTTTTACCGCATAAATTATTAATTTTATTAACTTCCAACTTAAAAAAATTAATATTTTATGGCAATATTTTTAATATATTTAATTATGCTTTTATTTTGTTTTTTTGTCTGGTACTGTTTTTATTCGATAATATGCATAGCATATCAAAGGACAAGAAAATCATCCATATCTGGCACTTGAAAAATCTCCTACTTTCTTATAGAATATAGATGTGATAAATGGTGAACTATGAAAAACATATCGGTTATTAAAAATAAATCGACATTGAAAATATTGGAGGATATCAAAAGAGAAATTACCACTTCATTGGGAAATGTTGTGAAAGAGATTGTCCTGTATGGCTCTTATGCTCGTAATGAACAAACCCAAGATTCAGATATAGATATCGTAGTTCTTCTGAAGGAAAGAATTTCAAATCGGTCCTTTATAAGGGAAAAACTGTCGGATATAAAGGTTGATCTCTCGCTAAAATACGATGTCGTTATATCTATCATAATAAAAGATTATCATCAATATGCTCGCTTCCGGGACATTGTTCCTTTTTATTCCGCTATTTACAACGAAGGTATTGCTTTGTATGGTTGAACAAAACGTTTATCTATCCAAATACTAGAGGATGCGGCAAAATTTATAGAGAAAATTGAAATCTATATAGAGGAAAATTATTAGCGAGATTGGTAAGAAAAAGGTGACAGACAGAAAAAATCATTTTAGCATAATCCACGTTTATTTTAAAGACTTTAAAAAAAGAAAAAGGTGCCAGACAGAAAAAATCAATCCAAGATGCCACCCAATCGGCTGACAAGATCAGGAATAGAGGAAAAGTTTGTTTTTTTTTGCCCGTCTTTGCAGAGCTTAAAAAAGGTGCCAGGCGAAATAAACACATTGGTTGATAATTTTGACATTGATTTTCACATCATTATTTAATAAAATAATAGAGACAATAATTTATTTAAGAGGAGGGAAAATGCAAGAATCGGTCTTTCGGTTGGAGGGTATGAAAGAGTACATGTTTCTCAGGCATAATGAAATCAACCACGGAAAAACAACCCTATTGTTCGTGCATGGGTTGGGAGAGTCGGGTTTGTGTTTTAAAGAAAAAAAAGGGGTCAGGCGAAATAAACGAAATAAACGACAGACTTACACGAGACTTTTTGGAGAGCTTTTTAGAGTAGTCATTAGTCATTTGTCATTGGCCATTGGGAGGACTTTTAAGAACTGTCATTGGACATTAGTCATTGGTGGCTGCATGGTTGCATGGGACGGTGGGGTATTGGGGGAAATGCTGTTGATTTAATATGAATTGTTAATTGTCAATGAAAAGCGGAAAGCCCTGAACGCAAGAGTTATTTGGCTATTGACGCTATCTTCTTAAGCTCTTCCCTGGATAAACCTGTTGCTGCCTCAATAATATCCATATCAACTCCTCTTTTTATTAACTCTTTTGCGGTTTCTTTTGCTTTCTCTTTTTTCCCCTCATCTTTTAATTGCGATCCCAGGGTTTGCATAAACTCTTCTCTAAACTCTTCTTTCATTTGTTGAGCTAAGGTTGGCATAATCTCACCTCCATCTATTTTACTTTCATCCAACATTTTTCTTAATTTGTCCCGGCTTATCTCATGCGTATGAGAAATATACGCCAGGAAAAATAAAACGACATCCTTATTTTCGACAAAGCCTCTCTCACGCCAGAAATTAAATATTTCTATGATTGCTTCCGTATCATTCTTATACGCCGCTTTCATAAAAACCATTGATGTAAATAGAAAAACGTTCTTTTTTAATTCTTTGTTACTCTCATCCCGGAAGTCCCAGGTATTGGTATCGAAAAGTACATAACGGTAATCCAATAAGAACCGCTTCAACTCATCATTTACATCGAATTGATCTGCAAATGACATGGGAACCTTCCACTGGTCCGCACCATGGTAAAACACCACAGGAATGATAACTCGCGGCGGTTTGTTGTTATTATAGTCTTTTTCCCACTCGAAAACCATGTATTTGAGAACCTGGATAAAAATCTCCACTCTTCCCTCGGTTTTGTGTTCAATGATGAAATAAATATCCACGAGTTTCTTTTTGCCCTTTTCCGTTTTCAGCGCAGTTTTCACCACGATGTCTGAAAAACCTTTTTTGAATTGATTGGAAACGTACTTTGTATCTTCGATCTTGATGTTTTCAAGGTCCAATTGCTTTTTTAATTCAGCGGGGAGCACTCTTTCCAGGAAATCTCTCGCATTTTCCGGGTTATCAAAGATTTTGTGAAAGAAGCTGTCGTTAACCTGGTATATGTCAGTGGTTGTATTTTTCATCGCATTTCTATTATAATCTTTTTACCGGCTTTTTTCAACTTTTTTAAAAACCCTTCAGCACTATCTAAGACAACATTGGTATCAAAATGCTTTTGCCACAAATTTAAACGAGACTTTTGCGGAGAGCTTTTTAAAATGGTCAAATATCATTGGGGGAAAGAAAAGAAGAGAGAATAACGAATATCGAAGGAGGGGCAGGGGGAAACCAGATGACAGATGACAGAAGACAGAAGGTGGGAAGATAAGAAGATGGGAAAGGGAGAAGAAAAAATTACAAATTACAAAATACAAATTACAAACAATGCACCTGTGAGTAGACAGAGTGCCCGAAAATCCGGGTTTTAAAAGTTTTAATCCCTTTCATCCCCAGGAATTTGATCTGCCTGGTCATCCTGTTCGCTTTGTTCGACCTGATCAATTAATCCCTGCATTCAAAGATACTTCCTTATCAAATGATCCTTGTAATCATCCTCAATTAACTTCGCGCCTTTTAAAGACCCTACTAATTTTGACGTAACAGGACCAAGGGAAACATCTTTTTTCCTGACCTTCCTGGAATTTAAGACGGAAAAAAAATCAGCCACAATTTGAGATAATGATTTTTGTTGACTTTTTGCGTATTCTTTGGCACCTTTTATCAGATCTTCTTCAAGCCTTAATGTCAACTTTGCTTGCATCAGTAAAGCCTCCTTTGTTTGCTAACAAGGATTTAAAATTACCATAATCTAAAAAAATTGCAAGAAGAAAAATGTAAATCCCAAATCCCCCCTTTTTAGCCACAGAGGTCACAGAGGTCACAGAGAGGTTTTTTTATAATTTTAGCCACGAAGTTACACAAAGATAACACAAATATAAGGGAAAAAAGTGCGAGGCGAAAAAAATCTATTAATTTTTTTAATATTTATAGTAAAAAATATTAATTTTATCAATTTTCAGTTTAAATAAATCCTACTCTGCGTAGTAGCCTTGCTACGAAGCACGAGTCCTACTCTGCGAAATAGCTTTGCTACGAAGCACGAGTTAATATTTTAGGGCAAAATTTTTAATATATTTAATTTCACTTTTATTTTTTTGCCTACTGCTTACTGCTTCATTGCTTACTGAGGGTTACCTTAGCGGTATTCATGTCTGACACTTTTATCGTTTATCCAACTTTTTTCCCAAAATACAACTTTAGTTGTACGATAAAAAATTTTTTTAGTACCAAAAATAGAACTTTAGTCCAATTGACACCTAAATATATATTTGATAAAGTTAAATACTACTGGCCAATTAGATATTTATTTGTTAACCTAATTGGTGCGGATGCCCTTTCGGATTGATTTTCAGTATTTTACGATTATCAACTGATAATTTAATCGAATAGGAATTTTCATTTTTTTTATACGGATTTGAACAGGTAGTTTGAACGTGGCACAATGACTATTCCGTATATAGTGTACCGCGTCCCCCCGCCGGGGGGTAATTTAATTAGCTTTGCATCAGAGAGGTGATAGATGATAGCTAACAATGAAGCATCAATAAAAAAAGAATTTAAAACCAAAAAAAAATTAAGGAGGTTAATGTGAAAAAATTTTCACTGTTTATCGCGATTTTTGTTTCATTATCCCTGATGTTTGCTTTTGCAGGGGATGGATTTGTAAAGAAAGGGAGAACCCCTGAGTTCCGTCAAGCATTCATGGAAAAATCACCCGGAACCTTTGATCCGGTCGAGTATTCCAGGATACAGGAAGAGACCTACAACTGGTTGATGGCAGAAGCTGTAGCGTTGTCTCCCGAGTCCGTCATCACGGTTAAAGTGAGTAGAGAAGAGCTGGCGGAGATTAATAATTACGAATGCGAAACCTGTGGACAAAGCATGAAGCTGCGGGTTGGTCTGGTTAAGCCAGTGGGCGTTCAATTTTCTTTCCATTCATTGAGGTCAGTGGAGCGTACGCCCGACGGCGGAGTGGTATGGACTGCCGCAGTAGAGTCTCCCGGAGCCACCGCTCTTCGGATGCACTTTACTAATTTCTCTCTTCCCGGCAATTCCGCTCTTTATATTTACGGGTTAAACGGGGAAGCCTTTGGGCCGTATACGGAACTTGGGCCCGGCAATGTAAGTGATTTCTGGAGTCATACCATTACCGGCCCGGTGGCTTATGTACAACTGCGTCATTTTGGTCCGATTTCTAAAAATGAGCTTAATTCCATCTCCTTTGGCATTGAAGGTGTGGGTTATCTTTCTGAGAAATTCCTGATTCCCTTTATGCAGCACAAAAAATCCTTTATCGAAGGTACCAGCGGTGTACTGGAACACTGCCCGGATAACGAACCTTGTGTGGAAGATGCCTCTTGTTTTTCAGGCGGGGCCATTAACGATGCCAAACTTGCGGCTGCTTACATACAGTGGGTTTCCGGCACCTGGATTTATATGTGTTCCGGTGGACTCATTGCAGATACGGATACCACGACTCAGATTCCCTATTTCCTCACAGCCAATCACTGTGTTAGCAAATCCAGGACTGCCAGTGCCCTTGAAGCTTACTTCCAGTACTGGACCGCATCCTGCCATGGTGCTTGTTATGATCCTGTAGGCGTTTGTCCCCGCACCCTGGGTTCTGATATCATCCACACCAGCCGGGACGGCGACCATACCTTGCTGCAGTTATGGGAAGATCCGCCGGCAGGTAGTGTCTTCCTGGGATGGAATTCGACGCCGGTGGCTTTTTCTCACGGCACTCATTTGTTCCGTATCAGCCACCCCTCGGGTATGCCCCAGGCTTACTCCGAGCATGTTGTGGATTCTTCTCAGAATATTTTATGCAGCAGTTTGCCGATTGGGGAGTTTATCTACAGCGAGGATGTGGTGGGTGCCACAGAAGGTGGAAGCAGTGGTTCCCCGGTGATGAATATGAGCGGCCAGATCGTGGGTCAACTCTACGGCGCCTGTGGATCCACCCTGGAAATCTGCGATTTCGAAAACAATCGAACCGTTGACGGTGCTTTTGCTTTCTACTTCGATTCCGTTAAACAGTGGCTGGACCCCAATGGCGGCCCCGGTGGCACCGAAATGCACGTCCACGCCATTGACCTGAGCCTGAAAACAGCAGGGATAAACTATACCTGCACAGCCAATGTAACTATCGTCGATGAAAACAACAACCCGGTAGAGGGAGCCACTGTAACCGGTACCTTCTCCGGTGACGTCTCAGGGACCGCGACCGGGACCACTAATGCCAGCGGCGTGGCAGTCCTTACTCTAAAAGGAAAAGGAACAGTTAATACCTTTACTTTCTGCGTAGACGATGTAACTCACTCTTCTTATACCTACGATTCCGGCGCCAATGTAGAAACCTGCGATACTTACTGATTCCTGACATATTGAACCGGTAAACCTCTCATTCATTGCAGAGGTTGTCCCTAAAACGGTGCGAAGCGTCTGCTTCGCACCGGCAGGGGCCCCATGATTATGGAGGAGGCTGTCCGACAACTCATTTTTCCACATTTTTTGGGCGAACACGAAAAACAGACCGAGCCCCTACGCAGGCCAACGAGCCCAATATAAGGTAGGGGCTCGGCCTGCATTTTGTGTTCGCCTGCTATTCTCGGACACCCTCCTAGCATTACAAATTTAGCATTGGAAACCAAAGACATTCAATTTGGCAGGAAAGGGACGATAGAAGAGAAACAAATGTGGGGAGACGACTAAAATAATTTTTCTGTGTCTTCTGTGTGTTCTGTGGGCTCTTTGGGCTCTATTTTCATGGCAGTCGGAAGCAGCACCACACATTTGGAGGGCTTCTTTGCGATTCAGGAAAACTCCAAAGCACGTTCAGGGCATTGGAAAACACAGGCTCCACAGGTAAAACATGCCTCAGGTCTGGCTTTGACAACTCTTTTTTCCGGTCTAACAAAATCGAACACGCCCTTGGGACATACGCCCATGCAAATTCCGCAGTTGGTACAAAGAACCGTGTTTTGGTTCAGTATGGCCCTGGTTTTGCTGTGAGAAGAATAGAGCTTTCCAATGGAATGGATGCCGAGTCTCTCAAGCAATCCAGTGGCCTCCGATGGACTTGCTTCCACACTTCCTCGAAGATCAAATCCCAACCAGAAACAAACAAAAATAGCCGCCAGCATCCAACCCCAATGTGTATACCAGGCTCGGTTTCCTATAAAAAAGGTTCCTAACCCAATGCCCGTAATGATTAAAACGCTCAACCCCAATCCCTTGAGCCAACCGCTGCTGCCGGGAATCCATGGATATCCTCCATAGAGAACAATCCCTGCTCCCCAGAAGAGCAGACTGAATACGAAAGACCAGGCGGGATTGATGATTAGTAAGACAGCTGCAATTACAGCCCATAGGAGGGTGTTCATAGACATAAGCATTTCAAGGCGAAAAGCGAGAGGGTATTTGGCCAGGCACATGTCCGGGGATTTTTTTCTCCCCTTTTCAATAAACGTTGGGATGTCTTTGGCATATGCAGGACCGAATACAGAATTGAAACCGGTTTCCTGTTGGAGCCTACGAATATCAATCCCTGGTGCAGAGAATTGCGGTAAAATCAGACGCCGGTGAGACACTTTGTCTGAAAGTCTGCAGATTTTCAAAGCACGAATGATGCTTTGGGTGTTCAGTTCTCCCCCGCATGAAGCACACCATACGTTGATACCATTAGAGGGTGCCACCAACAGCCATGCATCCATGCCGGAAAGTACCCTTTCAACCCGACGGACGGTCAGATGGAAGTTGCATGTCACAAATACGGGAGCATCCTTATCCGGCAGTCCAATTTTCCGAAGTCCTGGTTCTACGGGTGAAGAGAACCACCGGCCAACGTAATCCCAAAACGTTCTTAAAACAGACCGATCCTGTTTACTCAAAAACGTTTCGTCAACAGAAGCTTTAGCTGCGTCTGCGACCTGTTTTTTACGGGCCCACATTATTGAAAAACTACCCAGGAGTGACCGCTGCTCACCCAGTACTTCAAACCCTGATCGTGCCACCTCTCCAGCCATGTCAGGCACCGCTTTGGTTCCGGTTTGCGCGATCAGATACGTGGCAATGGCAAGAGGGAATCGAATCAAAAAATGGAGAAGCCGTTTGACAAGCCCCCTGGGCTTGACCTCTCCGGCAAGGACCAATGTGCCTGAATCTTTCAGGACGCGAGCGATTTCCTTATAGGCCCATTGTCGTTCATCGGTGTAAAGTTCGGAAAACACCAGGGTCGATGTAACAAGATCAAAACACTTATCACCAAACAACCGATCCAGCTCTGTGATCCCCGCATGGTGAAGTTCTGCTTTGTCACCCAACTCCGCCTCCTGGAAACGTTTCCGGGCCACGGATAACATTCCCTCAGAAATATCAATACCAGTAACGTAAGCACCTTTTTGGGCCGCATACTCCATTAATTCACCGGTACCGCATCCAATATCAAGAACGTTTATACCTGGTTTAACCCATCTATCCACGATTTCCTTTTTTACTCTTTTGGCGTGTCCACCAGTAAGAATATTGATCCCCAGATCGTACCGAGAGGGTCGAGATTCCAAAATCTTCATAAAGATGTAAGAAAACATGGGATTAGTCCATATCCTTTACCTGTTTTAAATTTTTTTATAGCATGATGAAGACAAAAAATCAAGAGTATTCCAAAGAAGAAAAAAGGTGCCAGGCGAAGAAAAGTTCCAAAATTTCTTTTTTTCTGCTATAATTTCTTTTAAAAAAACCTGGAGTGAACAATGAATGAAATAACAAAAAAATGTATTCTCTATTTAGGAGTGATTTTGCTTTTTTTCCCGGCATTTATTGAAGGGGTCGCTCATCCCACTTATAAACCAGGCGAAATTCTTGTAAAACTAAAAAAAGGGATTTCCTTTCACCAACTGCAAAATAACAACAAATTGAGAAACCTGGAGGTAAAAACACATTTTTCCACTCTATCAAACCTTAAAGGCCAGGATTACCTGCTGCTTAAGATCAATACGCTGGGTGAAAATATCGAAAGTGCTATTGCCGAGTCATTGTCGGATGTTCCCGGTATTGAGGCAGTATCGTTGAATTATACGCGGAAGTTGTGTCGGATTCCCAATGATCCACTGTTTGAACGGCAGTGGGGATTTTATAATACAGGTCAAATCGCCTTGATCAGCCGCGGTATTGCAGGTGCGGACATTAATGCTCCATCTGCCTGGGATATTAACACGGGTTCCCCGGATGTAGTGATTGCCATCATCGATACAGGGGTGGACTACCTGCATGAAGATTTGAGGAAAAACATATGGCAAAACCCGGGTGAAATTCCAGGTAACGGCTTCGATGATGATGGTAATGGTTTTATTGATGATGTCTACGGCTATGATTTCGCCGGGGACCTATTCGGGAATAATGACCCCGACCCCATGGGATTTGACAGTCACGGCACCAATATAGCCGGTATTATTGCAGCCAGAGGCAACAATGGCATCGGTGTTGCTGGGGTGTGCTGGGACGCGAAAATTATGATCGCAAAAGCCTTTCGACCTACGGTACCAGATCCTTATATCTATTCCAGTGATGAAATCGAAGCCTTTGAATACATTGTGATGATGAAAACACAGTATAATGTCAATGTGGTGGCCATTAACTGCTCCTACGGCGGTACTGGTTTTTCCCAGGTGGAAAAAGATGCTGTAGAAGAGGCTGGACAAGCAGGAATCATTGTTTGTGCTGCTGCTGGTAATGGAGGGGATGACGAAATAGGTGATGACAATGACGAGACACCCATGTACCCGGCTTCTTATGATGTTCCCAACATTATCTCCGTGGCTGCTACAGATATTAATGATGAACTGGCAGATTTTTCAAATTACGGTGCCCAATCAGTAGATATCGCAGCCCCAGGGGTCGAAATCAAATCAACTGCTTTGACAGGACAGGGGGAAGGGAGTGCCTATGTGGAAGCCAATGGTATGGTTTTCCACGCGATTGAAATGGAATATTCAGGCTATACAAATGGGATAACCAGACCCGCTTACCACTGCGGCCTGGGGTTAAGTGCAGGGGACTTTCCTGCGGCTGTTAATGGAAATATCGCTCTTATTGAAAGGGGTATGATTACGTTTGCTCAAAAGGTGACAAATGCTCAGAACGCAGGTGCAATGGCCGCGATAATATATAATAATGTTGACGGCGATTTCCTGGGAACCCTGGGCGAAAACAGGAACTGGATTCCGACGCTCTCCATGTCAAGAGAAAACGGAGTGCTATTGAGGAATATGACGAACCCGGTGATTACCCTGGAGAACAAACCCTCAAACTATGCATTTGGCAACGGCACATCGACATCCACTCCATTTGCCTGCGGTGCAATCGGACTCCTTGCCCCCCGGTTCCCACAGGAAGATTTGTATATGAGAATCATTCGTCTATTGTTAGCAAGTGAGCCCCTCCCCTCCCTGCAAGACAGGATAAGATCCGGTGGCAGGCTGAATATAGGTTCCATGAAAATACACCCCCCCCTGAACCTACAAGCCCAACGGTTTGAAAACCGTTCCCTGTTACAAATAGAATATATTAATTTTCTAACCTGGCAGGCCAATCCCCAGAACCAATCCTATAATATTGTTGGGTATCGGATATTCCAGATAAGTGGGGAAGAGTTAACGGTAATCGCCGACGTGGATGCGAATCAATTGGAGTACCTGCACCGGAGGGCCGGACAAGAGAGCCAGTATACCTATGCGGTGGTGGCTGTTGATTCGAACGGTTCCACAGGTGAACCAGCTGTCGTAAGCATCGGAGGTAATATGTAAGCGCTTACCAAAAAATATCTACCACCATGTTTTACATATTACAAAAGCAAAAAAAAAATCCGAAATTCGAATATCGAAATACGAAACAAATTCAAATGACCAAAATACAAATGACCAAAACAAAGCCCATATGGGACATCTTTAAGATTATTGATTGAAATCTTCTTTTAGACCCACAAGTTCCTGTTTTGAACATTTGAAAATTTGAATTTTGAATTTGTTTCGAATTTCGGGTTTCGTGCTTTGGATTTCCTTGGTTCCGGCTTGTCTGGTTTAGGCACTTTTTGCCACTCATAATATTTTCCCCAGGATTTCTTTTAAATCCTGGGTTTTATAGGGTTTATGCACAATGCCTTTAAATCCGTATTGGTGGAAATTCGACATAACAGAATCATGGGAATACCCGCTGGATACCAGGGCCTTAACAGAGGGATCAATTTCCAGGAGTTTTTCAATACATTCGAGACCTCCCATGCCATCGGGTATGGTGAGATCCATAATTACTGCGTCAAATGGGAGGTTGGATTCTTCGAGTTCCTTCTTATATTTCTCAATCGCTTCGGCGCCATCCTCAGCAAAGGTTACGTCAAATCCCAAAAACTCAAGCATCTCACCTGCCACCTCCCGAACCATGAATTCATCATCCATCACCAGGATTTTTCCTTTGAAGCGTGAAGGTTCCATGGAGTCGTCAGATGTTTCATCCTGGTCTTCTTTTTCAGCGGCAGGGAAATAGACCTGGAATACTGTCCCTTTCCCCTTTTCCGATTCCACATGGATACACCCATCATGGTTTTTCATAATGGAATAGGCAGCTGAAAGTCCCATCCCTCTCCTCTTTTCCCTGGTGGTAAAGTAGGGATCAAAGATGCGGGGTAAATGGTTCTGCGAAATCCCTGGTCCCTGGTCTTTAAAGGAGATTCGTACATAATCTCCGGTTTCCAAGGGGAGTGCGGTATCATTTCCGATTTTGTGATTTTCAGCCCGAACCTCCAGGCGGCCACCTTTAGGCATGACATCTTTGGCATTAATGACAATATTATTAAATACCTGACGCACCTGGCCCGCATCGATTTCCACTGGCAGCAAATCCGTATTTATAGAAAAATCACATTTTACCCGGGAACCACTTAACGCAAAATTTACTGTGTCTTCAAGAAATTCCGCTATGTTTTTTGTCTCCTTAATGGGTTTGCCGCCCCTGGAAAAGGTAATAAATTGATTGACCAGGTCTTTGGCCCGCAGGGAGGCTTTTTCAGCCAGTTCTATTTTTTCATAGGCTGCGCTTCCTGCTTCAGTAAGTAGCTTTGCCAGCGAAATATTGCCCATGACACCGGTCAGGATATTGTTAAAGTCATGTGCAATACCACCTGCCAGCATGCCAATGGACTCTAATTTCTGGATTTTGAGCAACTCTTCTTCCATCCGCTTTCGTTCTGTGATATCCCGGACAAATCCCAGCAGCCGTTTATCCGGGAGCAATTTGGCACTGATTTCTGCAGGGAATACCGATCCATCTTTGCGTTTCAAAAGGTACTCTTTAACAACTTCTTTGCCACTGGTCAACTCTTTTAATCGCTTCAGATTGGTTCTCAAGTTGTCTTCTGGGATCATGTCCATTAAACTCAGTCGGAGAATCTCCTCCCGTGTATACCCCATCATGGTGCAGCCGTTTTTATTGACATCCACGCAATTTCCTTGCATATCAGCAATAAATATGCCATCCGATGCCTGTTCGATCAATATTCGGTACCTGGACTCACTTTTCCGCAAGGCCTCCTCTGCCTGACGACGTTCTGTTACATCCCAGAGGTACGAGCGGGTTCCTACTATATCGCCCCCCTCCACCAGCTCCACCACATCCACTTCCAGGTACATGGTAGAACCGTCTTTGCGAATACCTTTAAATTCATATTTTGAAGGTACCCTTTTTCCTTGAACACGCTCTTTGTGAAAAGTCATTACTTTCTCAATGCTGTCCGGATGAACAATGGATTGAATGGATTTCCCTTTCATTTCATCAGCAGTATGTCCGAATAACTCATAAAGGCGTTTATTAAAATACTTGATATCCCCCTTTTCATCATCGGTTAAAATGGCAATCCCAGCCTTTTCCACCAATTCTTTATAGTGTTTTTCCATGTAGTCCAATTGTTTTTCACTCTGATTTAGTGCGGTTTCAACTTCTCGGAGTCGTTTACGCAGACGATTTCTTTCCTTCAACAATTGTTCTTTTGCCTCTACTTTGACGTTTCCCGTCATTTTAAATCTCGCTGGTGAGAAAAAAACTAATTTTTTTTTAAAAGTTTATATAATAATACGATATTCAAATTTTGTCAAAAAATTATACTAATTTGCAGCGATTTTAGTTTTACTACAGAGGCCTCACCGCCTGGCCAATGGCGCGGATATGGTCTGGTGTCGTACCACAGCATCCACCGATGATAGATACACCCATCGCTGCCAACTCTTTGCTTTTTCTCGCTATAAATTCCGGGGTTTCTGGATAAATAACCACTTCATCCTTTATTTCCGGTAAACCCGCATTGGATTGGATGATGAGGGGAAGCGAAGTAAATTCTTTATACTCTTTGGCGATCATGGTCATATCCTCGATGCCGTTTCCACAATTGGAACCAATAATATCAGCGCCTGCAGCTTCCAGCTCTCTGGCAGCCTTCTCAATATTGACCCCCATCATGGTAAAAAATCCCCGGGGCGTTTTATCAAAGGTCATGGTAGCCATTACTGGAGTCGATGGTGAAATGCTTTTGGCAGCCCTTATGGCCAATGCCGCTTCCTGTATATCGATCATGGTCTCCACACAAACGATATCAGCACCCGCTTCTATCACCACTCTTAACTGCCGGAGAAAATTCTCGTACATGGCATCGGGATCAACAGTACCGTACGGTTTCAGCATTTTACCACTGGGACCACAGGAGGCAGACACATAAGCCTTCCTTTCCACTACTTTTTTTACCGCTTCTACAGCCGTCCTGTTAATTTCTTCTGTCTTTTCTTCCAGGGAGTAGTCGGAAAGCTTTAACGGTGAACCGCCAAAGGTATTGGTCTGGATAATATCCGCCCCTGCCTCCAGGTAAAGGGTTGCCACTTCTTCCAGGATGTCAGGCCGTGAAAGGTTTATCACTTCCGGACACTTGCCTTTTATCAGGTCTTTGGCTCTATCCATCAACAGCGAACCCATGGCACCGTCGGCAATGAGTGTTTCTCCTTTTTTAATTCTTTCTAATATTGACTCCATTTTTATACTCCTAATTGCGGGGATTATATCCCCGCCTTCGTTCTTTTTTACATCCGTGTTTATCCGTGGTTCATTTTTTTTATTTTCCCAATAATGCTTTAATTTTTCGGACACCGTCACTGGCATCGGCTGCATAAGCATCCGCACCGATGCGGTCGGCCCACCGCTGCGTCACCGGCGCACCACCAATAACGGTCTTGTACTTACCTTTTAAACCCTTTTCTTTCAATTTTTCTTCCAGCTTTTTCTGAATTTCCATGGTGGTGGTCAAAAGAGAACTTGTTCCGATTACATCAGCTTCAAAAGCCTCGGCCTCTTCAATAAATCGATCCACCGACACATCCCGACCCAGGTCTTTTACCTCGAATCCATTGGCTTTCAGAAGGGAGACTACAATGGTTTTCCCAATGTCGTGAAGGTCTCCTTCCACCGTTCCCAGTATCACCCTGCCCTGGTTCTGTTTTTCGCCTATTTCCAAGGAGGCATTGACAATATCAATTACTCCTTGCATGGCAGTGGCAGACAAGATCAACTCTGGAAGGAAGAGCTGTCCCTCGCCGAATTTATCTCCGACATCATTGATACCCGGGATAAAACCTTTATTGATCAGATCGATACCAGGGATACCTTTATCCAGACCCTGCCGGGCCAATTCCGCTGCTGTGTCAGCATCGCCTTTTATAATCGCCTCTTTTGCACGTTCAAAAATTTCTTCTAACATGTTCTAACCTCTTAAAAAAAATCCCCCACAGAACACACAGAAAGACACAGAAGATTTTTATTTTCTTATTTTTCTGTGTTTTCTGTGTTTTCTGTGGGCTCTTCATCATTTCAGGGAAGCACCCAGTTGGGATTTAAATAACGTCACTGAATTAATAGGAATTTCCAATAGTTCAGCGATTTTAATCTTTGCCCGTATTCCTTTGGGACTGCCTGCTACAGAAGTAATGGTGCCTATCCCCAGGTCCTCCCTGAGGGGGCGCATCACATCTTCGTTCGTCAGGTCAATCACCTCGATTCCCAACTTATTTGCCACATATTTTTTCGCCTCAAGCAGTTTCATTTTACGGGAAATCTGCATCCAGGCCACCAGGTCTCCAGTGGTCCGAATGCCCCCCATGCCCGAAGCCATAATATGCGACAGGTGCATCCCCAGGGGGTCGCCCACGCCAATCTACAAACCGTCGATTTTTCCGATCTGGGCCAGTGCTTTAGACATCCGCGTCACAGTATCCGGCGGCGGACTCTCCATCATAGGCACGCCGCCCACCCCCATACCCACATTCACATGCACCGGGATTTTAGCTACCTTCACCGTCTCCTTCACAAACGTTAATGTCCGCGCCAGGTTCCAGGCCGTGGACTCATTGGTATTGGTGTTCACCGCCAAACCGTAAATATCCGCACCCGCTTCCTCCACCACTTTAACCTGTTCATGGGGATACATCCCGGCCAGCCGCTGCCCATTAAACGTCACTGCCCCGTGCATACCAAGGATAAATTCATTCGAACTTCCCACGATGATAGGTATGTGGGGAAGTTGCTTCTTCAATTCTTTTACTGCCTGCAGCGCGGCCATAAAATCCACATCACCCGCAGAACCGGAGGTGTCGAGGTTGAGCCCCTCACAACCCACCGACGCCATTTTTTTACCCACAAACACCAGGTCTTTTTGCAAGTATTGGGCTGCCTGTTCCTGGGCTTCGCGTGCCTCTTCGATCTTTCCCGCCGGCATTAAATCCGCCGGGTTGGGACACGGCCCGTCCGGCCGATAATAAAGCCCCATATTGGGTTGAGCACAATAAAAGAAAGGAACCGTAGTCATTAACGAGGTCGTGTAATATTCATTCATCTCAAAGTTAATAATGGGCTTCACCGGTTTGAAACTACAATCGCTGTGCCCCATAGAGGTGGTATCTGCACCGCAAGCCCGCTCATAAACCAGAATGGCCTGCATCCGGCTCAGCGGCACCCCTATACCACCACCATCCTGGCAGGTATAAAAACTCATGGTAGCAGCGTCATCCGTAACAATCACCTCTTCTCCGGGAGACACACCAACCACCCGGGAGGGGTCTGCCATAATATCGAAAAGCTGTTCTTGCTCCTCCTCTGTCAAAGGGGAAATTTTAGCCCTCCGGGCTGCATCCTCGGAACCAGCCGCAATGTCTTCTTTGATTTCCGATGCCGACATCTGCAGCCGTTCACCATCCCCCATCCGGGTTAAAATCTTATCACTCTTCATTTTTCTCCTCAGTTTATAGCCACGGATTTACGCAGATTTACGCGGATTTTTTATTTTTATCCGTGTTCATCCGTGTCCATCCGCAACAAATTTTTTCATTTGGTTCATATACCCATTTCTTTTTCTGTTTCCACGACAATGGAACGTATCTTATCCAGGACATCCTGGGATAGCGGTTCGGGCTTGTGGGTCTCAAGGATATGCCTTGCCTTTTCCACTGCCTTTTTGTGGACCTGGTGAGAGCCTTTCTGTTCCCATGCTTCCCGCATGCTCCGGTCGATAAATTCCGGCTGTGATTGGGCACGCATGTGCTGCAGCGTATGTTGATGACAGAGGAAATTACCAAAGGGGCCTATCTCCCGGATCACCTCCACTGCCAGGGTTTCGTCATTAACGGGCATTCCTTTTATTGTATGCTTAATCATGCGAGCAAATTCACTGTCCAGGACCAGTTGCCCAAAATCGAAAGTGAGGCCGCTCTCAAGCATTCCCAGACCGTATATCATATTAGCACCTGCCAATGCTGGTATCAGTCCCGTGAGAGTTTTCTCATGTCCGATTTGGGCATCGGAGACTTTACCGTCCCCCTACGTACCACCCACATAACTGGGTATCTTGTAGTAGCGGGCCAGGCATGCCACTGCACCACTCATCAATGCAGCCTCCGGAGTTCCTACCGATGCAGTACCCAATTTTAAATCCATGGCTGTGGTGGAACTGCCATAAATCACTGGCGAACCCTTTCGAGTCAGTTGGCTGAGGGTAATTCCACCAAGAATTTCCGCGTTATGGGTCACCAGTGCACCAGCTAATGTCACAGGAGCTGTTGCACCGGCCATGGCCATGGATAAAATATTACACACTGTACCCGTACGCGCAGATTCGATGATAATCTCACAGCAGTCATTAATCAATTGAAGAGGGCTGATGGGGCAGGTAGCAAAAGAAATCATTGGCCGTTCATAAAATGTTTCCTTACTTCCGGCAATGGCAGCGCCCATTTCAACAATTTTTTTCAAGAGTTTCCCGTTTCCCGGTCCAAAGGCGCAGTGTTTGGTTGTATTGGCCAGGAAGGCTTCGGCATTGTGCAGTGGTACAGATGCTTGATCCACATCGTGGGCGCCCAGGGCTTTTTCACAGAAATCCACATCCTCCAGGTAATCGATTACTCGAGCCGCATCTTCCAGGTCTGTTTTTTTCGGCTCCCTCAATTCGCCTGTCCAGGGGTCTATCACCTGAACGCCTTCGCTAAAATTGGTGAAATGAATCCGCGAACTCTCCAGCACCAGGTCGTGTTTAGAGTCACGACCATATAGAATGACTTTTGATGGGGCAGAACCAATGCTTTCCTCCACCAAGTAGGAGGGAATTTTCACTATTTTACTATCGCGAATAACTTTAGCGCCGGCACTCTCGAAAATATCCAGGGCCTCATCGTTCTCTATAAAGATACCTGTTCTTTCAAGCACTTCCAAAGTTCCTAAATGAATATCTTCCAATTCATCATCGGTAAGGATATTAAGACTTAGCCCATGGGTAAGAGGTTTACCAGCGAAAAGTCCCGACCTCACGGCACGCCTCCTATAAAAGATAGTCTCATGAATCACCTCCTTTTTTGCCACAGTGGGCACTGAGTTTACGGAGAATTTCTATCACTTTATTCAATGCTCCCTCCTGTTTAATGTCTTTGTGGGAATTTTTATGAATGAAGGTAATAGTAATAAGGTTATAAACCGTTGAAACGGTTTACATAGGCCAATAATAATGCATCACTTTGACAAATTCGGCCAAATGTAGACAAATTTCGTACAGCATCAATACGTTTCATAACTCCATTCTAAAAAAAAAGTGGGAATATGTCAAGAAAATACAAGGCAAAAAAATAAAAGCCACAAAGGCATCGAGACACCAAGAGTGATACTCTGCGGAGTGACATTCCTGGTGCCTTGGTGGCAAATTTTCAAATTTAGGATTGCGTTCACATTATTTTCTACTTACTTCTGCTTTTGGGATAATTTAAAAAGAGGCCGGAAAATCTTGTTATTATTGCTATCCCACCAACTGCTGTTGTTATTAATGCATCGACATCATCCAATAAATTCTCCTGGAAAGCAAGGAATACAGCCAATCCCAATGCAATCAATAGAAGCGGCGCTTTATAACTTTTCCATCTGGGAAATAACGTTCTCCCATAATGTCTTAAATAACCAGGATCGATTGAAGTTAAAATAAAGTTCTTGAAACTCTCGTTCATTAGCTTGAATCCTTCTTCACTATTATACATAAGCAGGCCCTTCTTCAATAAAATGGTTATTGCCTCTTCATTGTTGGTGTTTACAAGCATATCCTGTGCCATATCGTATAAGATGTATTTTTCTTCGCTGGTGCAGGTATCCAACAGTTTACTATAATAATGCTGCGCCAGCTCCTGGATTTTTAAAATGATTTTTTCTTCGGTTATTGGGATGCCCTTTTTCTCCTGGTTCTTATAGTAACGATAGACACTATGGTCGATCTTTTCAAAATATTCGGCAGGATTAAATTCTTTTTTGATTAAATTTCTTATATCGACATTCTTTATTTTATCTATCCATGGATATACCTTTTGGTTATTAGCCCTTTCTTTATCTATTGTTTTCAGGGGGGTATAGAAAGGCACCAGATAATTTTCCGCCTCATTCAATAAATCGATTATTTCTTTGAATTTTAATTTCATCTCTTCAGCAGAAGTCGATAACTTCGCTTCTTTTTCTTTAGTGGGAAACTCTGTGAGTTTTTCTTCATAAAAATCAATCATTTCTGTCATCGGTTTAAAAGTGGTAATGACCACCTGGATATTCGGCAGCCTCAATAAATTTATTACACTGGTCATCTTTTTATTATTCCCATCGATATCGTTAGAGTACAATTCCAAATTTTTTATGAATACTTTTTTGGATTTACTTTTCGCTGCCTTTTCGACTTCCAGTTTCTGATCATCTGAATTTAAGTCGAAAAGATAAACTTCTATGGGTTCACTCATATCGATATCGTTTAGATTCTCTGTAGATTCATCCTCTGATGCAGCTTCTTCACAAGATTCCTCACAAAATAATCCATCACAATATTCCATTTCTTTCATGGTCTGGCAGTAAATGATCAAATTTGAACCCGCTTTAATAGATTCATGGATTTCATCTTGAGCATCAATATAGGTCTGTTTTTTATTTTCAAATTCGGGTATATTCAAACCGTAAATCCTCCTGGCAAACAAACGAATCAGGAAATAGGCCAAGGTTAATAAAAGGGAAATTGCTATTACAGATAATAGAAGAGATAATCCTGTGGGCATTTTAAAGTATTTCAGATTTGATACAATATAGAGACTGTCATCATCTTCACGATTAAATAGAGATTTCTTTATTTTATATTGCAGATAGATTTTATCGTTTTTCTTCTGCCACACGCGGCTGTTATCCGATGCAGCAGAGAACACAAAATCTCTTCTTTCCGCAGCGATCTTGTTCATTGGCGGCTTTAAAAAACAGACGGTTCTATTAAATTTGTTTTTATCGATTGGCTTTGCATCTTCAAAATCTTTTTTGGTACAATATCCACATTTAGGATGAGGGATTTCCCAATATATTCCTGACTCTCTCCTTTTATTTTTTGTCCACGCAATGAGGTACGGGACTTCCCCTGAATTTTCATTTTCAGCGGGTTTATCCATCATATTTTCGTAGAATGTGTCGATTCTAAAATTCCTGTCCTCTATACGTTCAGCCAGTTTTAGTTGATGATGTTTGACGGCAACTTCATTCTCAAGATTATATGCGTCTATGTAAAATATAATTACCGGGGTGATCCAAACCAGTACTAACCAGGATAACAAAAAGTAAATATAACTTCTCCAGGAAAAAAAGTTACGAAAGGATTGAATAGATGTATTGACAATACGCGGCCGCATAAATTTTCTATACATATAGCTGAATAATACGATAAACCCGATAAACAAGAACAGGCTAACCTGGAACAGGATTAATCGGATAAATTTATCCGGGATCAACATTGACCGGGCGATAAAGTCAATTAGTAAAACAAAACCCAGGAAAAAGAGTATCAGCTTCCACTTATTACAAGGATATTTTTTATTTTCCCTTCGGGTGATTGTACAATAGTTGTATGTAAAAACAAAGAGACTGGCTGAAATACATAGGAAAAGGGTTCCAGCCCCTTTTGTGAATATGAATATCTTGGAGGCTATGAAAAAAAAGAGTATGAGAAGGTTTGAAAATATTAAATGTTTATATGCGTTTTTTTTCTTTTTTAACGGTCGTAACCACTCAAATAGATCAAATTTTCTTTGTAGGCGGGATTTCCTGTAGTTGATCAGTCCCGCAATAATAAAATGCAAAACGTTAAATAATGATAGAATGATGGTAAAAAAAACAGTATATAGAACAACAGACCCCTGGGTTGCACTTGTATATCTTAGGTCATGGAATGTTATGATATACAGAGGTATATCAGGAACAGGCATTACAAAACATTTATGGCTCATATTTTGATAATCCAGGTCAAGAAGTTTTGCCTGGCGGCTGTATATTGCAGATGAGAGTTCTTCATCATTCTCTGCTTCCTCTATAAAATTTTCCTGGAGATTTCGTTCTGTGTTTGAATGGAACCAGACTTTACCACTGTCATCGATTATACAAAAATAGTAACCGGCAGGCATTATCGTATCAATTAGGGACATAAGCTGACTGGTCATTGCTGTTACTATAGCCTTTAAATTTCCATTTTCGCCTTTCAATTCAACACCATTTTCACTTCTTCTCGAGATGGCTGCCAGTTTCTCGCCAGAGGTAACGGAAGTTATCGATTCCAGCATAAATCTTGAATCAGATTTTTCACAAATATAATTCTTTATCATATCGATTAAGGAAATAATCAGGGTGGTCATTTCTGCCTTTTTTGTCTTAACTAAATTTCCTTCCGTGTTTTTCAATTCACGAATACTTTCACCTATTCTCAAGATGGCAGCCAATTTCTTTCCTGTCAATTTCAGTATAAATCTTAAACCGGTTTCTCCATTCGGCAGTTTCCAATGACCCGCATCCTGGAAATATTTCCTGTGGTCCAGTTTTACCAATGTGCCACCGTAATTTCTTGTGGAAAATTGAAGTATCTGCTGCCCATTAGAATCCATCCAGTAAACACCCTTAAATAGTTTATAAATCGAAGGGCGAAGTTTAGCCTCTAATGCCTGGTCCTCAATTGTAGACTTATTTCTTTCATACTTTGGATTTGTAAGTATATTTATAATGCTATTTTTATCTTCATCCCATTCCGATTTCTTAAAATCCAAATCATACTTTTTTAGTTGGTGATATCCATCATATAATTCTTCTTTAAAATTTTCTTCAATTTTTTCAGCAAGTGTTTTCAAGTTTTTGTGAACACGATTTGAATCATCGTTTACATGAAAGATAAACAGATAGAGAATAATCAGTGCAATAACACCAAATATGATTGATATGTAGGTTAGAACAACATCGTTAATGTTCAGTTGTTCAAATTTGCTCATTAATAAAAGTTTGAGTAAAGGAATACTCAAGATAAAAATAGAAAAGATAATAAGGAGAGGTGTAAAAACACCTGACTTAAATTTCCTGGTTTCCTTTTCAAAATTTTTATTTTCAGTCAGGCCTCCGACATACCACTTCTCCTCATTATCACCATCTAATTTTATCGGTTGAAAAAACAATTTATATTTTTTGTTAGAGATTTCAATATCTTTCAAACAGCCGGATTCGATACTATATTCGGATTTTTTTGGTTTCTCAGGTTCGAAAATATCGATATGCCCTGGGAACGTGTGATACAGGGCGACATATCTCCTCACGCTTTTTCCCGAATCGTTTTGGTGATCTCCCTTTCCTAGAATAATTAACTCATCGAAAACATCTGTTCTTTTCAAAGGTTCAAAAAAATCATTGGCATTAATATAAATGACATATTTGTTTTTTAAGGCTTCATTATCCAATTCTTTATCAACCCGTACAATCCTGCTCCAATCCACTTTTTCTTTTTTTTCTACATTTAATAATTTATTTGCTTTTTGGGCTATATTTTTTATTTCTGATTTATCGATTTTTTTTATTTTTCCCCCTAAATTATAGACTATGCTTTCAAACCCCTTTTTTCTATCAACGATATTTTTCCCAATCTGGGCTAAAACCCTGAATCGTTTTTCAATTTGTTTTTTCTCATTGTTTTTAACATAGATACAAGAATAGAAGACAAATGCAACCCCAATGACCAGAACCGAACCAAATACCAACCACGCATTTATTAATCGTGGAGACGCCGTTTTTATTTTTGTTCTAAAGCTCATTTTTATTCCTGACCATCCCAACCCATTTTAATTTCCTAACCTGACCTGAAATTATAGGATCATGGATTAGCCCTCCTTTAACTTTAACTAATAGCACATTCCTTTTTCCAGGAAATATTTTAGTATAAAAAGGAATGTTTTTCAACATTTTTAAAAAAAATTTACTTGTTTATTCAGAATTTTCCTAGCAGTTTTTCATGACGGCATTCGCCGTCGCCCGGAGACGAGGAAATTGAGCAACGGTACAGAATGGGGGGCAGGCAATGCCAGCCCCCTACATACCATGAGCTTGGTAAGATCTCTAGATGTAGGGAACTGGCATCGCCCGTTCCCCAGTTTGGGGATTTTCATAGCAGATAAAAAAATAACCCGCATACGTTGACATCAATGGGTATTTCATTATAAAATATTTTATGGCAATTGAATTAACCAATTATCTGACAAACAGTTGGACACATAAAAAGAAAGTAAACGGAAAAATAAAACTCGCTGTACTGGCCGCTGGTTTAGGAAAACGAATGGACCCTCTGACCGTACATCACCTACCCAAACCCATGTTTCCTCTTGGAGGGAGCGTACCTATGTCAGAAATATGGGTGAGAAGGGCTATTAAATCCGGCATTACCGATATTTCCATGAACCTGTGCGTGCTGAGCAAAACCATTAAAAACTATTTTAGAGACGGGGCCAGGTTCGGAGCCAATATAACGTATGTAGAAGAAGATATACCTTCCGGAACCCTGGGAGGCGTTTGCAAACAAGCCCTGGGAAACAAAGCAAAGAAAGTATTAAAAAACGAAACAATTCCTGGAATAGGAGAATTTAAAGGGACAACCATCATCGCCCCCAGCGGCGATATTGTTACGAATTTCGACTCGGAATTGCTTGAAGAGATGTACGATATTCACAAAAAAAAAGGTGCCGCATTTACAATGGTTTTAAGCCCTGTACCCTGGGAAAAAAGAGGAGAATTTGGAACAGCAGAACTTGAATCCCCTGAAAATGTGAAGGGCCCTATCTCAAAATCAGGAAAAATTGTAAATTTCAGGGAAAAAGACCCCAACTCTCCCAGCAATTTAAATAACGCATCCATTTATATGATAGAAATGGATTTGTTAAAAACGCTTGACCCCCTGCGTACTGAAGTAGACCCTATGCTGGATGAATCCTTTTACGATTTTGGTAAACATGTGTTCCCTGCAATGTTGGGCAAACTTAAATACGTAAAACTGCCCAAAGACTTCTTGTTGTGGGGCATCCAGTATGATGGGATATGGTTTGATGTAGGTAGAAAACGAGACTATTTAAATGTTAACAAATCCTTCCTGGATGGAAAGTTCGAGCTTGAACTCTCCTACGAAAAGTTCCCCTGGGGGTACCTGGGAACAAACGTTGCCATTGATTTTTCTAAAGTGACTATCATCCCGCCTGTCATCATTGGAAACGACTGTATTATTGCACCTGAAACAACACTGGGACCCTACGCAGTAATCGGCGATGGTTGGACCATCGAAAGAAAGGCATGCGTTAGCAATTCTGTTTTATGGAAACGGTATTCGTATTTTCCTGACAATGGAGATGAAATATCTGTTAATGAAAGAAAAGTGGATGACATGCACCAGGTTCGAAGAGGGGTTACGATTGATGAATGTATCATCGTGGGTGGAACGATAGAAAGCGATTTGCACGAAAAAACCGTCGATGTACTGCAGGACGGGCGAACAGAAATCCTTCCTATCGATTACGTCCCAAAAGGAAAAAGAGCCTAAATTCTTTGGCTATTTACCCTATTTACTCTTGCCCGGCGAAAAACTCGTCAAAAATCCCGAAAGCTTCGTTAGTATTGCCAATCCACCAATTACTGTTGCGAGTATTGCATTCACATTACTCATTAAATTGTCCTGTAAAGCTAGGAATACAACCAATCCCAATACAATCAAGATAAGCGGCGCTTTATAACTTTTCCATTTACTCTGTGCATTTAATTCTCGCATAAAATGTCTTGCCTCTCCAGGATCAATGGAAGACAAAATAAAATTCCTGAAACTCTCGTTCATTAACCTGCAAGTCCCATTACAAACAATTAAGCCCTTCTTGAGTAAAACCTTTTGTGTTTCCAAATTATTAGAGTTCACAAGCATATTTTGTGCAATATCAAATAAGATGTATTTTTCTTTGTTGGTACAGGATTTTAGTAGTCTATTATAATATGGTTTTGCAAGCGCTTGTATTTCCAGGATGATTTTTTCTTCGATTTTTGGGTCATTATTATTTTTTAACTCTATATAGTATTCGTAAACACTCTGTTCAAACTCTTTAAAATCCTCAATGGCTTTAAATTCCTTTAAGATTAATCTCCTGATATGTCCATCCTTTATTTTATTTATTAAAGGAGATACGGCAATATCACTTGTTTTTATTTCGTTCTTCGCTCTATCAAACGTCTGCAGGGGGACATATAGAGCCACCCAACGATCGTCTGCTTCGCTTAATAAGGAGATCATCTCATTATATTTTTTTGATTGTATTCTTATCTCTTCAATGCATGAGTCCGTAACCTTTTCCTTTAATTGTAATTTCTTCTCTTCACTGGATAACTCAACGAGTTTTTCATGACAATATTCCTCCATTTTTTTCAGAGGTATAAACGTAGAAATAATGACCTGGATATTTACCATTCTCAATAATTTTTTAACTTGATTCATTTTTTTAAGATTTTCATCGATATCGTTAAAGTATAATTCAAAATTCTTTATGAATACGATTTTACTGGAGTTGTTTTTGGTTAATCCTTCCAGTTCCAGACTCACTGAATTTAAATCGATTTTCTTATCAACTTTGATGCGCTGCTTATTTTTTTCTTCATTTTCAGCAGTTTCAGTTGTATCCCCCTCTGATGCGGATTCTTCATAGAATAGCGCATCACAATAGTCCCTTTCCTTTTTGGTCTGGCAGTATATGATCAAATCCGAACGGGCTTTAATATGTTTACGAATTTTACCATCAAATTCACCCAGCGGTTCAAGAAAATCAAGTAATTTCAGACCGAAAATCATCCTGACTGTAAATCGAATCAGGGAATAGGCCAACACCAATACCAGGGAAATTGCTATTACCGATAATAGGAGAGAGAACCCTGCAAACATCTCACAATATTTCATATCCGTTTTAATATATATATTTTCTTTATCGCCATTACCATTGGTGTCACCATTGTATAGAGAATTTTTGTTTTTGTACCGCAAATACAATTTGTTATTGTTCTTCCACCAGATACGGCTCGCATCCGATGCTTCCGGGAAAACCAGATTTCTTTTTTCTACAGCAATCTGATCCAGAGATGGTTTCAATAGATAGGCTATATTATTAAAATAAGAGTTATTTATGGTTTTCCCTGGGATAAATCCTCCGTCGCTGGATACTGCGCGTGTGCTTCCAATAATATCTAGGTATATTCCTTTTCCTTTTCTTTCGTCTTTTGTTTTCCAAATGATATCTGATCCTTTTCCTGGATTTTCCTTTTTTACCATCTTTTCTTTATAAAATTTTTCAATCCTGAAATTCCTTTCCTCAATATTTTCTGCAAATTTTACTTGAAGATGTTTGAGAGAGATCTCATTCTCGTGATTGTAGGCATCAATATAAAACATGAATACCGGGGTAACACAAACCAGAATTAACCAGGATAATAAAAAACAGAGATAACTTTGTACTGACGGGATTCGTCTTAATAATTTATTTTTTTTCAAACGATTTAACAGTCGATTCATTACAAGGAGAGGTTCTTTGTCTCCTTGCCGGGTAATTGTATAATAGTTATACGCAAAAGAAACGAGACTGGCTGAAATGCAAAGGAAGAAGGTTTCAATCCCCTCAGTGAATGCATTGAAAACGATTAAAATAAAGATTATGATGAAATTTGACAGCGTTAAGTATTGATAAACTTCTTTATCTTTTTTTAATGGTCTTAACCAGTCAAAGGGAACAAACTTTCTTTTTAACAGGGAGTCCCTGTAATTGCCGCATGCTGCAATAAAAAAAAGGAGACCGTTAAGTAATGATAAAATGATAATGAAAAAAACGGTATAAAAAAATGTATATGTTTGTACTGAATTGGTATATGCCATGTCATGGAATGTGATTATAAATAACGGTATCTCTGGAACAGGCATTACAAAACATTTATGGCTTTTGCTTTGATAATCCAGATCAATATGTCTTTCTTGTTTGCCATATATCGCTGATAAAAGTTCTTTATCATTTTCTACTTCATGAATAAAATTTTCCTGGAGATTCAACGCCGTAGTTGAATGGAACCAAACATCGCCGGTTTTATCGATGACACAAAAACCGTATCCAACCGGCATTATCGTATCGATTAAGGATGTCAGTTGCGTGGTCATTGCTGCTGCGTTCGCCTTAAATGAATTCCCATTCTTATCTTTCAATTTAAGATTACTTCTCTTCGAGAGGGCAGCTAGTTTCTCACCCGAAGTAATAGACGTTATCGATTCCAGCATAAATTTTGAATCAGATTTTCCTGGGAGTTTCCAGTTACCCGCATCCTGGAAATACTTCCTTTGTTGCAAGTTATTAAAACCAGGAAAGTAATTTCTTGTAAAAAACTGAAGGATCTGCTCCCCCTTGGAATCCATCCAAAAAACAATCTTAAATAACTTATAATCTGAAGGACGAAGTTTAGTCCTTAGGGACTTGCTAATTTTAGTAGAATTTTTTCCTTCTTTCATGGGAGTTGTAAGTATGTCTTTAAAATTATCGCCAGATTTCAATCCAAATTCCTTAAAATCCGACTCATAATTATTTAATTGTTCGTATGCATTTTCTATTTCTTTTGTGAATTTTGTTTTAATTTCATCTGCAAGAGAACCCAGATTTCCCCGTATATCATTTGCATCACTGTTTAACTGGAAGATAAACAAATAGAGAAGAATAAGTAAAATAACACCAAATGTGATCGACATTGAGGTTAGAATCGCATCTTTAATGTCCAGTTGTTCAAAGGTGCTCATAAAAAAAAGTTTCAAAAGCGGAATACTCAGGATAAAAATAAAAAAAATGATGAGGAAAGGTATAATCACTCCTGATTTTAATTCCCTGGTTTCTTTTTTAAATATATTGTCATGTACCAACCCACCGATGTACCATTTTGCCCCGTCTTTTAATTTTACAGGCTGCAAAAACAATTTATATTTCTCATTTGAAATTTCAATATCTTTCAAGCATCCTGATTCAATGCCCTGTTCACAAGTTTTCAGTTTGTTCAGTTCGGAAATATCAAGTTCCCCAGGAAAAGTATGATATAAAACGATATCACTACTCCTACTATTATCAGAATCTTTTTGTTCATCTTTCAAAACAATGAGATCATCGAAAACATCTACCCTCTTCAAGGGATCAAAAAAATCATTAGCGTTAATATAAATAACATATTCTGTTGATTTACAGTTTTCATTTTCTTTGTTTTCTTTTACTATTTTCCCATTTGCTTTTTTGACTTTAAAGGTATTCAATTCTAAGCAGCTGTTCCGCCACCCCGGTTTTTGTTCAGCCACCATCAGTAATTTATTGGCATTAATAATTTCATCTTTTATTAAAGCTAATAAATCTTTATAATATTCATCACACTCTTTTTTTTCTTTTTCCCTCAGCCTTATTTCTTCTATCTTTTTCTTTATTTTTTCTTTTTCTGTTACCCTTTTACTCGCATTCCCGGCGATGTCGCAAAATCCTTTCTCTCTTTTTACTATATTGTTCCCTATCTGGGCTAAAACCCTAAATCGTTTTGTGATTTGTTCTTTTTCATTATTTTTAACATAAACAAGCGAGTAGAAAAGGATCGCAAGAACGATTGCCAGGATTGTAACAAACAACAGCCATGAATTTAATAGTCTTGGACTTTTTGTTTTGAAGCTCATTTTTTATTACTAATCATCTCTACCCCTAATTTCCCGAACGGAAATAAAAGGATTATAAATTAGCCCTCCTTTCTAATTTTTAATTTAAACTATCAATAACCCCCTTTTTAGCTCACATCATATAGTAGTATAAAAACGAATAATTTTCAACTTTTTTTTAAACAATCCAAATTCACCACCTGAAGGTGGATGAATTTGGTGTTCAAAGTTCAGTGTTCAAAGTCGAAAAACATAGGACTTTGAAAGAGCTTTTTGATAGCTCTAAAAAAACATTGAACGTTGAACATTGAACGTTGAACACGAAATCCACCGATTCCTTAATTTTAGGCGGTAGATTTTGGATAACTGTCTCTTGATTTGAAAAAAGATATGGGGTACACTAAACGGTAAATGTTAAATATGGCCCGGAATTTTAGCATAAGGAGTGATAAAAGTGGATAAAGAATTGATACACCTATGGAATCGTTGTCATCATTGCGATGCCAGTCCCATTGAAGGGCGAAGGTTTCACTGCGAGACATGCCCGGATGGCCCGGAGAATGACTTGTGTGAAAAATGTTATGAAAAACTCCAGAAAGGAGAAATTAAACACCCTGCTGAAGGTACCCACCTCTCTATACTGGAGATAAAAGACCATCGTTTTATAGTGGTGGAGGGGAAACCAGCCAGTTTATACGAACGTTGGCTGCATGTAAACCATCCTAACGCTTCAGGTCCAAAAGTAGTAGATCATTTTGTTGTGAGACCCATATTTTCTTCCGGCCTGGATTCTGTAATGGGAGGATATTCCTTTGCTGTGATGGTAGGAGAGAGTCATCCACCCGTGCTGTTAACGGCGCTTCATGTGATGGATGAAATGATAAAAAAAAAGGGCATTGACTGCACTGATACGAATAAAAGGTATACAGGAAGGGAACTACCAACGGTTATCACTCATGTGGATATTTATGATGTGTTTGCGCCCAATTGGATGCGCGCTCCCCTGGGATCAACAGGTGCCAATCCCATGTTGGTCCTGCCCCATGCCAGAACCAGCGATGAAGAGCCTTATTCGGATCGGGATATTGCAGCTTTTTGGCTAAAGGATCCTGAACATTTAAATCCTGCGCCTCTGGCCCATCAAGCACCTGTGGTTGGAGACCCGGTGTGGCTGGCAGTACATATACCCGGGAAACCGAAGCAGCGTACATTAAAAGCAGTGGTGGTGGAAATCACCAAACGATCCCTTGTGTTTAAGTATGAAACCTCAGAGGAAAAGAAGCTGTACGCCAGTGGTGCCCCTGTGCTGAATAAAGATGGTGAAGTTGTGGGCATTAACATTGGCGGCGGAAAATTTAAGGGGGAAAAATTCGGACATGCCAACCATGTGGAAAATATACATCGGCACCTTACCGTCCCATTGGGACTAAAAAAAGAAGATAGGTAGAAAAAATTTAAATTATTCTGTTCGACTCTATTGAAATTCTATCGTACTTCATTTAAAATACACTTATGGCTAAAATTGATTTTTACATCAGTTATAATGCCTTATTTTCTGAAAGGTTGTTTATTATTATTAAACCAACATAATTAAGTACTAAGGAGGTTTTTATGGACACAATTTTAAGAATTGATATGGGTGTCAAAGGGGGTCCGACGATTAGTAAGGAACCTTTAGGTGAATATGCCGGAAATGGCGGTAGGGGGATGACTTCTTTAATTGTTTCAAAAGAGGTTCCCCCTCTCTGCCATCCGTTGGGACCAAAGAACAAGCTTGTCATCGCTCCGGGTTTATTAAGCGGGACTTCCGCAGCGATGTCCAGCCGCCTGTCAGTCGGCTGTAAAAGCCCTCTCACCGGCACTATAAAAGAGTCCAATGCAGGTGGAGAACCGGCTCAAGTGCTGGCACGATTGGGATATGCTGCAATTGTTCTCGAAGGGAAACCCGAGAATGACGATCTCTACAAGGTTTTCATTAATAAGGATGGAGTGAAAATCGAGGCGGATAACAGCCTTAAAATGCTGGGGAATTATGATCTTGTGGAGAAGATGAAAACCGAATACGGGGATAAAATTGCGTGTATCTCGATAGGCCCTGCCGGGGAGATGAAAATGGGTGCGGCTTCTGTTGCCTGTACCGATATGGAGCTGAGACCCACACGACACGCTGGCCGCGGCGGTACCGGTGCTGTCATGGGCTCTAAAAGGGTGAAGGTGATTGTCCTTGATGATACCGGTATGAAGGTGCGGACGCCAAAGGACCCGGAAAAATTCAATGAAGCCAATAAAATTTGGATCGATGGTCTGAAAAAACATTCGGTTACAGGAGAAGCGCTTCCTGCATATGGAACCAATGTCCTGACGAACATCATTAACGAAGCGGGCGGATTCCCCACCAACAATTTCAAATTAGGGCAGTTCAGTGAAGCTTCAAAGATCAGTGGTGAATCCGAGGCTGAACTGGAGACAACTCGCGGCGGACTTGCCACTCACGGGTGCCACCGCGGCTGTGTCATTGAATGCTCGGGTATCTATCATGACAAAGATGGTCATTACCTGACAAAACAACCGGAATATGAAACAGTTTGGGCTCATGGAGCCAATTGCGGGATCGATGACCTTGATACCATTGCTATGTTGGACCGCCTGGATGATGATTACGGGCTCGATACCATAGAGATGGGTGCCACCATTGGAGTGGCAATGGAAGCAGGAGTGGTTAAATTCGGCGATGGTGAGTCTGCCATTAATCTTTTAAAGGAAGTAGGACTGGGTACGCCTTTGGGCCGTATCCTGGGAAATGGAGCAGCAGTGACTGCGAAAGCCTACGGCATAGAGAGAGCTCCTGTTGTTAAGGGCCAGGCCATGCCTGCCTATGATCCACGAGCAATAAAGGGTATCGGGGTTACCTATGCCACATCTACTATGGGTGCTGACCACACAGCCGGATATGCTGTGGCCACAAATATTCTTAAAGTAGGAGGAGATGTTGACCCATTGACAACAGCGGGTCAGGTCGAACTTTCACGAAACCTCCAGATTGCCACGGCTGCGGTGGATTCTACTGGTATGTGTCTCTTCATTGCTTTTGCTGTCCTGGATCAACCAGAGACATTCCAGGCGTTGATCGATCTATTGAATGCCTTTTACGGACTCAGCCTGACTGCTGATGATGTGATAGCCCTGGGAAAGTCCATCCTTAAAAATGAAAGGGATTTTAATACTGCTGCCGGATTTACTGCAAAGCATGATCGCTTACCTGAATATTTTCATACTGAGGCCATTCCTCCCCATAATGTCACCTTCCAGATCAAGGATGAAGAGTTGGACCAACTCTTCAACTGGTAGTTCACAATATAAAACGTTTTTGGAGGCATAAATGGTTTTAAAGATTATCTTTTATGCCTATTATGCCTTCAGCGGCCCGCTTATTATTAACTGTCTGCAAAAGCGTTTGTATAGTGGATAACAGTAAAGCAATAACCCTCTCTCTTAGTGTTGAGGGTTATGCGGATCATACGGATCATGTAGTATCGAGGCTGCTTCATCTCCTTCAAAACGGATTTATGGTCAGAGCCCAGGTGGGGTGCAGCATAAAAGAATTTCTTCACCAGCAGCAAAAGCTCAGTCAAGAATACATTTCAAAAAGAATCAGCACGATTTTTCTGGATGGGAAACCTGTTGATGATATTGATTCGGCTGTCATACAGGATGGATCAATCCTTGCACTTTCAGGGGCGATGCCAGGGCTGGTGGGTGCAGTTCTGAGACGCGATAGTTTTTATGCGTCTTTTCGCAGCTCGATTACCTATAAGGGAGGTGACAATGTCTCCCAACAAGCAGAGGGGTTAATCCGATTAAAACTCTTCAATATGGTAATGAAGGAATTGGGACTCCACTTCCTGGAAAAGGGTATTTTTCTCAGGGCTTCCGACCTCAGTCGTTTCCTGGTAAACCAATGGGAAAATTTCCCACGAGGATGCAGGGAAGTTTTATTAAATGGGGACCCTGTGGAACCGAATCGTATAAAAGACGGGAAATTTGCTTTACCAAATGATCTGGTATTTCTTACAGTCAAAACCATTGGAGTATTGGAGTAATGATAAAAATCACTGTCAAACTGTTTGCAGCGCTGCGTAAAGGACGTTTCGAGAAAGAAACCAGGAAATATTCATCAGACACAACAGTCAAACAGATCATCGATGAGCTCAATATTCCCAGAGATCAAGCAGCGATTATCTTTGTAAATAACCGGCATGCAAAGCTCGATCATCGGCTTTCTGATGGGGATGTAGTGGCATTTTTCCCGCCTATAGGAGGAGGGTAGAGTGGAGGCTTTGCACAATTTTTTACGGTCTCATGCTCAGGACGATCGATTACCCTGGGCGGTGCAGGAAGAGGCGGCGAACCGGTTTGGCTTAACATATGGTGCGATTGAAGAGACTGCCCTGGAAATAAACCTCTTACCCCTCCGCTACCAGCGAAACCGGCAGACCATAACCACTGCTCAACAGCTGCACCTGTTTCGCAGCAGCGTTGCTGTTGTGGGCTGCGGCGGTCTGGGAGGTTCTGTTATCGAAGCATTGGCCCGCCTCGGTATCGGTCAGATAACAGTTGTGGATCCCGACGTTTTTGAAGAGCATAACCTGAACCGCCAGCTCTTGTCTACTCTCGCCATGTTAGGTAAACCCAAAGTGGAAGCGGCTGTGGAACGGATAAAAGAGATAAACCCGGCGGTTACTGTTACACCGATTATGAAGACTTTTACAAAAGAGAATGGGGCTGAACTCTTAAAAGGAGTAAACGTGGTGGTGGATGCCCTCGACAGCATACCCATTCGGTTGGACCTGGGAGACATTTGTAAACAATGGAAGATCCCCCTGGTCCACGGCAGCATTGCTGGTTGGTATGGACAGGTGGCCACCCAATTCCCAGGTGAAGATATCCTGGGAAAAATATATCCCCGAGGCGCAGGTAAGAAAGGAATAGAAACAGAACTGGGTATTCTTTCTTTCACTGCTGGTTTTGTGGCCAGCATTGAAGCAGCCGAGGTATGCAAAATCCTTCTTGATGAAGGAACATCATTGAAGCAGCGGATGCTTTCCATCAATCTCCTGGATATGGAAATTGTTGAAGTTCAACTATAGACTATAGAAATCTGGGCACAATTGTTATATGTAAAGCCTTTTTAGTAAATCCTCCTATCTGCTTTTTCTTGACAAAGACAAAACAATACTTTCCAAAAAATCCCGGTCCCGGCTGCCAGTAAAAAATACCTTTTCCCCTGTCCAGGGTTGAGCCGATGGGAAGGGGAGAGATGTTCAACGTTCGAGGTTCAATGTTCAATGTTGAGCTCCCGGTGCTCGATTCATCTGTGGCGAAATCATTGTTAAAACGAATTTCCAACCGTTCCAATTCTTTGATTTCAATTGTTATGATACCCTCGCCATCTGGATAAACCACCAAAGGCTCGTCGTTTGGATTATAGCCTTTTTTAATCCAGACAGGGAAAGAGTCATTAATAGGAATTTGATCTGGATTAACATTGAACATTGAACGTTGAACGTTGAACACTGCAGCCTTTTTACTGGCGGCTGCGGTTTCTGAGTTCTGGATAGAAAAATACCGGCTACCAATACCATCAGCATTTCCAGCATTGTCAGCAACTGTCCACTGGATGGTATGCACACCGTTCTCATAAGATGTGGTATCCAAATAAAAATAACCAACCGCTCCATTGGTATTGGAATAACCCGGGAATAGACCGGCAATATCCTCTCTATAAATATTATAAGAGGGATGGCCCAGATTGACACCGTCCACAAAAACATCGATGGTTGAACCGTCTGTGGGAATACGATTGGGCATGGGAGTTAATGCCCAGCCCCAATTGATAAAACTGCTGCCTGCAGCAGCACCACCCTGGGTAGGGGTGTCGATGGCTCCGAAAGGTTTCTTCGCGTTTGCATTGTCACATATGATGGTTTTGGTCCCTAATGTCACCCGATGCCCTTCTGTGTCTGCTGCAATTGCACGAATCTTAAATATTCCATTTCCTCCATTAGGCAAAAAATTGGTCAGCATCATATACCCCCAACCCGCCTTATAGTTGTTGGGGTATCCCGGGAAGGCAGACTCGACATCTGCCCGTGCACCTTCAACAAAAACCGCATCTCCTATATAAATCGCTTGACCTTCCTTCTGGCGATATATTTTTACATTCTCAACCGCTATGTCGTCCAGGACCCATCCGGTTATTGGTAAACTGCCCATTACAGTAGAACCATCCATAGGTGTTTCAAAAGTCCCAAAGGGTACTTCATCCTGCCCGGGTTGATAGATGTTTAATGTCACATTTACCCCTTGAGGCGAATTCACTGCATCAGGGTCTGTAACCGTAATAGTGCTGGTATATGTACCGGCTGTCAATCCCGAAGGATAGACCGATACCAAGACCTCTCCTGATCCGGTCCCCGATTCTGGACTGCACACGAGCCATGAAACATCATCGTCAATCGTTATCGTCCAATTTAAAGTGCCTGTTCCTGTGTTGCTGATCAAAAAAGACTGATTTCCAGTAGTACTTGTATTGGTGGAGCCGAATGTTAATGCACTGCGGTTGATATGAATTCGAGGCGTTGTATTGGGAACAATATCAAGGTTGTGAATAACAAAACCACCATCCTGAAGGCAGGTTTCCCTCCAGTCGCTGGAAAAAGCAATCCGTGTGCCGTCTATTGACAGGGTTGCTTTGGGTTGAGCCCAGTACCTGCAGGAATTGGAGCGATGGTGGGCGATTCGTCTTAAACTTCCGTCCTGATAGATAATGTAAAGTTCACCCTTTAAAAGTGGATTTCCCTCATCATTGCCCGCAGTCACCAGCCAAACACCCGGTGGCCCTTGACAACTGACGTGGTCGGCTCGATACCAGGGGACCATTCGAATATATTCTTTTGGAGATCCATCGAGCCAGTAGAGAACAATAGCCGGCTCATTGTTATTATCAGGATGGGCATTTTCAAAGGAGACGAGAATTTCCCGGCCATCTGCGGCAAGTCCCAGGTCGGAATGAGAGTGGTGTGTATGCAGGCGCCGGACAAACTCGCCGGTCTCGATGTCATAAATCTCCAACCCGCAGCACAGGCAGTCCCCATCCCGCACCCACTGGATAACAGCATAGCTGCCGTTCGGTGATATCCCGATCCAATCCGGTTCAAGAAGCCCCCATTCCGGGTCAGGGGCACACATGTCTTGCAACCGACGGTTCATGCCAATCCGCTTTTCAAAAAGGTTAACCGTAAGCAGCCGGGAATTCCCTTTACCGTCGTTGGTGATATAGAGGCTCACCCACTGACCGTCGCGGCTGAGCTCTTCATAACTTTTGGAACTGGTGATATATTGGTATTCTGGTAGTTGCATCAGAACTTCTTCCGTACCCGTATCCACATTATATGAAAAAATCCGCCCCGGCTCGTTGTCAATTGTAATGACTTTGTGAGTCCTGGGAATCCAGCGGGGAAATGAACGTGTAATTTTACAAATAACGGAAAACGTCTCTGCATTCCTGACGTGATAACCGTCCTCTGGAGTGACTGTAATCATGTATCGATTGTCGTAACTCCACACCTGGAGTTGGGAATAGGTGTTTCTTGCTCCATCCGGGAGAGCCGTAATAGTGGTACCAAAAGTGGAATCTACCACCGAATCTCCTGCAGATGGCCGATTCAGTGGAACTTCCGAGAGCACTGTGCCTGGCGGTTCATAACCGCTGCCATCGCAGCACGGGGGTTCGTAGATGCCAGACCCTGAATCCGATATCTTCGCATTTTTTTTCTCTTCTTTTATTTTTACATGGATACCACCGCTTAAAACCGCAAAAGTAAAAGAAAGCAGGATAACAATGAAAATTTTTCCCATATTAATGCTCATCTAAATGTGAAAAACAGCCTGTTGTTAATAATTTCATGGGAGTATTTTACTGGAAATATATTCGTACTTCAATAGATGCAATAATTTTTATAAATTTTTGTCGCTGCCCGGGAAATTTCTATCTCTGGAATAAATATCTGATTTTTCAATTTTTTTACTGTCCCAATTTTAGGACACTTTTACTATAAAAAAACTGGAAACAGACTTGCACCCCTTTTAATAGGAGGTCAAAATGAAAATGAAAACGAGAATGAAAAAAATAGTGCTCATGATGTTTACGGGTTTGATGTTATTCGGTTTCACAGTCCCTATCCAGGGTCAAGACTATGAAAAATATAGAGATAGATCCAGACCCAACGGTTCCTATAAGTACCGCAATTCGGGCTACCGGGACTATTCATCCCATCAAAGATATTATCCCCGTGGACAGCGGTATCATCAAAAATATTATTATAAATCCGAACGCAGGATATTGAAAGAAATCAGGAAAAACGAACGACGGATACTGAAATTGCAGCGCAAAATCAGGAAATACTCAAGACGAAGCCATTACAGGTATTACAGATATGATTATTCCACCATGCGTATCAGGCATTTGCAAATGGAAATCCGCCGCCTGGAGCAGCGCAATCGCTATCTGAGACGATTATTGTATCGGTGAAAGAAGAGATAAGAGTAAAAGGTAGGCGCTGCGTGCTATCTCCGACGCGTCTTTTTTATAATGTACCCGTGTAAATCGGAAATCTTTGGCTAATCTTTTGTCCGTGTCCGTCCGTGTTTGTCCGTGGCTGCCTCGAAACTTTTTGTCATGGCATGCTCCAGGTTGATTTCCAGGAGATTCTTTTTGCCAATTAAAAAAAGAGTCTCATCCTTTACAATGGGAGTCAATAAGGCAATCGGGTTTTGAAAATGCAGTATGTGACCGATGGGCGATCCCAATTGGGAAACCTCCATTTGATGCGGCTTTAAACGGATTTGTATCCATGGTTCGGGATATCCCCAGGTTTTTCGATTTTTTATATACCGATCAAAACCATTGACATTGACATAAATCGTATTCTCCCACGCTGCCTTGGATTTACCAGGAGTTAAAAGCGTCCAGCCGCGGCGGCCGGTTTCCTTTATTTTCCAACGGGCACGGACAAAATCCTGGGGGCCATTCTCCACTGCGGTTAACACGGCTCCTTCAGGTACTCGTAACTTCATATCCGGGAAAACATCGCGGGAACCGTTGAGAAAACGCAAACCATCGGGTGCTGCATAAAGAGGGGTGTCAGGAGTGAGCATGAAGAGTATTTCAGGTACAGTATCTGGCGGCAAACCGGGAAAGGGCTTCGCATGGATTTCATGGGGTCTGAGATCCTGATCGAAACCAAGCACACCGGCTTGTGTGGGTATTAAATAATAGATCCCCTCCACATCCACTGCGGTTACTGGCAGCCCATGGACAATATCATCGGTAAACCGCCCGTCCTGGATGGAACGAATCGCTTTGCCTTCTTTACTCCTGAAGGCTGTTATAACCAGGGCGCCTTCGGTTTTCTCATAACGCCAGAACCCGTCATCCCCAAGGTATTCCGGGCACCCACGGGTTCGACGAAGCGCTCCACGACGGTCCATTCGGATGTAATCCCCGGCAGCTGTTCGTAAACCCAGGACCTGTTCGTCTCCCTCACGGGTCAACAGAACTTCTTTGATGGTGAAAAAATCAATACCACCGACACTCCCTGCACCACCTTCACTGCCACCACTTACGAAGCGTACGTCGGGACGTTTCAGGTTTTCTGCATTTAAATCTTCCTCTGCTGCTTGATACCATCCCCCTGCATCTGTGGATATTTCAACCTGGTTTTCCTTGAAAAACGCCAGAGAATTAATGGTATCGAATTCAAACCTGCCGCCAATCAATTGAATCTGTTCGCCGCGAAAACGCCCTTCCAACCAACCTGGGCTGCGGTCTTTGTTTCCTTTCAAATGCCATTCCCAGACATTGCTCTCTTTTTTACCGACCAGTTCTTTTTCAACAAAGGAATCGCTGTCCAGCGGTTTAAAAATTCCTCTATCCCTTTGAACAGGATCGGTGAGGGTACCCTGATACACCTGGTAGCTGTCTGCCTCGCAGCGCAGGGTTACGATGTGGCTTTTTTGATCCACTTCGATATCTGTAATTTCCAAAGGGTTGTTTTTCTCCCCTGGCTCTTGAATCACGATGAAATGATCGGGATCGAGAACGATCTGACCATCCGGGGTGCGGGAAAAGGTGGTTAATCCCAGTGGTGACGCGGCCCACAACTGATTATCCAGGAAAAAGAAATCCGACCATTTATCGATAGACAATCTCCCGTCTTTCCATGGCAAAGCAAGCCATTTCCCGTCCAGGCTGCGGCGTTTAAAGGTAAACTCACCGGGCAAAAGCACCAGGTGTTTTCGGTGAACAATGGGTGGATTGTCGGCATATTCGAATATCCTGGTTCTCACATCCGGCTGGGTGATTTCAACCCAGTTCCCATTGTTGTACTGAAAGAGGCGCCTCTGCCATCGCCATCCTTGCCCTTCAACGTACACTCCCCTGGAAACAGGAACCGCAGACTGGCCCGGCATATCCGAAGAAATATCCTGCGGGATCACGATAAACCGTTGGGGCCTGGCATCCTGTTTGTTCTGGTTGATTATCCCTTTTTTTAGCTCCATAGAAAGTGTGGGATGGATGGTCAGCCAACCATTTTGCCAAATGGCAAAGACGCGATTTTCAAAGGCAACAATATCCTTTAGAAGGTCATGGGGCAACCGCCCCTGTTGAAGGGTGATTCGTTCGGGGGAGAAATTCCCGTTCTCATCCTTATAACGGCCATCCAGTTGGCCCTTTTGATCCACGAAACGCCAGAAATCGGTTTCAAGGCGCAGCCGTTTATCCAGGAGAGCGGGATTGGTGCATTGTCGAAAGTTTGTGCCGCCGCGACTTTCGATAGAAAAGGCAGCGGAACGAGCAATGACAAGACCCGGTTTATCCAGGGGCTCTCCTACCTTTGTGACTGCCTCCAACGCCCCGGTGGCGCTGCCCCGTAACTCATATAATTCATCCATCTTGCCAAGCCCTGCCTTTGTATCCAGGGAGCTGGAATAGACCTGGAGACCGGCGCCAGTTCCTACACATAAATATGAACGGCTTTTATCGGCATGGATTGAGGTGACCACATCAAAGGGAAAGCTGTTTTTTGTAAACTGGAACGAGACCCAGGATTCCTTTCCATTGACATTTTTTACCTTTACTTCCTTTTTTACGGAACCTTTCCAGCGACTGCGAAAACGAAGACGGGGTTGATCGACCGGGATACGGGCCAGCAGCCGCTCCCGGTTGGGATCATAACTGGCACCGGGGGTTACCCTGACAAATTGTTGGGACTGATTGTCCCAGTAGAGATTGCCTTCGGGGCTGAACAGAATCAGATCATCCCGCCCTGCTGCATCTTTAATGTTTTTTAAACTGGAAGTCGATTTAAACGGAAAACGCCGGGCCTTAAAAGAGCTGAACTGTTTCGAAGAATCTGCCACTTCAAGAAATGCCTCGGTCATCACATACATCCGGTTCTGATAGGTGACAGCATCCAGCAGCCGATCCGATGTAAAGCCAAAACCGGATTGCCCGATGATGGGTTTGAAGTTATAGGATTTCCCTTTTAAACGGATGGTAACCCCACCGTTTTGTTTTTCCCATATCCACAAATCGTTATTGACAAGAGTGCGGTTGGATGGTTCTGGATCCCCAGACAGGATTTGCGGTTGGGAAAGCAACTCCCGTTCCAACTCCCTTCTAAAACCAGTGTACCCCTTGACCGGGTGAAATCCTGCATCGCTTTGAATCAGCAGTTGGTTGTTCTCTCCATAGAAAATACCCCTCTTGCCCTGGTCCCAGGTAAACCCATGGGCACCAAAGGCATCGATGTATCTTCCGTCTGTTTTTACCTTGGCTTTGACCCGGCCCAGGTTTATATCTTCGGAAAAGGTCACATCCCCGATGTCGAAAGGATCCATGGTTTGGGAGGAAAGGGGTAGGAGATTACCTTTAACGCTGTAAATGCCACCACTGCTGTCGATAAAATGCTCGTGAGCAGCACTGATAGGGCTGGTCCAGTCGAGGGGCTGAAAGGTAATCGTGGAATCTGTCAGGCTTAAATCCTTCCGGCTGTGGGTCCAGATGCCGTAGGAGTTGGCCGCATAAACTTTTTTTTCACCCAATGCCAATATGGCATCTACCTCTTCAAAAATCAGCCGCTGGTTCTGGACAAATTCGCTGGGGCTCATGGTTCTTTTGCCTGTTGGTGTTTTGACTTCAAAATTTTTTTGAGCTCGGTTCCATTTTAGCCAGCCGACATCCAGGGAATCTGGCAGTGAATCGATACGAACAGCCGCATTGACGTTGAGGGGATCATTTTCCTCCGGGCGCCGAGCATACAATTCACCTTTGCTGTCGATAAATAGTCCCATGATGGGATCGTAAGCGGTCTTTCCATTGGGCAGTCGCCCCACCTTTTTTTTGAGTCGGGGCCATTGGTCTTTTATTTTCCTCTTATTCGCCGCCCCTGAAATTTCTGAGGGCCACTCCCCCTTGTAGGGGAGACGCAGGGTTTCTATAAATTGATCGTTTTTTTGCAAAAGCACCAGGATGGTATCCGCATTTCTCAACAACAACTGGTCCCCATAGCGAAATACTTCACGGGTGCCGGTAAATCCAAGAGCCATACCCGTAAGATGAATTTCCCTCCTGGATGATGTATCCAGGACCCGTATGCCTTGTTCGGTTTCAAAAAGGATACATTTTTTCCATTCAAAGGCCTGCCTTACGTTCCCGGGATCGATGAGGAATGGTGTTTTATAAAGGGTGCCTCTCTCCGGGTAGTTTCCCCTGGTCGGTCTTTGATGCTTGAATAATTGGCCGTCAGCGGTGAACCGCCAGATGGTGCCCCTGGTATCCAGGGCAGTGGTGTGAGCGGGCTGCAGGCGGTAACGGGCAAAGGAACGGGGACGATTTCCCCGATATCTTGCCACCCACCATGTGCGGCCGTCATTCTCCACAAGTACCCCACGATTCCCTACACTGTAAAATGCACGAATACCAGCGAAACCAGCGAAACCAGTGGCCCCGGCTATTAAAACATCATCATCCCACTGCCTCTGATGGGGATCATAATACTTGATACGGTCATCCAACACAAAGGTCCACAGCTTCCCGCCTCGCTGCTGTACATCCATCAGGCGGTCCCCGCTGCTTTTAAACCCTGTAGAGGGGGTAAAGATCAGTTCCATTTGCATTTGGGTCCTTTTCGTGGAATCAGTTGGGGATTCAAACGTGCCCCAAAAGAACGTCCCGGATTTTGTCTTTGCCACCACGATTTTCGGTGTCTCCTCTCTTTCGATATTTATATCTATCGCCTCCAATGGAAGCCCATCCAGGGGAATTTCCTGCCAGAAGCGTTTCACCAGGTCATAACGCAGGAGGGTGTTGTCTGTTGTGAACAAGAGATACCCCTGGATCCCGTTTTCTTTATGATCTTCAGAACAGTTATACACCCGGCGCAATTGTGTGGGTGCCGGCCCCTTTCCTGGCGGCGGCAGGATTTCTTCTTTTCTCCCTTCTTTCCATTCCAGGATTGCCCCCTGTTCATCGATAAAGGCCACCCGCTGTCTTTCCTTGTTCTCACTGTCTATGGTAAATGCCTTAACCCAAACATGTTGGGGCCTGGGTTTAAAAGTGACCGTACCTGAGTCAGTGGAAGTACTGGTTGGTAATTGAATCGAATCCAACGTCGCAAAGGTGATTCCAAAGTTGTCTCCTTCTTTTCCCGTGATTACCAGATGCTTATTCAGTTCGTATATTCGGTCCACTTTTGGAATTCTTGTGTGTAAATCGGTTTGATACCAGGAGCGGGCCTCTGGGCTGTAAAAGTGCACGCCCACGTTTGTGGCAGCGGCGATGAGATCATTTTTTGAAGGCAGGGAAACGGCGTCCAATATCTGTGTAACTCCTTTGCCTGCCCCGGGTCGGCGAAAAAAGCACACTCCTGGGGAGCGAAGCGGTTTATCGATAGGATACCGTATCAGGTATTTTTGCCCATCCTCGATACGAACTGTCCAGATATAATCGGTATCTATTGAAAGATTAATAACAGGACCTGCCTTTTCATCGATGGCTATATTTCCACGCGTCACCCTGTTGGCACACAATGCCAGCGGCTCTTCTCCAATAAATCCCTTTAATGTGACCTCTCCTTTTACCGGGAGGTCCCATTGGTTGGTGATTTGCCGCTTATCCGGATCATAAAGATAAATCTTGCCACTGCCTGCGAGATACAACTTCCCGTTCCTCTCCATCACATCGCTGAGTTCGATATCATATATACCAAAGCCCCTTTCTCCTCCAATCAATTCGGAATATTTACCCTGGCCATCCAATTTCATTAGTTTTCCATTGGCAGTGACTACCAGCAATTGGCCGTTAAAATTGGCCACCTCTGTGGGGAAGGTATTGAAGGGTAAGCCGTATTTTTTCTTCCATTCTCTGGAAGTGTAATCGTAGTACCACACTCCATAGGAGGTGGTCGCCATCAAACCGTTACCATAAGTGGCCACATCCAAAATGGTTGCCATGTCAGGGATATTCGAACCGGCGCCTATCAGGGTCTCTTTTTGGGGAGTAAAGCGAAATACCCATCCTTTGTTACCCTCACCCCCGGCAATCACCACCACCCCCTGGTCGTTCCAATTTCGGAGGCGGTCCACGGGTCCGGGCACGCCAGCCAAGCGTACGGCAGCTCTGAAATCGGCTGCGGTCACTGCAGATGTGGGGATCTGGTAAATAACGGTTTTTGCTCCCATCAGCGAAGCCGCATAGGTATTATCTCCGGAGGTAAGGAACTGCAGCCGCTGCCAATCGGATCGACGCAGCCATTCGGGCAGCAAAGCTGAGGGGATATCTTTGTACGTCCGGGCCGCAATGTCATGAACCAGGGCACCTTCATCCCCGACAAAAAGAACCGTATTCGTGTTACCAAAACCAAAAACCGCTCGGAACTTCGATGGGTCAAACATCGTACGCCCCCCTTCAAAAACCTTACGCGCTTTATCTTTAGCTATGGCGAATACTTTCCCGGATTCTGCCAATCCCACTACCTCGTTTTGCCTGCCGATTCGTATTTTTTTAATTCTTGCTGCAGCATCGGACACCTGCCAACATTTGCTTTTATTATCCGGATTGCGCCAGGGTTCATAATCGTCAATGGCTGCAACCCCCACGCCGCCTGTGTAACCGAAGTAAAAACCCTTCCCATCTGGCAAGGACAAAGTAGATAAAACACTCCCTTTAAAATGGCACTCCCAACTGTGAAACCGTGGGTCGTAAGAAAATACCCCTTCTTTCCCTGCCACCAACAGCCGATCTCCCCAATATTGGGCAAAATGGAGGTCTCCTGTGTTTAAGTAAGGGTAGATGCTTCTTTCATCCACCACCCTTTCCCCCGGGTGTTGGAGGTCTAAAAACCGGGTTAGACGCAAACAATTTCCTCCCTCTCCCTGGCAGTTTCGCTCTTCCAGGACCCACAACCTGTTCGCCAAATCCACATCCAGGTCGAGGATTCGGCCCTTAAAGGAGGGATCCGGAAAAATGTGGGGCATGTGAGTTTGCTCTTCGATTTCCATTGATATCAGGCCGGAAGGCCCACCCACCCAAAAACGGTTTTGCCACCAGGCAATATGGCTCACTGAAAGTGATGGAAATTCCTTAAAAACACGGCTTTGAAGTGGCACCCACTGCCGCGATTCCAGGTGGTAAACACCAATAGCTTCTTCTTTTGTCCCCACCACCAGCCAATTTCCGTCTTTGGAGACAGCGGCTGCTGTCAATTGTCCCTTTTGAACCGGTTTATTTTGGGAACCGATAAAGGAGGAATCCCCTATAACCCGCTGCCAGCGGCCATTGATGCGGCGAACAAGGCCGGCATTGGCACTCACGCCCCACAATGATTCCGGATCAGGACACTCCCTGGCACGATTGGACAGAGGATCGGCGCCGCTTCCAGAACGCAGCATGACTAATTCCGGGGTAAGGAGGTCGGTCTCTAAAAAAGGCTGTTCCGATTCCCAGAGTCTGGTGGAAGGATTGTAGCTGTGGACCGTGCCCCCTTGTTGAGCAATGTAAAGGCGACCGTCATCCAGATGTTTGACGGCATCCAGTAATGGTTTTTTATCAATTTCCTCCCGTATGTTGGTAAGAATGCGGTTATCCTCAATGGAGCGGATAGGTGGGGGATCAAAAATTCCCAATCGGTCTCCCACAATGATTCCGATTCCCCAGACCAATGCCAGGAGGAGAAAGACCACCAGTATCCCGGCGAACAACATCACATCCATGCGGCGGCGAAGGGGTATTTTTAGACTTTTAAGATGGTGCTCTGCCCGACGGTCCAGCGAGCGTCCCCCAGTCTCCCACCTCTTCTTCATTTCGTCTCCCGCTACTTTTTATTTCTTACCCCAACAGTCATATGGAAAAAGCACCTAACCCAGATCACAGGGAACATAGTGAGTCCAATCATGGGAGTGAAGATGATTAATATTTCTTAAACGTACGTTCCCAACGGGTCTTGGTGAAAAAATGGATAATGGTATTAAAAAAATCTTTTATCTTATGCCAGAGACCGGGAGTCAGGTACTCCTTGGAGGAGGAATCATAGGACCAATAAATTCTCCAGGGTTTGCCAATGACATATTGAGCCGGTAAAGGCCCCCACGACCTGGAATCAAAACTATTATTCCTGTTATCTCCCATACAAAAATAATGCCCCTCCGGCACCAGGAAAGCTCTACCATTGACGGTATCCACAATGGAATCCCTGAATTTCTGTGGAAACTCATGGTGCCATCTAAAGCGATTTTCAGGTGGAAAATAATCCATAGGAGGCCTATACTTAAATACCCTGTAGGGTTCGTCTATCCGTTTCCCATTGATAAACACGTTATCTCTGACAATCTTTATGGTGTCCCCGGGCAGTGCAATCACTCGCTTTACCAGGTTTTTAGGTTCTTCACCCTTGTTAATCTCACTGGGGCCACTAAAGGTCACCAGCATGCCTCTTTTAATGCCAAACTGGGGGAAGAAGAAGCGGTCAAAATTGCCGAGGTATGGAGAATAGGTGACTTTGTCTACCAACAAATGGTCGCCGATCAACATGGTTTCTTCCATGGATGAAGAGGGTATGACATAAGTTTGTAGTAAAAAGGCATTGATAAAAAAAACATAGATAACGACTTCGGTGATCAATTCAAAGTATTCCCTGAATATACTAACTTCTCTTTTTTTCTTTTCCTTTTTCTTTTCTTCTTTCTGTTCTGTCTTTTCTGTTTTTTTCATTTTTTCCAAACCTTTTTTTAATTATATTTCATTTTACATTCTAACGGATATTTCAAAAAAAAGCAATTTAAAAAACAGGGCTTAGAGGTAAAGAGGTAGAGGGGTAGAGAGGTAGAGGCGCTGCGCGCCATCTTTCCAACCTCTAAGCTTATCTTCAGGTGTTCAGGTTTGATTCATTATTTCAACTTTGTTTCAATAAAATTATCAGGCTCTATCCACCATTTTACACCCCCAATAACTTTTTATTAAGGGGATTATATTACCTTATTATCTTCGCGTCCCTTCGCGTGTCTTCGCGGCTAAAATTGTTCTTCTTTTCAGTTACTTGAAATTGATTTCAAAAAGTGGCATAATCTAGCTGCTAAACAGGAGTAAAATATGGCTGACTTTCCTGAGATTACAGGTTATAAATTTATAAGTGTGTTGGGGGAAGGCGCTGTGGCAAAAGTTTATCTGGCTATCCAGGAAAAATTGAACCGGAAAGTTGCTATTAAAGTTTTGGAGCCGAGTCTGTTGAAAAATGAAGTGACTGCGGCACGTTTTGAAAGAGAAGCAAAAACCGCTGCAAACCTATCTCATTCCAATATCATTCAAATTTTTGATACTGGCAAGGCCGGTGACTATCATTACATTGTCATGGAATACCTGGAAGAGTCGTTAAAAGACCGGATGAGAGTCTCTCCGAATGGTAAAATCCACCCGGGTATGGCATCGGATATAGTTGAAGATACTATGAAAGCATTGGATTACGCGCATTTGAAAGGCGTTTACCATAGAGATATCAAGCCGGGGAATATTATGTTTAGGCACGATAGTACTCTGGTGTTGGTTGATTTCGGTATTGCCCGGGTATTTGATTCTCCTGACCTATTGACCAAAAGTGGTGTAAGCACGGGGACTACCTATTATATGAGCCCGGAACAGTGCAGAACTCAAAAAGTGGATGGCCGGAGTGATACTTATTCGTTAGGCGTGGTTCTTTTTGAGATGCTCACAGGTGCAAAACCTTACAAAGGGGAGACCCAGATTTCAGTAGCCCTTCAGCACATTGAGGAACCGGTACCCAGGCTGCCGAAAGAGTTGAGTCGCTATCAGCCGTTGATTGATAATATGATGGCCAAAGACAGAAAGAAACGCCTATCGAGTAGAGTACAGTTCATACAGTTGCTTGACAAAATTATGGCCAATCCCCCAACGTCCACTCCTCAGCCTATAGAAACGTCCACTTCACCGGATATAAAACCGCCTTCTTTAAAATCGATGGAACCAATCTCATCTCCAAAAAGATCAGTACAAGGAGATTTTATCTATAAAGAACAGACAAAAGATATAAAATCATTATTCAACGACTTCATGGATTTAATAAAGAAAAGGCTGGGTTCATTCAGGAAGGGAAAGATAGGGCCATTTATAGATGTCGTGAAGAAAAAGTGGGATTTATTTAGGGCATATCTTGTGAAGAATGAGAAAAAAATGATAGCATTAGCCGTTATATTTGCTGGGATGATCTTGTTGTTATGGACATTTAATATATTTTTTCTCTGGGAGCCTGAAAAAGAATCGTACGTCACCTCCTTTTTTAACAACTTCAGCCAAAAGATTTCACAACATTATCAAGATAATTTAAAACTTGCACACAAACTTTATGAAAAAGGCGACCTGGGAAGTTTAAAAAAAGGGCTGGAGATGGTCAATGTATTGAAAAAGATAAATACCACCCAGGAACTCAGTGCTTTGGAAGGAAAGTTCACCAATCGTATAAACCAATTAGAGAAAGAGTTTGAGAAATATAATAACGATGCCGAAGAGTACTTCAAGCAAGGGAATTATTTAAAAGCAAAAGAAAGTATTTTAAAGGCTAAAAAAATAAAAATCACTCGAGGGTTAGAATTATTTGAGAATACTATCGATACGCGGATATATGAAATACAAGAAGAAAGAGACTTAAGGGATAAGAGGTAGAGGGGTAGAGAGGTAGTATACAAGGCGTAGAAGATGACGTGCAGCGCCTACATCTTTACCTTTTATCTCCTCCCTCTGGGTCCTAATTTTTTTTAAACTTCGTGTGTCTTCATGTGTGCACGTGTCTTCGCGGCTAAAATTGTTCCTCTTTTCAGTTACTTGAAATTGATTCAAAAAAATGGCATAATAAGGCTGGCAAAACAGGAGAAATGTATGGCTGACTTTCCTGGGATTCCAGGTTGTAGATTTGGAAGTGTATTGGGCCAAGGAAGTGGGGGAAAAGTTTATCTGGCAATACAGGAAGATTTTGACCGGAAAGTAGCTATTAAAGTCCTGGAACCGTCCCTGGTGAAAAATGAAGTAACAGCCGCACGTTTTGAAAAAGAAGCCGAAACCGCTGCCGGATTGTCTCATCCCAATATCATTCAAATCTTTGATATCGGCAAAACAGGTGATTATTATTACATTGTCATGGAGTACCTGGAAGAATCGTTAAAAGATCGGATGAAACTCAATCCACAAGGCAAAATGCACCTGGAAATGGCATTGGACATTGTCGAAGATATTATAAAAGCATTGGATTACGCACATGTCAGAGGAGTTTTTCATGGAGATATCAAGCCGGATAACATCATGTTTAGACAGGACGGTACCCCGGTATTGGTGGATTTCTGTATAACCCGGGTATTTGATTCATCTGACCCACTGTCCAAAAGCAGTGTGAGTACTGGAACGACTTGCTATATGAGTCCGGAACAGTGCAGAAAACAAGAAGTGGACGGCCGGAGTGATATTTATTCGGTGGGAGTGGTTCTTTTTGAGATGCTGACAGGTGAAAAACCGTTTAAAGGGGAGACACATATTATAGTCGCCCTTCAGCACATCGCGAAACCAGTACCCAGGCTGCCGGAGGAGTTGAACCGCTATCAGTTGTTGATCGATAGTATGATGGACAAGGATAGAGAGAAACGCCTCTCCAGCGCAGCACAGTTCGTGGAGTTGCTTGACAGAATTATGATCAATCCCCTGAGTTCAACTCCATAATCGATGGTTTCATCTCTATTTCGTTGGATTGCCACACCAATTTATTAATAGTCTGCGAAAACGTACAAATAAAAATAAACTTTTTCGCCGTTCCTAATCTCGTCAGCCGGTTGCGTGGCATCTTGGGTTGGAGGCGCCGCCCCCCATTTTGGGAAAAGTCTTGAAATTGGCTAAAAAAAATGGGATAATCTATTTTCAAAAACAGGAGAAAAAAAAGACATGAATGGTCACCCTGATATTCCAGGTTATAAAATTCTTAGTGAGCTGAGTAGAGGCGGTATCGCAAGAGTCTACCTGGGAGTTCAGGAAAAATTAAACCGAAAAGTAGCTGTTAAAGTCCTGAAACCCTTTTATTTAAAAGATAAAGTGACGGCCGAACGTTTTAAAAGAGAAGCAAAAACCGCTGCGGTGCTGACCCATTCAAACATCGTCCAGATTTATGACACCGGCGAAACCGGCGAGTATCACTACATTGTGATGGAGTACCTGGAAGAATCACTGAGAGAACGAATGAAACTGGCACCAGATGGGAAAATGAATCCTGAAGTTGCTCTAAATATTATTGAAGAACTTATAAAAGCATTGGATTATGCTCATTTCAGGGGCGTTTACCATCGAGATATCAAACCGGAGAATATTATGTTCAGGCATGATAGTACGCCGGTATTGGTGGATTTCGGCATTGCCCGTGTATATGATGCTTCTCTCCAAATGACCGGCAGCGACGTGATTATAGGAACTGTCTATTATATGAGCCCGGAGCAGTGCAATGCAGAAAATGATGTGGATGGGCGATCGGATATTTATTCGTTAGGCGTGGTTCTCTATGAGATGTTCACAGGTGTAAAACCGTATAATAAGGGTGGGATTGTTTCAATCCTCCAACAGCACATTGAAAAACCAGTTCCCAGGCTGCCGGAAAATTTAAATCACTATCAGCTTTTGATTGACAAAATGATGGCCAAAGATAGAGAGAAACGCCTTTCCAGCGCCCCCCATTTCGCCTTGGTGCTGGACAGAATTAAGAAAAAAAGTGCTGGTAACTCTTCCTAGCTGGAATGGCGCTAAAAAAAATCACGACTGCCAATAAACGGCAGCAAATCTGCAGTTATCGATGAAAATCCGTGACTGAAAAAAAGGATAAAAGAAGACCATGAAGCATATCATTATTAAAGGTGCCAGAGAACATAACCTGAAAAACATAAATGTTGAATTACCCAGGGATAAATTTATTGTTATTACTGGCATTTCCGGAAGCGGCAAATCAACCCTGGCATTTGATACCCTCTATGCCGAAGGGCAGCGCAGGTATGTCGAATCTCTCTCCGCCTATGCCAGGCAATTCCTGGAATTGATGCACAAACCCGATGTGGACAGCATCGAGGGCCTATCACCAGCCATTTCCATCGAACAAAGGACCACTAGCAAAAATCCCAGGAGTACGGTGGGTACGGTAACGGAAATTTATGACTATTTGAGATTGTTGTTTGCACGGATTGGCACTCCCTATTGCCCGACCCATAATATTAAAATTGAAGCTCAATCACCAGAAAAAATTGCACAGCGAATATCAACAGAAATAAACGGCTCAATCATTATACTCTCACCTATTATCCGGCAAAAAAAAGGAACCTATGAAAAACTTTTCACTGATTTGAACAAAGAAGGTCATACCCGCGTCCGGGTGAATAAAACGATTTACCGAACCGATGAAAAAATTAAACTGGACCGTTACAAGAAACATGACATCGAGATCGTTATTGACCGTCTAAAAACCAATGATGGGGCCGAATCCAGGTTGGCAGAAGCCTGCGAAAACGCCTTGTTAAAGTCCAAAGGCCTGATGATTGTTCTGGATGAAGACGATAATGAATATATCTTTTCATCTGACATGACCTGTCCCAAATGTGACATTGTATTTGAAGAATTGCAGCCCCGGATGTTTTCTTTTAACAGCCCCTTTGGCGCTTGTGAGGCCTGCCACGGCCTGGGCATAAAGATGGATTTTGACCCGGACCTGATTATCCCGGATAAAAATCTCTGCATTGCAGATGGTGCCCTGGCGATTTACAGGAATGCAGTGGACGGGTGGCGGGGCCAGTATGTGGGCGCTGTGGCTAAACATTTTGGCTTTGATGTCTTTACTCCTATTAAAGACCTTACCAACGAACAGTATAACGTTTTAATACACGGTTCCAATAAAAAGATTAAATTTACTCTGACCATGAAAAACGGTGACGCCAATTGGTCACATATGGGGCAATGGGAAGGCCTACTGCCCCAATCGGAACGGTTGTATAAACAAACCCAGTCAGATTACAGGCGAAGAGAACTGGAAAAATTTATGAGAATTTCCCCCTGCCCTGTATGTAATGGCAAACGGTTAAAAGAGAAAGTCCTGGCTGTTAAGATTGGCGAAAAATCCATCATCGATGTGACAGATCTATCTATTAAAAAATGCATCGAATTTTTTGAACAATTGTTTCTGACAGAAAAAGGATTCCAGATTGCCAGACAAATATTAAAGGAGATCAAAGCGCGGCTTCAATTTCTTGATAAAGTAGGATTGAATTATTTAACCTTGTCCCGGAGTTCTGGAACCCTTTCCGGTGGCGAAGCCCAGCGGATTCGGCTGGCCACACAGATTGGCTCCAACCTCATGGGCGTGCTGTATATCCTGGATGAACCCTCCATTGGCCTGCACCAGAGTGATAACCAGCGGTTAATCGATACCCTGCATCGGCTGCGGGATATTGGGAATACGTTGATTGTGGTAGAACATGATGAGGAAACCATCCGGAAAGCCGATTATGTCATTGATATGGGACCAGGTGCCGGGCTTCACGGCGGAGAAGTCGTGGCCATAGGCACCCCCAAACAAATCGAACAAAATCCCAATTCCCTGACCGGAAAATACCTGGCTGGAACGCTCTCTATTCCAGAACCTCTGAAACTTAGAAAAGCAAAAGAATTTATTAAACTCAAAGGGTGCAAAGAGAATAACTTGAAAAACATAGATGTCAATATTCCTATTGGATTGCTTACCCTGGTCACTGGTGTATCTGGCAGCGGTAAATCCACCATGGTTACAGAAATACTCTATAAAGGGATGATGCAAAAACTGCACAATTCCAAAATCAGGGCGGGTGCTCATGATAAAATTTCACTGGATACTCCTATTGATAAGGTCATTGTAATCGACCAGAGTCCCATTGGCAAAACCCCTCGCAGCAATCCAGCCACCTACACAAAAGTTTTTGATGAAATAAGAAAAATCTTTGCAGAAACTGCAGAAGCCAGGCTGCGGGGGTACAAACCCGGGCGCTTTTCCTTCAATGTCAAAGGGGGACGCTGTGAAGCCTGCTCCGGTGACGGGGTGATTAAGATTGAGATGCATTTTCTCCCTGATGTCTATGTGGAATGTGAAGAGTGCAAAGGAAAACGATATAATAAAGAAACACTTCAGATTCATTTTAAAAACAAAAACATTGCAGAAGTGCTGGATATGAGTGTTGAAGAGGCGCTGGAACTCTTTATAAACATCCCTGCCATTAAAGTAAAATTGAATACCCTGGCCCGGGTGGGGTTGGAATATATTAAGCTGGGACAGAGCTCCACCACCCTTTCCGGCGGCGAAGCACAGCGGATTAAATTAACCCGTGAGCTCTCCAAAAAAGCCACTGGCCGAACCCTCTACCTGCTGGACGAGCCTACTACAGGTCTCCATTTCCACGATGTCAAAAAACTCATCAAAGTGCTCAATGACCTGGTGGATAAAGGTAATACAGTGGTGGTGATCGAACACAACCCCGATGTCATAAAATCGGCCGATCATATAATCGACCTGGGACCAGAAGGGGGTGAAGAAGGCGGTGAAATTGTTGCACAGGGGACACCCACAGAAGTGGCAGAAATCAGCCAAAGCCATACAGGTAAATTTCTAAAAACCATTTTGAACAAAACTGCGTATAAATTACCTCGTGTTTCGTGAATAAATGAGTAAATCTGAATCGAACAAATAAAGGAGAAAAAATGTCAAAAAGAAATGGTTGGTTCTGGGCAGTCGTTGTGATAATTTTGTTTCTTGCACCTGGCATGAATGCAGAGAGCAGCAAAAACAAGGTCCCGCTGATTCCCATGAAGGATTTTTTCAGGAACCCGATAAAGACATCTTATCGATTATCCCCGGATGGAGAACACCTGGCTTTTTTACAGCCCTGGAAAATGCGTTTGAATGTTCACGTGCAAAAAATAGGTGAAAACAAGGTAACCCGAATCACCAGTGCTGAAAAAAGAGATATTACCTGGTACATGTGGGCAAACAATCAACGAATCGTTTATGCCCAGGATACGGATGGAGATGAAAATGATAGAGCATATGCAGTGAATATCGATGGGTCAAATCCAAGAGATTTAACACCCTTTGAAAAAGTAAAGACCATGTTCGTCGACGATCTTAAAAACGATCCGGAACATATGCTTATCAGCCTGAATAAAAGAGATAAACGGATATTTGACGTATACCGCATCAACGTAAATACCGGCGAGATGAAGATGGTTGCAAAGAACCCGGGAAATATTATGGAGTGGATTACCGATCATGCGGGAAAGCTGCGCGTAGCCGCAACAACGGATGGAGTGAATAGAAGTATTTTGTATAGAGAAAAGGAGTCTGATGCCTTTAACAAAATCATAACCACCAGTTTTAAAGAAACACTGGCACCATTGATTTTTACATATGATAATAAATACATGTATGTGGCTTCAAATATCGGCAGAGATAAAATGGCTATTTTTAAATATGATATTGAGAAAGGAAAATTTTTGGACAAGATTTATGAACATCCTGATGTTGATGTTGCTTCCCTATTGAGTTCTGACAAAAAAAAGAAAATTCTTGGAGTGGCTTATCTTTTAGAGAAAAGGCATTATCATTTCTTTGATACAGAGCGTGAGAAATTACAGAAAAATTTAGAGAAGCGTCTGCCTGGAGTTGAAGTGGTGGTGTATAATGCCAGCAAAGATGAAACCAAATTGCTTGTGAGAACCTACAATGATAAGACCAGGGGCGCCTACTACTTCTACAATACGTCCACCAATGAGTTAAAAAAATTGGTGGAAATAAGCCCATGGTTAAAAGAAGAATACATGGCAGACCAGGAACCCATTACATATAAATCAAGAGATGGTTTGACAATCCACGGATATTTAACGCTTCCCAAAGGTAAGGTTAAAAAGAATTTACCAGTTGTTATTAATCCCCACGGCGGCCCCTGGGCAAGGGACATGTGGGGGTATAATCCAGAGGTTCAATTCCTGGCAAATCGCGGCTATGCTGTGCTTCAAATGAATTTTAGAGGTTCTACTGGATATGGCCGGGAATTCTGGGAAAAAAGTTTTAAAGAATGGGGCAAAAAAATGCAGGATGATATTACCGATGGCGTTAAATGGCTAATCAAAAAAGGAATAGCCGATCCAAAACGCATTGGTATTTATGGAGGGTCTTACGGCGGATACGCCGCCCTGGCAGGTTTAGCTTTTACCCCAAATTTATATGCCTGTGGTGTTGATTATGTTGGTGTTTCCAATATCTTTTCCTGGCTAAAGGCGGTTCCACCTTACTGGAAGCCCTTTCTTGAAATGGTATATGAAATGGTGGGGAATCCTGAAAAAGATAAAGAATTGCTGAAGTCAGCATCCCCTCTCTTCCATGTGGATAAAATTAAGGCACCTCTTTTTATTGCGCAGGGAGCAAATGATATCCGTGTTCCAAAGGCAGAATCGGATCAAATGGCTGAAGCTCTAAAAAAACGCGGTCTCGATGTTCCATATATGGTCAAAGACAATGAAGGCCATGGATTCCTCAATGAAGAAAATCGTTTTGATTTTTATCGAGAAATGGAAAAGTTTCTAGGTAAACACCTCGGCGGCCGAGTCGAGAAGGAAAAAAAATAGCTGGCAGTTAGAAAGGGAAAAAGAGTGCCTAAAGTGAGCTAAAGTGCCTAAAGTTAAGGTGTCGCTGCGCTCCATATATCTTTTTAGATCTAAAAAGGTTTTGCGCCAAAGGCGCGCCACAACTTTAAACACTTTAGGCACTTCACTTAAGTGCTTTAAATGATCGATCTATCGGATATTCCAGGAAATGCCGGATGCTATATTTTTTCCGACAATAAAGGAAAAATCATTTATATCGGCAAAGCAAAGAATCTAAAAAAAAGAGTTACAAGTTATTTTCAAAAAAAAGAGCTGGACCCAAAGACAGAAAAGCTGGTCCAGCATATCATTGGTGTTGAATTTATTATCACCGATACAGAGCTGGAAGCCCTGGTCCTTGAGGATCATCTCATAAAAAAACATCGCCCCAGGTACAATATCAATTTAAGGGAGTCCCGAAAATATGCCTACATCCGTTTGACAGATGACCTATTCCCAAGACTCCTGGTGGCCAGGAATAAACAGGGAAAAGGTGAATTTTTCGGCCCATTTGTCTCTGCTGCCTCCAGGGATTTTGTCCTGGCGGTTTTAAAAAAAACCTTTAAGTTACGTTCCTGTAAACGAATGCCCAAAAAACCCTGTTTAAGATACCATATCAACCTGTGCCATGCCCCCTGCATCCATAATATCACTGAAAGTGATTATGCTGAAAAAATAAAACAGGTCCGGCTTGTGCTGAAGGGAAAAGCCCAGGAACTGGTCGAAAGCATGTCTTCAGAGATGAAAAAAGCTTCTGATGAATTACAATTTGAACGAGCCCTGGAACTGCGTAACCAGATCGGTGCTGTCAGAGGCTTGAAAGAAAGACAGAATATGGAACGAGATAAAACAACCAACGAAGATATCATTCATTACATCATAAAAAACGATATCGTGTACCTGAATCTTTTTAATGTCTATAAAGGGACGCTGGAGAATAAACAGGCATTTGAATTTGAGTACAGGAATGATGATTTTTTCGAGGAATTCCTGGTGCAGTACTATTCTGACAACAAGGTACCTGCTGAATTAATCGTTCCCAGGGAAATCAGTGAAACCATCGTCTCCTTCCTACGAATGAAGGCTGGTAAAGCAGTTCATGTCAAAGTCCCCCAGCGGGGAGATAAAAAACAACTGTTGGACCTGGTGTTGAAAAATATAGAAATCACCTTTTTTGGTGATATGGAAAAGCTCAATGATCTCAAAAACAAGTTAAAGATGCAGGAGATACCTGAAGTTATTGAGTGTTTTGATATTTCCCACATATCCGGTACTGCCACAGTAGCTTCTATGGTGCAATTTCGGAATGCACTGCCGGATAAAAACAATTACCGGCGATATAAGATAAAAACAGTGGAAGGCGTGGATGATTTTATGGCCATTGGAGAGGTGGTGCGGCGGCGGTACACGCGCTTGGTCAATGAAAATGCCGAGCTGCCGAATTTAATTCTCATCGACGGTGGTCAGGGTCAGTTGAATGCTGCCACTGCGGAACTGAAAAGACTCGATTTAAGGATACCCACTATATCCATTGCCAAGAAGTTTGAGGAGATATATGTGCCTGGTGCGGATGAACCACTGGTATTGAGCCGCAAAAGCAAAGCGCTTAAACTGCTGCAGCAGATTCGTGATGAAGCCCATCGCTTTGCCATTACCTACTATCGGCTGCTGCGAAAAAAGGAGTTATTGGAATAAAGAGGGGCCGCGAAACAGGCGAAAAAATTAGCCGCGGATGAACGCAGATAAACACGGATAAAAAAGGGGGACAATTTGAATTTTTTATAGCTAGAGCCTATCCGAAAAGGTCGGGTGAACACGAGGTTCACCCCTACCTTAAGCCGGAAAGGCTTTGTAGGGGCTCGGTCTGAATTTTGTATTCGCCTTTATTACCCGTTCGCCCCTTTTCAGGCGTTTTCGGATAGGCTCTAGCTATACAGTTAATTAATTTCTGCTGAAAAGCGGTATTTCCAGGCCGATGAACAGGCCGGGCCAATCCATTTCTTTGTAGTCTGTACTTTTATGGGTATATCCGTGAAAGGGATTGGGTATGGAAATATTTAAGGGATCTGAATTATGCAAAAAGTTATAGGAGACACCTGCCATCAATGATGCCCTTTTAAATACGCGGAAGCCCATTGCAAGCCTGGCAGAACCAATAATGGCAGGATCATCTTTAAGGTTGAATGTTCTATTAATGGGCCGAATCATCTTGCCAACGAAGTCCAAATTAATGTAAGAGGATTTACCTACCGGTATATTGATACCGTAACCCAGCCCGATTGCTCCCAGTTCATAGCCGGGATTTGTCCCCAGCATGTACAGGTTATACATCCATTTTGTACCGTGTTTGATGCCGCAGTTTAAGAACCCCAGTTCATCCACCCATAAACTCAGGCGGTTGCTTCCCCTGGCTACAAAATTAAAAAGGCCGATAGGTCCAGGATCGATTTCTTTGGAAACATTAACCAGTCCGATTTGAGTGCCCTTAACCTCGCCGCCGATATTGATGATCCCTATTTGCGCACCCCGGGTTTTTTTGGCTATATTGACCACTATTCCCGCTTGGACTCCTTTTAGAAACGATGCATAATTAAAAAAGATCGCCGTTTGAAGACCGGTGAATTCTCTCTTCACATGGTTGAATAAAAAACCGGTTTGTAACCCGATGCCATTCCTTCCCACATAGTTAAAACCGGAAAATTGAACCCCTTTTAAATCCCTTTTAACATAGTTGAACAGCCTGGACACTTGAACACCATCAAAACTCCCTCTGGCAGAGTTGAATATATAAGCCAATTGTAGAAATTTGCCATATCTCCCGGAAATATTCCCAACAAAAGAAACCTGGGCACCATTGAGTTCTTCACCCACAATACTGATTCCCGCGCCGAGGCTCAGACCATCCAGTATACTGCGATAGGATGAAAAAAGATGCAGTGAAAAATTGGTGATTGTTTTCTCTTTTTTGCCCGGCCTTGCCAGAATTGAAAAGTGAAAAGGGACCCGCTTGTAAATATCTCCGATATCCGGATAATCACGTCCTTTGCCGCGGGATCGTCTATATACTTTTTCTATCTCTATAAATTGTTCATCCGTTAATTCTGTTTGCTTTCCTCTGGATAGATGAATCTCCGCTTTATAAATTTTATCATCTCGGATATTTATTATTTTGAATTTTCCTTTTCCCAATCCTATTTCAACCGAACGTCCCTGCATTTTATTTAGCTCCAGGACAAGCGCTTCATTTTTGTCTCGGATGAAAATCTTTCCGTAAACATCTTTATGAATCAACAGTACAGCGGAACTTCTCCTGATATCAGTCATCACCACATCGCCGGTTCCTGTCATCCGGATCGTGTAATTGGGATGTTGTGGGCCGTTCAAGGTTTTTACCGTCTGGGCCAGAGTTTGATTAAAGGCAAAGTGATAGACTTCATTCAAGGTGATTTTTCCATCTTGAGTCGTATCAGCCGCACCACGTAAACCGGAAATAAGGTTATGGGTAAAAAATGAACCCTTTAGCCGGTCCGATTCCTGGGATAACTCATCAGCAGAACTGGAGGTCATAAGGGCATAGCCTTTCATATCATAAGCACTATCCATTAAAAAAGGTAACTTCTTTCTACCACCTTTTATCCGGGTAAAAGCACCCGATGCGCAGGAATCCAGTATGGCGATCCTTACATCCGCTTCCATTTGGCCGATAGCTCCCCGTAACTCCCTGTAAGAAACCTTTTCGTTTCCAAGGAGCATATATGTTTCATCCGAATGTCCGGAATAATAGAAGATGATTTCAACCCTGCTGTATTGGGATTTGGCTTGAAGAATGGCTTTCTCCATTTTATCGAATTCTTCAAAGAATGTATCGCGGCTCGGTTCAGCTAGGAGGATGCTGTCTTCCGGGTATACCCCTCCCATCTCTTCCAGTACTTTTTTAAGGGCGTTAGCATCGGAAACAGCAAACCGCAGTTTTTCCCTGCCCGGACCGCCATTGTTGGCACCCACCATCAAAACAAACCGTTTGATTTTTATATCCTGCTGTGCTGGGACTGGATACAGCTCAATCCCGTCAAATATAAAAATGAGGAATAATATTGATAGAATGGCTTTATTTTTCATTTCTTTTCACCTTTTTCATCTTCTATTTTGACTTTTTCTATTTTTTTCACGTATTTTTTGTCCTATTAATTAAAACACAAACTTCATTAAAAAGTGTTACTTTGGGGCAATAAAACGTTACGCTTTTTTAAGTATCTTATAGTCATAGTAACTATACGAACATAATAGAATTATGGTTTCAGAGATTCTTTTTTGTCTGACACCTTTTCAAATTCTTTTTATTGAGTTAGAATATATATGTTATAGAAATGAAGGCAAGAAATGGCTAAGTGTGTAATATGTAAATCCCGAAAAGGGAAACGGCAATGTCAGGTGAAAAATGGTTTCGTTTGCAGCCTTTGCTGTGGTGAAAACCGCCTGAAAGAAACATGCCATGCGTGTATTTACTACAAGGACTCTTCATCAAAGCGGAAATACGATGATATACCTATGTTCACTCCACAGGAAATTGCTAATCGTGATGACCTCATAGAATATTCAATGGTAATCGAGGGCACCCTATGTGCGTTTGATCGGATGGAAAAAACTTCAGATGCCACAATTTTGAAAATATTGGAAAAGCTTATGGACGATTTTTACTTTAATGATGATTTCCACAAGATTCAAAATCAAGATGAACCTGCTAGCAAAGGTTACCTCCAGGTAAAATTTGCCATTGAAAAAAACTATTCTCATGTACCTGCTGAAACAATTGTGAAGCTTATCCATGGAATTTATTATGTGGCAAAACGGCGTTCGATGGGTAATCGTGAATATTTGGATTTTATCCATCAGTTCATCGGTGAAAAAATTATGCCTGGCCTATACCGATGAGATTTGAAAAAGAAGTTCTATAAGAATTTTGACAGGAGTTATTGAATGGGCACTTTTTGCCTGCCCCATTCTTCTCTCGCGAAACATACAAAAAAAATTGGCCACGGACGAACACGGATGAACACGGATGAAATTCATCTTATTTTGTTATATAATAAAAAAACTTTTCGTGTGTTTCGCGTGTTTCGCGGGCATTTTTTATATTGAACAGAGGCAGCAATGAAATTTAAACTGGTTTCAAATTTTAAGCCGAAAGGGTCGCAGCCAGAAGCGATCAAACAATTATGCGAAGGTCTGCAAAAAGAACAGTCGGCCCAGACGTTGCTGGGGGTGACCGGTTCAGGGAAAACCTTTACAGTGGCTCATGTGATTGAAGCTTTGCAAAAACCAACGCTGGTGATTGCCCATAACAAGACCCTGGCTGCACAACTGTACCATGAATTTGAAGAATTTTTCCCGGAAAATCGGGTTGAATTTTTTGTCTCCTATTACGACTATTACCAACCCGAATCCTATATCCCCCAAACAGATCAATACATTGAAAAAGATGCCCTGGTCAATCCCAAAATCGAACAGATGCGATTGGCAGCCACTGCCTCTCTGGCATCACGAAAAGATGTGATTGTGGTGGCCTCGGTCTCCTGTATCTATAGTGTGGGGAATCCTCAGCATTTCAGGGAGATGGGATTTGAATTAGCCGTGGACCAGGAAATCGAGCGAAATCAACTGTTGAGGAAAATGATCGATATCCAGTATGAACGGAACGAAATGGAACTGGCCCCCGGACGTTTCCGGGTGAAAGGGGATACCATCGATTTTATCCCCGGTTATTACAACAATATCCTGCGGATTGAACTGTTCGGCGACAAGATCGAACGAATTGCAGAGATCGATAAAACCACGGGTAAAGTGAAGGACCAGATGAAGTATCTCTATGTTTATCCTGCCCGGCATTTTGTTATCCCTCATGAGAAACTGGCACCGGCCATTGTATCTATTAAAGAAGAACTGGAGCAGCGGCTGCCCCAGTTGGAAATGGTAGAGGCCCACCGGTTAAAACAACGAACCCTCTATGATATGGAAATGATTCAAGAAACCGGGTTTTGCAAAGGGATTGAAAATTACTCTGTTTATTTCGAGGAGAGGCAGAGAGGAGAAAAACCGTTCTGCTTGCTGGACTATTTTAAAGAGGATTTTTTAATTGTTATCGATGAAAGCCATCAGACCATTCCCCAGCTCCACGGCATGTACAGGGGCGACTATACGCGTAAGAAAAACCTGGTGGATTACGGGTTCCGGTTACCCAGTGCCTTTGATAACCGTCCGCTGCAGTTTCATGAATTTGAAGCGTATTTGAAAAATAACCGGGCTATCTTTGTATCTGCCACCCCTGGCGACTACGAACGGCAGGAATCATCCGCAGTGGTAGAACAGATCATTCGTCCCACTGGCCTGGTGGACCCCAAAGTTGAGGTTAGGCCCATCAAAGGCCAGGTGGAGGATTTGATAAAAGAGATAAACAAAGCCATAAAAAAAGGGAACCGTGTCCTGGTCACCACATTAACCAAACGATTGGCAGAGGAGCTGACTGAGTACCTGGCAGAGCAACGGGTAAGGACACGCTACCTCCATTCGGAGATCGATACCATTGAGCGGACTGAGATCATCCGGCAGCTTCGACTGGGGAAATTTGATGTGTTGGTGGGAATCAATCTTTTGCGGGAGGGTCTGGATATCCCGGAGGTGGGATTTATTGGAATCCTGGATGCTGATAAAGAAGGGTTCCTGCGAGATACCAAAAGTCTCATACAAATCATTGGAAGAGCTGCCCGAAATATAGATTCCACTGTGGTATTGTATGCCAATCATCTCACGGATTCCATTAAAAAAGCGCTCTCTGAAACCGAACGAAGAAGGACGCTGCAATTGGAATATAACCAACGGCACAATGTTCATCCCAAAACGATTATAAAACCCATTAAGGAGAAAGAGGTCGATTTAAGGGACACCAAACATATACCAAAAAAGAATATACCCAAAATGATAAAAGAAGCGGAAAAAGAGATGCGAGCCGCCGCCGATCAACTGGACTTTGAGCGTGCGATTTATTTCAGGGAGCGAATCAAAGAATTAAAAAAAAGAATCAATTAAGATGCTTTCCATGGACTCAGGTTGAGGTTAAGATTGAGGTTGAGGGAGGAAAATAGGCGCTTACCAAAAATTATCTACAAACACGGGGAGGTTAAGTCAAAAGGTCAAAGTGTGCATGTTGTTCTCATTAAACAAAGGACGATGAAGAAAAAGAGGAGAAATGCGAGGAGGGAGGAAAAGATGTCCCCTAAACCTCCCTTTTTTCGTTGCGTTTTGAATAATCCGTGATGTATTTTTCTGCAAAATCTGGGAATTTGATTTTTTTGTCTTTCTGTTTGACATTGTTCCCAATCGTTAGTATAATGTACAAACAAAACGAAATGAAGAGGAGATGTTTTATGAGCAATTTAGCTGACAAAGAAAACTCAACGGTACGCTCTTCAAGGTTGGGATTTAGAGCCACACCTCAACAACAGGTATTAATTCGCCGGGCTGCCGAAATCACTCATAAAAGTGTTACTGAGTTTGTATTGGACAGTGCTTGCGAAGCAGCGGCAAATGCACTTTTGGATCAACGCCTCTTCCTTGTAGAAGATGAGGCATGGCAGAAATTCCAGGATGCTCTTGATGAGCCTGCAAAAGTAAAACCAAAACTAAAAAAGCTGATAAAGGAAAAGGCGCCTTGGGAATAAAAATTTCCACCCCGGTTCGATTATTAAAGCATCATATTGTAGAAGGCTTTGATTGTGGATATCCTCAATTAAATAAATGGCTGCAGCGTTATGCATGGCAAAATCAGCAGGCCAATACCACCAGGACTTTTGTTGTCTGTGTTGAAAATCGGGTGGTAGGATTCTACAGCCTGGCAGTTGGTGCTGTGGACCATATCGACACTCCGCAACGGGTAAAAAAAGGTCTGGCCCGTCATCCTATCCCGGTGATGATACTTTCCCGGCTGGCAGTAGACCTTCGATACCAGGGGATGGGAATTGGCCGCGGACTGCTTAAAGACTTCATGTTAAGAACAATAAATGCGTCTGATTACGCAGGCATTCAAGCTATCCTGGTACATGCCAAAGATGAAAAGGCCCGTACCTGTTACCAACAATTTGATTTTGAGCCGTCACCCATTAATCCCCTTAAACTGATGCTTTTGCTTAAGGATGCCAAAAGGAGTGTTGAGGATATTAAAGGTTAAGAACTCCGCCTCTTGTTCTCCTCAAAGAATGGACGATGATTAAAAAAGGGGAAATACGAGGCGTGCGCTAAATTATAAGGTTTGAATTCTTGTCTGTCTCCTAATCTTCGCTTTTTGTTCATTGGAGTTAGACCATGAGATTTGGATGGTGGGAGCGGTATGAGCTGAGAGGTTCTCGTACCATTCTGAGAGAGGCCGGTTGTGAAATTCCCCGGTCTACACACCCTGTTTGCCTATTTGTCCCCCTCTCCCCAACAACAATTATTGTTTTTGGATTAAATTACATATGAGACAGTCTCTTAATCAAACCCCTACATTTTTTAATTAATTTTTACCCCATTTTAATCCGATAATTCCCTTTTGGACCAATTGTTATATTTTTTGGAACATTTGTTATATTCTTTGGAACATATGTTATATCTTTCCTTTGCTCTCGATACTATAATAATATTGAATTCAAAATGCGATCCCTAGCTAGGGCAAAAATTAGGAGGAAAAAATGAAAAAGTTAAGTAAAACTGAGTTAAAAAAAATTAATGCTGGAGTAGAAGGCGGGCATCCGCTCGGAGATTGTATGGTGACATGTGGAGCTCCTGGTCCAACTAATCCAGGTCATTACGACTGTGTTGCGGATTGTATGGAGAAATACGCCATAGAGTAGAATAATTCCAGATTTGTAATGTATTAAACGAGTAATAAAAATAGGTAGGCGTGGAGCTCCACGCTTACCTATTTTTATACTAAATGCAAAGGGGATTAATTTAAGCCAAAAAACTCTCTCGTAAATTGAGGTATGATGAAATTGGAAAGCCTTGGTTTGGAAGATTACAATATTGTTTATTTTCTATTAAATAAACACAGTAAATTATTTACTAAAAAACATTTTAAGGAAAGATTAAGAGGTCACCCTGATTATCCAACGGTATTAGCTTTAGTCGAAGTTATGAATGAATTTGGCCTTAAAGCCGAAGGGGTTCAAGGTAAAATAGAAGATTTATTAGAAGAAGGATTTCCTGGATTAGTGTTGCTCAAAAATGGGAAATACTTGATACTGAAAGATATGGATAATGGAAGGATAAATTTGAGTTCTGGAAGGAGAAAAATTATTTTATCATATTCAAATTTTAAAAAAATCTGGACCGGAGTATTAATCAGAATTTCCATCAAACCCAATACAGGATATTTTGATTATCCTTCTATTAAAAATCATCAAATACTTATAAAAGTGAGAGAGCTATCGGGTAAACTGATTCTACCGCTGATTGCCTTATGGTTTCTGTTTTTATCTTATTCACAACTGGGAGCTTCTAATGTAATTCATTATATCAGCGCCTTGAATTTTTTTGGATTGTTACTATCTTTTATTATTTCTTTGGCTGAAATGGGTGAGAGAAAATTTCTAATAAAAATTTGTCCATCAGGAAAATTGATTAACTGCAATAAAGTAATGCAATCTCCCGCCAGTAAAGTATTAGGGATTTCACTGGCTGATGTTGGAGTGTTATTTTTTTCAAGCAGTACTTTATATATTCTTTTATCATTGTTTTTTAATTTAGATTCAGGATGGATTTATCTTCTGTCTTTCTTAATCTTATTCTCTATCCCCTTTTCGCTTTTTTTTATAAGTTATCAAGCTTTTGTATTACGTGCTTTTTGTTGGTTATGTTTACTCATTCAGGGAATTCTATGGTCCGAATTATTCATATTTTTTACCAATTCAATATTCTATTTCTCCCATGTTGATTGGATCCATATCCTGCTGTTCTTGTTTTCACTCATAATAGTCATTTTTGTTTGGATCAATTTAAAACATTTGATTATAACAGTTCTTTCCTATCAATCACTCAAGTCAAGGTTTTTAAGAATCAAACAATCACCTGAGTATATCAACTCATGTTTGAATGGCATTAAAAAGCAGCCAATTGAGCAATTCTTTGGGGAAATTGTTATCGGCTCAAATAATGCAGAAATGACTCTAACATTAATAATAAATCCATTATGCCCTCATTGCGGAAAAGTCTTGGAAGATATTAAAAAATTAGTTTTTTTAAGTGATGATAGAATAAAGGGTATTGTTCGATTTATGTTGTATCCAATAAATGGGAATAATTCACCAGCGGATGAGTTAAAACGGATTGATTATAAAGTATCCAAGAGTGTATTAGCTATTTGGCTTGCGGGATCTCACAAGGAGGCGTTGGAATGTTTATCACTTTGGTATCAAATCAAAACCAGAAAGCCTGAGAAAAGATTGCAACAATGGGAAAAAAAAATTGATCCCTATATACCTCATCAAGTTAATAACGACAAAATTGATCGACTATTAAAACAATATTGGGAATGGGCAAAAAAGATAAAAATTGGGAGAACTCCATTTGTATTTATTCTCAACAAAAAGCTGCCTCCGGGTTTAGATATCATGGATCTTGTATATTGGATCCAGAGAGTACCGGTATAAATAAAGAGAACAACAAAACCCCTAATCTCTTACCTCTTATCTCTTATTGAATCTCACTGTGCGAAACGGTATAATTAAAATATGATAGAAAATGTTTTTAGCCCGGAACTGATAGGTTTATTAAAGGCTGACTATACTACGGATATCGATAATGTTGATAAAGATTTGGTGGAGTTATTGGTGGCGGGAATTTCAGTTCTTGAAAAGAGGCATCTCATCTGGATTGTTGGGGAGGGTGAGAATTTACGGGAAAAAGAGGAAAAACTAAAATTATGGCTGCAATTCCTGGATATCAAGGAGAGCAATATCCGTTTCTATGTAAAACCCTTTGAAGACCCCTATATCAATAACGGCAGTGACCTTAATGCCATTGCGCATAAAGTGAAATTGGTGTCTGACCTGGTGGAGCAAAAGCCATTGATGATTCTGACCACCCGTTCCGCTTTAAGCATTAAAATTGAAAGGGAAGAGAATCTAAAAGATTTTTTTTTAACGCTCACAGTTGGCCAGGCTACCAACCGGGATGAGCTTACAGGGAAATTTATTTCTATGGGCTATCGGGCGCGCAACATTGTTGAAGAGAGAGGGGACATCGCGTGGCGGGGGAGTATCGTGGATGTCTTTCCCCTTGATAATAATCATCCTGTTCGAATTGAAATCGAAGACGATCAGATCATCTCCCTTCGACGGTTTGATCCGGATACGCAGAAATCCGTAGAGAGAATAAAAACACTTTTATTCCCGATGGCGCGGTTTTTCCTGGATTATGAAACCAATGTCGATTATTTTTTTGATGATAAAAACGATATGTTATATCTACCCCACCTGTTAAAAGAATACCGAATCATTGGTTCTGACCGGAGAAAAATAAACGATGAATTCAATAAATTAATGTCTAATTATGAAAAGATATATGAGGTTGTACGTGAAAAAGAAAAATCAAAAAAATCCCTGCTAAAACCTCAAACCATGTTTCATTTTCCCCTGGACCGGGAGAACATACTAAGCATTAATGAGACCTATGATACGATTGGCTCTGCAATGGAGTGGGTGAAATTGAAGCACTGCATCCTTGATTTTAACCAGGAGGATATCGGCACGATCAAGGATAAAATAGAGAATGACGGGTATCGATTATTTGTTTTCTCAAAAAAAGAAAAACTTGCAGAGAGCCTGGGGGAATATTTTGGGAACTTTAATTACAGTAGTGAGGAAATTCCTTTTTCCTTTGAGAATACCAAAACCTCCTGCCTCTTCTTGACCCGCAGAAATTTTCAATTGGTGGAAAAAGTCGAAGTGGTTGGGAAATACAGGGAACTGAAGTCGGAAAACCTGGTGAAGGAAATTAAAATCAATGATCTGGTGGTTCACCAAAAGCATGGAATCGGGAAATTTGTGGGATTTAAAAAATTAGGATTTGAAGATAATGTTACTGAATTTTTAAAGATTGAATATGTGAATAATGAATTTCTTTATGTACCCGTATATGAACTGGACGTGTTAAGTAAATATGTATCCTTTGAAGGTTACACCCCCCATCTGGATAAATTGGGGGGCAGCAGTTGGCGGATGAAGCAGAAAAAGGCCAAAAAAAGCATTATCACCTTTGCCAAAGAGCTGCTGCAGCTCTATGCCATGAGAAAAGCCATCAAAGGTTACTCCTACACCAGGGATTATGAGCTGGAGGAAAGGCTGGAGCAGGAGTTCCAGTATGTGGAGACAGAAGATCAAAAGCGGTCCATACGGGATGTGCTGAATGACCTGGAGGCTGAGTTTCCAATGGACCGGCTTATTTGTGGTGACGTCAGTTTCGGCAAAACAGAGGTGGCCATACGGGCAGCATTTCGAGTGGTTTCTGGCGGAAAGCAAGTGGCTCTCTTATGCCCCACTACGATCCTGGCCTATCAGCATTATGTCACTTTTAAAACGCGGCTTGCGTCATTTCCTGTTAACATTGCCATGCTCTCCCGGATGGTGCCTACAAAGAAGAAAGAAACCATTCATGAAGACCTGGCAGAAGGACGCATCGATATCGTCATCGGCACCCACTCCTTAATTTCAAAGGAATTAAAATTTAAACGACTGGGGCTCTATATCATCGATGAAGAACAGCGGTTTGGGGTTTTCCAGAAAGAAAAATTGAAAAAGAACAGGGAAGATATTGATGCCCTTTCGCTCTCAGCTACCCCTATCCCCCGGACGTTATCCCTCTCCATGGCCGGGCTCCAGGATATTTCCACTATTCAAACGCCTCCCATTGGACGAATTGCCGTTAAAAATTATGTGGGTTGGTTTTCTAAAGAAATAGTGATATCTGCCGTATTAAAGGAAATTGAACGGGATGGATTGGTGTTTATTGTATACAATAATATCGATAAAATATACAATTTCCAGGAGCAACTGCACCTCTGGCTGCCGGATGCAGCGTCGGTGGTGATTCATGCTCGGATGAAGAGCGAGGCTATAGAGAAAAATCTAATGGCGTTTATCAATAAAAAGTACAGGGTATTGATCTCCACCACCATTATTGAGAATGGTATTGATATCCCTGATGTCAATACCCTGATCGTATTGGGAGCCGACCGATTCGGATTAACCCAACTTTATCAATTGAGGGGGCGTATTGGTAGAGGTAATCGTCAGGCATATGCCTATTTTTTGATCGAAGGCAGACAATTACCGGCCAAAGCCAGGTTTCGCCTGGAGGCCATCCGGGAATTTGCCGACCTGGGTTCTGGCTACAAATTGGCTGAGTTTGACCTGGAATTAAGGGGGGCTGGGTCGCTGCTGGGAAATAAACAGCATGGGCACATTGAAGCCCTGGGCTTTGATTATTACCACCGGCTCTTGAATAAAACCATCAAGGAGTTGAAAGGTGAAATAGAAAAGGAGAAAGAGACCCGCATTAAAATTAATTTTTCCTACTCCATTGAGCCGGAATACATCCAAAACAGCAGTGAGCGGATCGTTGCGTACCGCCGAATTCTTGAAGCCAAAGATTTTGAACAGTTGAATGAATTACGAATGGAATTGAATGACCGGTACGGCCGTCTGCCTCATAGTATGGAGAAAATCTTCTTTGCAGGGATGATCCGAGTATTGGCAAAAAAATGCCAATTTGAAGAGGTAGAAGTGTACCCGGATAAAGTTGAAATCCGGTTCCCTGAGAATTCTACCGGTGAATCATTGGTAAAAAGGGCATTTTTAAAAAGATTCAAGTCTGAAAACTTTGAAATGGAAATTCTTGATAAACGGACAGGTATTTTTTATTTTGATGATTACCAGAAATTCATCAACCAGTTTAGAACCATCTGCCAATCGAGTTAATCAAAATCCACCACCTAAAAACAGGTAATCGGTGGATTTCGTGTTCAATGTTCAATGTTCAAAGTTCAATGTTTGTTTCAAAGTACTTAAAAAAGTTAATGATTCTTTTAAGCTCATCAACGTTGAACCTTGAACATAGAACCTTGA
>Ga0180438_10000297_pt1 | contig 99277 bp, 80 predicted proteins | sample SS_ome_12_FD_132455 | JGI IMG/M metagenome (GOLD analysis project Ga0180438, IMG submission 132455) | Hypersaline lake sediment archaeal communities from the Salton Sea, California, USA - SS_3_D_2 metaG | ecosystem: Environmental > Aquatic > Non-marine Saline and Alkaline > Hypersaline >... | reverse complement strand
TCACCAACACATTTTTTGTTTGTCGCCTCCAGACCAGGACATCGTCAAAATGCCGCATTCACTGCTTACCCGCCTCATTGACACCCTGTGCTACGCGGCTTGAATGTACAAAGTCGAGCTAATAATCCTATAAGAAATTCTTGCTACACTAAGCTCGTGTCATCATCGTCAATAACACACTACGACAACGGAGGAGCACGTGCTGAAGAATTTCAAAGACCGGCGCGACCTGGAAAAGCAGGCCGCCCAAGAGGGGCGCATCCCGCCTGGACAGTCGCTCACCCTCAAGTTTCCGGTGCTGCATTACGGCCCGGTGCCGCCCTTCGACAAAGCCACCTGGACGCTGCGCGCTTTTGGTCTGGTCGACGAAGAGAAGGTCTGGACGTGGGACGAATTCCAACAACTGCCGACCACCAAACTCACCTGCGACATTCACTGTGTCACCCGCTGGAGCAAGCTGGATACCGTGTGGGAGGGGGTACGGTTCCGCGATTTTGTGGAGATGGTCGGCGTGAAGCCCGAAGCGATGTTCGTCATCGCCCACTGTGAATACGGCTTCACCGCCAACACGCCCCTGGAGGCCATGCTCGACGACGACGTGCTGCTGGCCTACAAGTACGACGGTAAATTCCTGGACCCCGAACACGGTTTCCCACTGCGCACGCTGGTGCCCAGGCGCTACTTCTGGAAGAGCGCAAAGTGGCTGCGTGGCGTCGAGTTCGTGGCTGAGGACCGACCCGGTTTCTGGGAGCAGGCAGGCTATCACAACGACGCCGACCCCTGGAAAGAACAGCGTTTCGGGCGCTACTAAGCACGTCGTCTTACCACCCTCCTTAGACTCACGAGACGGGGCGCGTCGCCGCCTCGTTTTCTTTTCAGACTTGGGCATGGGGGTTATTTGCCCCGTGTTGTTGTACAATGGGCAGAGGTGAGTGTCAGGAAAACACATGGACAGCGGCACCAAACAGGCCGAATATACCCGCTTGCGCCTGCGGATGGTGGCCGAGCAAATCGCGGGGCGGGGCATCATCAACGAGCGCGTACTGGATGCCATGCGCGAGGTGCCACGTCATCTTTTTGTGGCGCCCCAATTGCGGCATCTGGCCTACGAGGACGGCCCGCTACCCATCGGCGAGAACCAGACCATCTCGCAGCCCTACATCGTCGCGCTGATGACGCAACTTCTGGGCCTGCGCGGCGACGAAAACGTGCTGGACGTGGGCGTCGGCTCCGGCTACCAGACGGCGATTCTCTCGCTGCTGGCCCGCGAGGTGGTGGGATTGGAACGCATCCAAACGCTGGCCGAACAGGCCGCCCGGCGACTGGACGAGCTGGGCTACGAAAACGTCACTATCCATGTGGGCGATGGCAGCCAGGGTCTCCCCGACCAGGCCCCATTCGACGCCATTTTGGTGGCAGCAGCCTCGCCGGGCGTGCCCGCGCCGCTCTCGGCGCAACTGGCGGGCGGTGGCCGCCTCGTCATTCCCATCGACGACGGCCAGGGGCAAATGCTGGAGCGCATCACCCGCAAGGGCGACGCGCTGCACGTCGAGCAGGTGGTCCCGGTCCGCTTTGTGCCCTTGCGGGGCAAGCATGGCTTCGCAGGCGAGTGAGTCCGTTCAGACGTTGAAGCGCACCAGCATCACGTCGCCGTCCTGCATCACGTAGTCCTTCCCCTCGACGCGCAACTTGCCTGCTGCTTTCAACGCGCTCCAGCCGGACGCCTCGACCACCGCGTCGTATAGGGCAACTTCGGCGCGGATGAAGCCGCGCGCGATGTCACTGTGGATGGCTTCTGCGGCCTCCACCGCCGTCGTGCCAACCGGGATGGCCCAGGCGCGCACCTCGTCGTCGTTGAAGGTGAAGAAGGTTTGCAGCCCCAACAGCGCGTACGACTCGCGGATGGCAAGCTGGCTGGCAAGCTCGTCCAGCCCGTACTCGGCCATGAACTCCGCCGCGTCCTCCGCGCCTAGCTGGGCCATCTCCATCTCCAGCCGCCCGCGAATCGCCACCACGGTGCTCGTGGCATGATCGTAAGTCACCAACTCAGACGGGTCGCCGGTCTCGCCGCTCACGTTCAGCACCACCATGACCGGTTTGAGCGTCAGCAAGCCGTAGCCGCGCAGCACGTCCCGTTCGGATTCGTCGAGCGGCACGTCGCGCAGCAGGGTCCCGTCTTCGAGTGCAGCGCGCAGCCGCTCCAGAATGGCCTGCTCGCGCTCCAGCGCCACCCGGTCCGCCTTCTTGCCCTTGCCGATCTCCTCCTGCACGCGCGCCAGCCGGTTCTCGACCAGCATCAGGTCGGCCAGGATGAACTCCGCATCGAGCGACTCCAAATCGCGCTGCGGGTCCACGCTGCCCGCCGGGTGGGCGACAGTCGGGTTCTCGAAGGCGCGCACCACGTGCAGCAAACCGTCCATCTGCTCCAGCCGGTTGCGTAGCTGCCCATCCAATTCAGCCCCTCGTTCCGAACCGCCCAGCCCGGCAATGTCCACGTAGGTCATCTGCGCTGCGACGCGCTTCGGCGGGCCGAGCAGGTCGGCCAGGGTGTCCAGGCGCGGATCCGGCACGTTGACCGCCGCGGCGTGAACCTCCATCCGGCCCGAACTGGCCGCGTGTGTGGGTTGGTCACTGCCGGTCAGCGCGTTGAACAGGGTCGTCTTGCCGCTGGTCGGCAGTCCAACTATTCCCAGTTGCATGTTCCACCTCTATGATCCTGCCCCCGGCAGGGTATCCGCTAGCCGCCTGCCTCCGGTGTGGGCGGCGGCAGCAGCCCCAACCGGGCGGCAGCCCCTTCGCACAGACGCACCCCGCCTGCCTCCAGCCACTCGTTCAGGCGAGCGCTCTCCTCGGTGCCGCTGCGAGCCTCCTCGTAGATGCCGGTGCCCCAATAAACGTAGCGCTGCGTCTCGTCGGGGAGGGACTCGTAAGCGGCATCCACCGCCCACTCGCCAGCATTGTAGCCCGCCAGCGCATCCCCGACGTTCCCACCCGATAGCTCCATCAGGTAGGCAAAGAAGGTCAGCCCGGCGCGCGCGTTGGTCTGGGGGTCCGTGTGGTCGTCGCCCGGCTCGAAGTGTATGGACGTGACCTGAAATAACCCACTGGCCGAGGCGGGCGATACCACGCCGGGGTCGCCGCACGATTCAATCTGCATCAGCGTGGCGATCAGGTCGGGGTCGATCTGGTAGGTTTGCGACCAGACCGCGATGTCCTCCTCCCAGAATTCAACCTCCGGCGTGAAGATCGGCGAGAGTGGCGGCACGGGTACCGGGGTGGGTCCCAACACGACCACGACCACCTCGGGCCGGGTCACATCGCGCAGAAATTGAACCACTGCCGCCCCCACGCGGAGCGGCAAGCTGGGTGCCAGCACCAGGATCACGGCCAGAAGAACCCACGCGGGCAGCAGCCGCACCAATATCAATCCCCAGGGGAGCCTGCGCCGCGCGGTGGCCTGCCGGGTGCCCTTCTTGGGCGGCTCCGGCTCGTCAACGCGCTGGAAGAGGCGCGGCCTGCGCCGTATCCGCAGCCACAGACGCCACAGTAACAGGGTCGGGGTCAGGGGACGTTCGGGTGGGGAGTCGTGGTACTCCTCGTCTGAAGGTGGGTGTTGCTGGTCGGGTGGCAAATCCATTGCTGGCTCGATTGGGAGCACTGGCTGACTAATACCCTCCAATTATACCTTATGGCGTAGTGACCCGAATCGCCGTCAGGTCGCCGTCGAACGAGAGCGCACGGGCATCAGTGATGACCTCGCCGGGCCGCCGCGAGAGGGTGGGCCGCGTCCAGTCCGCCGGAATCTGGTTGCCTCACCTCGACGTCCATCACCGGCAAAAGGGTGCCCGCCGGATTACCCATCACGTCCAGTACGTCCAGGGGTTGGGGCACGCCGCCGGGCGTGGCGTAAACCGAGGTCTGCAGCGTGTACACACCCGGCGGGGTTTCAGGGGGGATGCTCAGGACGTGGGTGTCGGCGGCGTACTCGTAGCCCTCCCAGCGTGACGTGGGCCAGCCGCCAGGATGCTGGCTGTCGGCTTGCGCCAGGTTGTTGCCTTCGGCGTCGGTGAGCACGGCGCTGGTGCTGTAGTCCACGGCGAGGGGGCCTTGCGCCGCCCAGTAGAACGTGATCTCCAGCGTCTCCCCGGCGGCCACGGTATCGGCCCCCCGGTCATAGCCCAGGTAGACTATCTGGTCCTCGAACAGGGCGCGCGTCGGCCCGTCGATGCCGCGCATCATCTGCCCATCGTAGCGGCTGCGCTGGAAGATGGTCTCGGCGCGGTTCAGGTAGCCCACCTTGACGACCAGCAGCACCAGCATGCCAGCCGCCACCGGCCACACGTCTCGCCAGGCGAGCGGTGGGCGAGCGCCCGCCGTCCCTGCTGGCGCGGGCAGCCGCCACGCCACTGCCAGCAAGACGAGTAACGCGGCCAGCGAAATCAGCCCGGCAGCCAGCCGCACCGACGTCGGCCCAAAACGAATTGCGATTTCGTGCCGCCCGGCAGGGACCGCGACCTGCATCAGGCCGTAGGGATCGCCGGGCGTGATGGCGACAGGCTCCCCATCCAGGCTGGCCCGCCAGCCGGGGAAAGCGAACCAGTCCCAGGTCGCGGTAAACGGCGTTGGGCTGTCCACTGTGGCCCGCGCCCAGGTCAGCCCGGCCCCCTGCGAAATGATCTCCGCGCCGTCTGGCAGCCCTTCCGTCGACAGCCGCGCGATGACGTTCGACTTGGCGTAACGCCCGGCCAGCCCGTCGGCGGGCGGCAACTGAGCCACCGTGACCGGCAGGTAATCGACAAACGAGGTGGTGCCCGCCGCGTCGTTCTCCACCTCGAAGCGCTGCACGTCCTGCACCGTTTCTGCGACCAGTGGCGGCTCGTAGTGCCCGAACAGCCACCACATACCGTAGATCGCCATCGCGAGAGCGGCCACGGCAAGCGCAAGCCCCCGGAGGCGCGCGGGCAGGGCGTCGAAGGCGCTGGTGGACGCCCCGACCACCAACGCCAGCAGCAGACTGGCCGGTCCCAACAGCCGCCAGGGAAACTGCACAAAGCGCAGCAGGGGGATGGCCTCCCACAATGGGGTGCTGAGAGGCAGCGTCAACGCGGACAGGGCCATCGCGCCGACCAACGCCGCCCCCACCAGCGCACGCTCGCGGGGGGGCACCGGCCCCCGGAACAGGACCCACAGGCCCACCAGCGCCAGCGCAACCTGCGGCAGCCCCAGCGCTGGCAGGAACGGCTGGGCCAACTGGCGCGGGTCGAATGGCGTTGGGGGGGTGAGAAGGGTGTCCAGCGAGATGAAGTGCAGGTGGAAATCGAACGCCGCCGGGCCAAAGAGGCGGCCAATCTGCACCAGGTCGCGCTCGGCAAAGGCGGGCAGCCAGAAGATCGCGCCCAGGGCCAAACCCAGCGCCGCCGCCCCGGCCAGCACTGCCCCCTGCCGCCCAGCGCGCCCCCCGGCCAGCCACAGAACCAGCAGCCCGGCCAACAGCACCGGCGCGAAAAGCAGCGCGGTCAGGTTGTGCGCCAGCAGAAGCGCCCCCAGACTCAACGCGGCCAGCGCAAACCGCCCGCGCGAGACCTCGTTTGTCAGCCGCGTAAAGGCCCACAAGACGAGCGGCATCAGCGCCAGCCCGGTGACCTCGCCCAACGCGCCGCGACGCACGCCGGTGTGGCCCAGGTACGGCGCGTAGACGTAGGCTATTGCGCCCAGCAACCCCGCCACCGGCCCAAATAGCCCATCCAGCCAGCGATAGGTGGCCCAGGCGGCCAGCACGATCAGGGCCACAAACGTGGCCTGCGTGGCAAGCTGGTAGCTGATCCCCGCCAAGTGAAAGGCCGCGCCGAGGTAATAGGGCAAGGGCGCGTAGTAGTTGAAAAGCGGAAACCCGTAACCGTAGACCAGGTCAGGCGACCAGCGTGGGAGGAGGACGCCGTGCCGCAGCGCGTGGTCGAACTCTACCAGCCGGTACAGGTGCAGCTTGCCGTCCGCCGTCGAGGGAAACCGGGCCGAGAAAAAGTGCTGGACGGCGACCCCGCACAGCAACGCGAGGATAAGTAAAGGCGGCGGCCCGCCTCTGAAACGACGGACCCACCGCCCATGTCGGCTGGCCTCAGTTCCCATCGTGCTGGCGGTAGCCCGCGTAGCGCTCCAGTTCGTCGGCCAGTTCGCGCAGGCGGACCTGTACCGCGTGGTGCACCGTGCCCTCCGGGTAGGTGCCCTCCGGGCCGCGTTCGCCTGCGGGCACGCCGGTCAGCACTTCGATCCCCTGGTCGATGGTTTCCACGGCGTAGATGTGGAAGCTCCCCTCCTCGACGGCCTTCACTACCTCTTCGCGCAGCATCAAGTTCGAAACGTTGCTGGCGGGGATCATCACGCCCTGCTGCCCGGTCAGGCCACGCGCCTTGCAAACCTCGTAGAAGCCCTCGATCTTTTGCGTCGCCCCGCCGATGGGCTGCACCTGCCCCATCTGGTTGACCGAGCCGGTGGCGGCGATGTCCTGCCGGACAGGATAGCCCGACAGCGCCGACAGCAGCGCGTACAACTCGGTGGACGAGGCCGAGTCGCCCTCGATACCCGCATAGTTTTGCTCGAAGGTCAGGCTGGCCGTCAGCGAGAGCGGGTGGCTGGCAGCGTACTGACCGCCCAGGTAGCCGCGCAGAATCAGCAACCCCTTGTTGTGGATCGGCCCGGCCATCTCCACCTCGCGGTCGATGTTAATCACGCCCTCAGCGCCCAGATAAATGCGCGCCGTCACGCGGCTTGGCTGGCCGAAAGCGTAGTCGCCCAGGTTGAGCACCGACAGCCCGTTGACCTGCCCCACCACCGCGCCCTCGGTATCGATGAAAATCTTGCCTTCCTGAATGCGCTCCTGGATGCGTTCCTCGACCTGGTTGGCGCGGTAGACGCGCTCGTCAATTGCGCGCTGCACGTCCTCGCCCAACACGATCTCCCTGCCCTCGACGCGCGCCCAGTAGGCTGCCTCGTGAAGCAAATCGGCGATGTCGCCAAAGCGCGTACTGAGCTTGTTCTGGTCCTCGGCCAGCCACGAGCCGTACTCGACCACCTTCGCCACGCCTGTCGGGTCGAAGTGCGGCAGACCCTCTTCGTGACAGCGCGCCGCCACGAAAATCGCGTAGTCTTGCTCGTTGTCGTGATCGCGGTCCATCGTGGTCGCAAAGTCGGCCTTGACCTTGAACAACTCCGGGAAATCCTCTTCCAGGCCATGCAGCAAGTAGAAAACCTGCGGGCTGCCCAACATCACCACCTTGACCGAGAGCGGGATAGGCTCCGGCTCCGGCATCTGGGGGGTGATAACGCCCACGCCACTCCGCGACTCCGCCTCTTCGATGTGAATGTGGCCGGTGTTCAGCGCCCGTTTCAGACCCTCCCAGGCAAAGGGCTGGGTCAGTATCTCCTGGGCACGCACCACCAGATAGCCGCCGTTGGCCTGGTGCAGCACGCCGGGCTTAATCATGGTGAAGTCGGTGTTCAGCGCGCCGCCAAAGCGCACCTCCGACTCGATGCGCCCGACAAGTTTTTGGTAACTGGGCAGGTCGACGAGCACGACGGGCGCGCCCTCGCTGGCGGAGTGGTCCACGATGAGGTTGACCTTGTAGCGGCGGAATTTTTGGTCAGGGGGAACGCTGGGTCGTGCGCCTGGAGGTGCCTCCTCGGCTTCGTCGTCCTTGGTGAAGTCCTTGGCGTTGTCCATGATGTCCTGCCGCACCTCGTCCAGCCACAGCAAGGCCTCTTCGTGCCCGGAGCAGGTTTCGCGCAGCTCGGCCAGGTGGAGATCCAGGACCGCCGCCACAGCGCCGGACTCCAGCTTGCGCACGGCCTCCTTGGTCTCTTTCTCCAGTTGGTGTATATCGCGCAGCGCTTCCTCTAACACGCGTTCGATTTCGTGGCGCTGCTCGTCGATGGCCTTGCGCTGTTCCTCCGGCAGTTGGGCGAACGCCTCCACGGCCATCGGCTGCCCATCGGCCACCGGCACCACGACAAACCCGGAGGGCGTGCGGACAATGGCCAACTGCTTCTCTGCCGCCCCGCTTTGCACCCCCGTCATGAGCGCCTCGCGCTGCTCCTGGAAATCGTGCCCGATGGTGTCCATCGCGTCCTGGAATTCCTCGGTGTCCAGCGCGCGCGGGATTTCGCGGCGCAGGTCCTCCACGAACTCCTTCATCGCCTCCTTCAGACGCATGCCCATCCCAGGCTCCAGGTCAAGCGCGCGGGGCTTGTGGGGCTTGTCGAAATTGTGGACGTAGGCCCAATCCTTTGGAACCTGGCCCTCCCTGGCGCGCTGCTCGAGGAACTTCTGGATGGCCGTCGTGCGGCCAGTGCCGGTTGGCCCCAGCACGTAGATGTTATAGCCCTGGCTCTCGATGTCTATACCGAACTCGATGGCGCGCACACCACGCGGCTGGCCGATGATGTCACCCACCAGGGGTAATTCCTCGGTGGTCTTGAACTGGAAGTGGTCGACGGAACACATCCGGCGCAGGTCGCCGGGTGACAGCTTGTAACCATCTGGGGGCATGACTCACTCCTTGGGAGCAGAGAGGTTTCCTATTGGACTGCTCAGGCCACGACCAATCTTACCCTCACAGTAATTTCCAGTAAAGACGAGGCTCGCACCCTGAGGTCCCGCCAGATGGTGACCACATTCCCATGGTCAAACCACGCCCGCAATTGCACAATAGACACAATGCAGAGGTGCCCCATCACCTCCGGCACAATGACGTCGTGGATTTTGGCAGTCTGCGGTTCCAGTTCAGGGTGATGGACTGAGACACTAAATCCGAACCGTGCGTAACGGTAGCAACACAATAAGGGCGCAGCAGCTGCGCCCTTATTGTGTATTCTTAAGCTGGGCCGAGTAACTAGCGCCCAATGTGCATGGGCATAATGACGTACGTCAACCCGTCGCCGTTCACCGGATGTATCACGCCGGGGCTGCGCGCGTTGATCGTCTCCAACAGCACCCGCTCGTCGTCCAGCACGTTCAGCGCGTCCATCAGATAGCGCACGTTGAAGGCGACCTCCATCTCTTCGCCGTCGATGTGCGCCGCCAGAACTCCCTCGTTGTCGCCCTTATCTGCCGCCGTCGCCGAAATGGTGACCGTGCCTGCCGCGCCGGGATGGGGCTGGACGTGCAGGCGCACCGTGTTGGCCGCCTCGCGGGCGAAGATGTCGGCCCGCTTGCAGGCGCGCAGAAACTCAGAGGTATCCATTTCGATGTGTGTGCTCGTGTTCTGGGGGATGATCTGGAGATAGTCGGGGAAGCTGCCTTCCAGGACCTGCGTGACCATCGCCGCGTGGGTCATGTGAAAGAGGACCTGTCCCCGGTCCGGCGGCAGGACCATGTATACTTCGCGATCCTCGTCCGCGGCGATGCGCTCCAATTCTCTGAGTGAGTTGGCCGGAATGACCAGATCGGTGAACTCGACGAAATCCTCGTCGAGTTGCAGGCTGCGCACGGCCAGCCGGAAGCCGTCGGCGGCAGCCATCGTCAGCATGCCGTCCTGGTACTGCATCAGCACGCCGGTCAGGATGGGCCGCGTGTCGTCGCTGGCCGCCGCAAAGGCCACCTGCCGGATGAGCTGGCGCAGGTGCTCGGCGGGAATGGGCAGCGTGTCGTCGTGCTCGCTCGGCTCTGGCATCACCGGAAACTCGGAAGCGGAGATGACGTTGATGTTGGCCGTGTTCGAGCCGCAGGCCAATCGCAGCTTGTTCGAGCCGGGCGCGAGTTCCAGGTCCACCCGCTCTGGCGAAAGCTGGCCCACCAGATCGCTGAAGGTGCGGGCCGGGACCGTCGTGGCCCCCTCCTCCTCGACGTTCGCGCCCAGCCAGGTCGTGATGCCCAATTCCAGATTGGTGGCTGAAAGGCGCAGGCGACCCCCTTCCGCCGACAGCAATACGTTGCCCAGAACGGGCAGGGTGCTGCGCGGGCTGACCGCGCGGCCCACCACGCTCAATCCTTTCGCCAGGCTCTCCTGCAATATCGAAACTCTCATCGCTGTTTCTCCCGTGAACCATCGCAGGAAGTTTTGATGTAAGTGTACAACATATGTTGACTTTATACCACAAAATTCCAGAAAAATCAAGCGGGTTTTTGGTCACATATCCCCTCGCAGTACCCGTTTCCCCTCGCTTCCCAGCCTGCAACGCGCGTGGTATGCTAAGTTCAGCACACGTCCTGGTGGCTACCGGCTATGAAAATCTCCCTGCCTGAGTTCTCGCTGGTGGTGCTGGTCGGCGCGACGGGTTCGGGCAAATCGACTTTTGCCCAGGCCCACTTCCGCGCCACCGAAATCCTCTCCTCCGACGCTTTTCGCGGGCTGATCTGCGACGACGAGACCGACCAATCCGTCTCGGCGGATGCCTTCGACGCGCTGCACCACCTCGCCGCCCGGCGACTGGCTCATGGCCGCCTGACCGTCATCGACGCCACCAACGTGCAGGATCACGCCCGCCACCGCCTGCTGGATCTGGCCCGCCATTTCGACGCCCCACCCGTCGCCATCGTCCTCGACATGCCGGAGGAACTCTGCCGCCAGCGCACCGAGGCCCGCACGGACCGCCCCAGCATGCCCGCTCACGTCGTCACGCGCCACCTCGACGAACTGCGCCGCGCGCTGGACAGCCTTCCGCACGAGGGCTTCCGGCAGGTGGTCGTGTTGCGCACGCCCGAAGAAGTCGAGGCTGCCACCGTCGAGCGCCAGCCCCGCCAGCGTCCTCCCTCCCGAAGCCAGGTCCCTGGGGAGCGGGACGCGCTCGTCGCCCAACTGCGCCACCCAGACCCCGACACTGCCGCCAGGACGCTGGAAGACATCCGGGCGCGCGGCTGGTTGGTGGACGGCACGCTGCAAGGGGCGCACCTGCAAGGCGCAAGTCTCCAGGGGGCGTGGCTGGCGCGGGCCAACCTCCAACACGCCTGGCTGATGGGAGCCGACCTGCGCCGCGCCAACCTGTACGCGGCGATTTTGCGCGGCGCGGACCTTTATAAGGCCGACCTCGCCGGGGCCAGCCTCGAAGCGGCCATTTTCGACCCGAACACCGTGCTGCCGGACGGCGCGCGCTGGTCGCCGGGCGCGTCTCTCGCGCGCTTCACCGACCCGCCAAGGTGAGGGTTGAGGCCAGCCGCTACTTCGCTTCGAGCCAATCTGCCAGCGCGATCAAGTCTGGCAGCGCCACGTCGGCTTGCTCTCGCACGGCGTCGCTCACCGGGCGGCGGGCGATCAGGGCCACCTGCGCGCCCGCACCTTTGGCTCCCGCAACACCCGGCCCACTGTCCGCCACGAGACACGCCTGCGGGGACGCACCCGCCCGCACAATAGCCGTCTGGAAGGCCGTCACCGGCCTGCCCCCCCGGCCTACGTCGTCAATGCCCACCACCGGCCCGCCGAACCACTGCGCCACGCTCGCGCCTTCCAGTAAGCCGCGCGCCACAGCGCTCAATGCGTCGGTGACCACACCCAGCGCATAGCCGCCAGCCGCCAGCCGCCTGAGACAGACCTCAGCATCAGGCCGCAGCGCGCTGACCTCGCGGGCAGCCAGGGCGGGTAGCTCGCGGACGTGCCAACGCAGATCGTCCAAGGGCGGATAATCGCGCCCGGTCAGGCGGAACAGCGCTCTAATCACGCGCCAGTTGCCCTCCTCGAAATCGGCCAACCCCTCGTCGCCGCCGATGTCGAGATCGGCCCAATAGCTCCCCCAATCGGCACGGACGGTCTGGTAGGCAGCCAGCCACTCGTCCGCCTCGCCACCGTGCCGCCGGGCCAGCAGACGCACGATGGCCGCCCAATGCTGGGGACCCGCACGCTGGCTATCTATCAATGTGCTGTGCAGTTCAAAGAGAACGGTGCGGAAGCGCACGTCGAACTCACGTGGTGTGAATGCCCCGCACCCGGCGCGGAGTGTGTAGGGGCGGATAGACGATATCTGGCAAACAGGTGTTCAGTTCAGCGCGTCATTGCGGGCGATCAGCACCGGGACAGGCGAGTCGTTGAGGATGCGCTGCGTCAACTCCCCAAAGAACAACCGATTCAAGGGAGACGCGGCATCAGATGCCCCGATGACAATCAAGTCGTAGTCTCGCAGTTGGGCCGAGCGCATGATTTCGTCGGTGGCCACGCCATGCCGCAGTTCCAACGCGGCCTCGACCCCACATTCCTGCAAGACTTCTGCGCCATGCCGCAGGTGTTGGGCTTCGAGCGAGTCGCGCGCCAGAAATTCCTCGATAGTCTCTTCCATCGCTCCCAGGCCGGTGTACATGCTGGGTACTGCACTGGAGACGTGCAGCAGCGTGGCTTTGGCCTTGGTCGCTTCTGCCAGCGCTGCCCCGGTCTGGATAACCGGCTCGGCGATGGGGCGACCCCCACTGCACACCAGGAGACGCTCCAACGAGGTTCGCTGGCCCTTGACGACCAGCACAGATACCGGCGCGCTCGCAGCCACCTGCCGCGCCACGCGCCCAACCGGCTGCTCTGTCGAGGGGGTATGGCGCGCCCCGACGACGATGAGGTCGAATCGCTCTTCCCTGGCCACCTGCAGGATCACCTTGGCCGCAGGTCCCGGCTCCAGCCGCGCGCTGTGAGGGGTATCGCCCATCTCAGCGCTGGCCGCAGCCTGAATGGCCTGGCCGGTAGCCTCGTCTTCGCCGCCTTCGATCACGTGGAGAACGGTTACCTCGGCCTTGGTAGCGTCAGCCAGCAGCTTTCCAAAACGGAGCACCCGCTCGCCCACCGGCATCTCAGCTACACAGATTAACATCTTCATAGATCACTCTCGCAAATCTATTCCAACAGAATCCAACTTACCCTCCCAGGCGGAACAGGACCAATATCGCGCCAATCAACGGCAGCGCCGAGAAGAACAACCGGATGCGCGGCCCGGCGAAGTAGCGCGTCGAGACCGCGCCAATCTGCGCGCCCAGCGCCGCGCCGGTCTGCATGACCAGCGCCATCAGAACGTCCACGTTGCCCTTGACGGCATGTGTCAGCGTGCCATATCCGGCTGAAATTACGATCTCGAACAAGTCAGTGCCGACCGCCACGTGGGTTGGGACGCCCACCAGATAAACCAACATCGGCATCCGTATGAAGCCGCCGCCTACCCCCAGGGCACCCGACAGGACACCCGTCACGAAGCCAACGCTCAGCACCACCCACAGCGAAATCGAGCCGATGCCGGAGCGCGGAAAGGACACCATCGGCGGCAGGCGCAGTCCTTGCACGTGGCGCGTCACCGCCTGAAAGCCCAGGGCCTCCTGCACCGGCACGCGTTGGGTCCGCATCATACGTATGGCGCGCAGACTCTCCCACAGGGTAAAGGCACTGATAAAGAACAGAATCACCACGTAGGCCGTACCAATGACCTGATCGGTGCGCCCCATTCGTTGCAGAAGCTCGACGATACGCGCGCCGACCTCCACCCCCGCCACCGTGCCCGCCACCAGCAGCAAGCCCAGTTTTACGTCCACGTGTCCCAGCGAGCGGTGCCGCCGGGCGGCCACGATGGACTTGCCCGTCATGTGGGCCAGATCGGTGCCTACCACGAAGTTCATCGGCACGCCGCTCAGGAACATCATCGGCCCGGCGATGAAGCCGCCGCCCACGCCGAAAAAGCCACCCAGCACGCCGACCACGAAGCCGACGGCAACCAGCAGGAAGGGACTTATGGTTACGCCAGCGATGGGGAAGAACATAGAGTGACCTGGCGTTTCATTCGATGTTGTCGAGGCCGATCAGCCTGACCAGCAGAGAGGTCACCCCGTCGAGCACCACGCCTTGGGCGATGATAAGACCCAGCCCCGCCAGCGCGTACAAAGGCAGGTTCGAGTCAAACAGGCGGGTGAGGGGCTGCCCCAGGAAACGCAGCACCACTAAAAAGTAGACGGCCAGCAGAACCCCGTAGATCGTGAGTTCGATGACGAGCGTGCGGATGAAACGGCGTGGGTTTAGACTCATGGTGTGGTTGTCCCTGAAGCGCCCTAGCGCGCCCCGGCTACCTCGTCGGCCATTCGCGTGTAGAACTCGACCATATAGCGATGGCGCTCTTCGGCGATGGCCTGCCCGGTGGGCGTATACATCCGGCCCTTGATGTGCCGCAATTTGTAGTGAAATTCGTGATGGGGGGTGTGGGCCTCGTCGCCGCCAGGCTCGTAATCCGGCGATACCTCACCCCACAGCCGTTGGCCCATCAGGCTCCCGTAAGAGAAAGCCCGCGCGACCCCAACCGCGCCGATGGTGTCCAGCTTATCGGCGTCGAAAAGCACTTTTGCTTCGAGCGTCTGCGGTTCGACCGCGTTGCGAAAGCGGTGGGCCGCGATGGCGTGCGCGACAGCCTCCACGAATTCGGGGGAGCCGCCCGCCTCGCGCAGCAAATCGCGCGCTCGCTCGGCGGCCAACAGCGCGTGATCTCCTGCCTGATGGCTGTCTTCCTCCTCGCGGGAGATGTCGTGCAGCAGCGCTGCCGTCCGCACGATCTCCAGATCGGCTCCTTCCGCCTGGGCGATGCGCTCGGCCATCACCAGCACCCGTTCGACGTGGGAGAAATCGTGAATGGGATCAGCTCCGTCGTAGAGCGGTTGTATGGCTTCGACGTCTAGCATAGCGGGTTTTCCCGTAATAGGTGCGCGGCCAGATTATACCATGTGGTAGGGGATCGTGTCTGTGGGATTCTGGTCGTAATTCCTGGCACACAGCAGGAATAAAAAAAGCCCCTCTCAGAGGAGGAGCTTTCGTCGTCAGGCCTGTCTTTAGTAATCAGGCATCGGAGGCATCGGAGGCGCAGCTTCCTCAGGCAGGTCGCTGATAAGCGCCTCGGTGGTCAGAATCATGGCCGCGATGCTGGCCGCGTTCTCCAGCGCGCCGCGCGTCACCTTGGCCGGGTCGATGATGCCCTCGGTGATCATGTCCAAATACTGGCCGGAGATCACGTTGTAGCCAATGTTAGTGTTCTTCTGCTCTTCCTGCGCGCGCCGCACGTTCTCCAGAATCACAGCCCCGTCCTGTCCGGCGTTGGCCGCAATTTTACGCATGGGTGCTTCGAGAGCATTGCGCACGATGGAAACGCCGGTCTGCTCGTCTGGATAGGTCATCTTGACTTTGTCGAGAGACTTCAGGGCGTTGATGAGCGCGACGCCGCCACCGGGGACGATCCCTTCCTCGACGGCTGCGCGGGTGGCGCTCAGGGCGTCCTCGACGCGGTGCTTCTTCTCTTTGAGCTCCACCTCAGTGGCCGCGCCGACGCGAATGACCGCCACACCACCGGCCAGCTTGGCGAGCCGCTCTTGCAGTTTCTCGCGATCGTAGTCCGAGGTGCTCTTGTCGATCTCGACCTTGATTTCCTCGATACGACCCTTAATTTCCTTAGTGTTGCCCTTGCCGCCGATGACCGTGGTGTCGTCCTTGGTCGAGGAGACCTTCTCGGCAACGCCCAGGTCCTCGATCTCGGTGGAATCCAACTTGCGCCCGGTCTCCTCGGTGATGAGCGTGCCGCCGGTCAGCACGGCGATGTCGCGCAGCATGGCCTTGCGGCGGTCCCCAAAACCGGGAGCCTTGACGGCCAGCACGTTGAGCATGCCGCGCAGCCGGTTGAGCACCAGCGTCGCCAGTGCCTCGCCGTCCACGTCTTCGGCGATGATGACCAACTCGCGCTTGCCCTTGTTAATCAACTTCTCCAAAACAGGCATGATGTCGGTGGCTGCGGAGATCTTCTTGTCGTGGATGAGGATGTACGGCTCTTCGATAACCGCTTCCATGTCCTCAGGGCTGGTGACGAAATAGGGGCTGATGTAGCCGCGGTCAAACTGCATGCCCTCGACGTACTCGGTCTCGAATTCGAGGCCCTTGCTCTCCTCGACGGTGATGACGCCGTCCTTGCCAACCTTGTCCATCACCTCAGCGATCAACTCGCCAATCTCGGTATCCTGGGCCGAAATCGAGGCCACGCTGGCGATCTCTTCCTTGGTGCTGATGTCTTGCGACATCTTCAGGAGCGCCTTCACCACCGCTTCGGTGGCGGCCTCGATACCGCGCTTGAGGAGCATGGGGTTGGCCCCGGCGGCGACGTTCTTCAGGCCCTCGTTGACGATGGTCTGGGCCAGCAGCACCGAGGTCGTGGTGCCGTCACCAGCGATGTCGTTGGTCTTGGTCGCGGCTTCCTTAAGCAACTGCGCGCCCATATTTTCGTACGCGTCTTCCAGCTCAATTTCCTTGGCAACGGTCACGCCGTCGTGCGTGATGGTGGGCGCGCCGAACTTCTTGTCGAGCGCCACGTTGCGCCCTTTGGGGCCGAGGGTGGTGACTACAGCGCCCGCTAGGGTGTCGACGCCGGTCTTAAGCTTGCGGCGGGCGTCTTCTGAGAATGCTAACTGCTTAGCCATTATTGACAATTCCTCCTGAATGCAAATTTCCTATGCGTGTTGCGCGTGTCACTCGACGATGGCCAGGATGTCGCTCTCTTTGAGGATGAGCAACTTCTCGCCGTCAACCTTGATCTCGGTGCCCGCGTACTTGGCAAACAGAATCTTGTCGCCAACGCTGACATCCATTGGCAGACGATTGCCGTCGTCATCCATCCGCCCGGCGCCGACAGCAAGCACTTCGCCTTGCTGCGGCTTTTCCTTGGCCGTGTCGGGCAATACCAACTCGCCACCGGCGAAGGTTTCTTCTTTCTCTAGGGGCGTGACGACCACACGATCGGCCAAAGGCCGCAGATTCAGGGACATGTGTGATAGCCTCCTTGCTTCAAATTCGAAGATTGTTCACAGAGTGTGGGTGTCGCGCGCAGCGCGTGCAGCGACACACAAGAATTAGCACTCTAGCATATGGAGTGCTAATTCTTGAGCGCATGATACCATAGCAACCTTCGACATGCAAGACTTCCGGGGGGATTTCTTGCAAAATTCTAATATCTCCGGAGGAAACCTTGCCCTGCGGGCTGGGGAGACAACCGCATCCAAAAAAACAAAAAAGATGACCTCCAAGCTTGCGATTGGAGGTCTCTTTAGGAGGAGAAGAAGCCAATGAAGTCGGCGTATACTGTGTTGTGGCTGTGCTTGCCGTACTTCTATTTCATGTTGGCTTGTCAACTGAGTTGACGCCTACCAGTATAAGTCCCTCATCACAGGCCGACTAGTGAAGAACTTCACAAAATGACGTGGCGATGTCACACACCACGTGTGACATCCGGCGCAGAGGGAATGGACGTTTGCCAGGGGAGGATAGTGACACTCAAGAGGCGGGGGGCGGCGTGGGCGTGGGCGTGGCAGTGGGAATGGGCGTGGCGGTGGCTAAGATAATGCCGGAGTCTGCGCACTGCTCAAACGCGCTCTGCGCGATGGTCTCCACCCGCTCGTCGCCTGCCGACAATTGTTGGGCAAGCCGCAGGTAGCGTGCGGCATTGTTGCACTCGTTGAGATTGGCGTACGACACGCCAAGTTCCAGGAAAACGTCGATATCTTCCTCGCCCAATTCCACCGCCCGCTCCAGCGCCAGCACCGCGTCCGCCCAGTTGCCGCGAACGTAATGGATGGTCCCGATGCGCACCCAGGCCAGCACGTAACTGCTGTCCAGGTCGATGGCTTGCTCCATGTACTCCAGCGCCGAGTTATCGTCGCCGACTACCGTGTGGTAGGTCCAGCCGACCTCCAGGTAGTTGAGCGGGTTGTCGGGCTGCATGCTGCTGGCTTGCACAAACTGGTCAATAGCATCCTCGGTGCGGCCCAGCACCCGGTAAGCCCGCCCTAACGCAACGCGCAGGTAAGCCAGGTTCGGATTGATGGACAGGGCCTGCTCGTAGTGTTGAGCGGCTACGTCGTACTGGCCGAGGCTCTCATACACATACGCGTAGTTGCGCTGGACATCCACGTCGAAGGGGTCCAACTCAAGCGCTTTTTGGACAGCCTCTTGCGCCTGATCCCAACGGTTCAGGTCCACGTAAGCCTCGGCCAGATAAGCGTAGGCCGTGGCATAGTTCGGGTCGATTTCCGTCGCCCGTTGGGCCTGGAGCGAGGCTTCCTCGGCAGACCCGTTCCAGTCGAGCGCCATCGCCTTGATGGCATATCCTTTGGCGCTTTCCGGGTCTGCCAGGATGGCCCGATCTGCGGCTTCGAGCGCCTGAGCCAGCGTGGTTTCGCGTTTGTCTTCGTATTGGGTCGCACTATTCAGGAGCAGCAAGCGAGCTACCGCCACGTGCAAATCGACGTTGTTAGGCGCGGCCTCTGCCGCCTGCTGGTAGCTCTCCAGCGCGGTTTCGAGGTCGCCTGCAAGGTACGCTTCCTCGCCCGCCGTGGCAAAATCGGTGGGCTGGAGCGTTGGTGTCTGTGTGGGCCTGACGATATTGGGACTGACATTCATCTCGGACAGGATGTCGCTCGTGTTGAAGCGGGTACGGTTGAAGTAGAACCACACGACCCCGGCGATCAGTACCAGGTAAATCAGCACCCGGAATGGGTCGGTGCCGCCCCCTCCTCGACGGCGGCGGCGTCCGTAATCTGCGTAGCTACGACGGCGGCGTCCACCGCCCAGTGAAATACCCAAGATAGCTTCCTGATAGTGGTCGAAGCGAAGCGCTAGGGTTGTTCTTCTTTGACCCCGGACTCGGCCTCAGACTCCGGCTCATCTCCCGGCAGTTCGATGGTCACGGTTGGTTCTTCGTACCCCGCAGGGAATATCACGGCAACCGATGGCGGTGTTGCCGCGTAATCCCGGCACAGCACGTAGATGCTCAAGATATTCTTGAGCGCGTTGGGGTCTTCCAACCGCTGCGACTCATACAACTCCAAAGCATTAGCGGCACGTACCATAGCCTCGTCGCATCTATCCAGGTAGTAGTAGGCGGACGCGCTGACGTAATAGGCTTCGACCGGTACGGTCACGTCGGCTGCCTCTTGATTGGCCTCCCCCCAGGCAATTGCCTCCTCCAGCACGCCCAGGGCGCTCTCGTAGTTGCGACGCGTGAAATAGACCTGGCCCAGCCGCACCCAGGCTGGCATATAAACCTCTCCGGGGAGTTGCCGGTTCTCCTCTCGCCAATTGTCGTCTAAGATTTCCAGGCCATCGTGCAACGGGCATTCTTCACAGACCAGTTGGACGGCCTGCTCCAGATTCTCCTGTGCGGCATCGTCCTCACGCAATTCGAAGTAGGTCTTGCCGATTTCGAGCCAGGGCAGAGGATCGTTGGGCGTGCGCTCGACAATCCTGGTAAAGGTGTCGATAGCTGCCTGTGGGTCACCGGCCCCCCGGTTGTTGCGCGCCAGCCCGTACAGCAAGAAAAGCAGGTTGGGATTGAGACTGAGCGCCTGCTGGTACTGGGCAATCGCGCCTTCATAGTCGCCGACAAATTCCAGCAGATAGGCATAATTGCGCCGCGCGTCCACGTCGAAGGGGTCCAGCCTGATCGCCATTTCGGCCTGTTCGCGCGCCTGCGTCCAGCGGCCCAGGTCCACGTAGGCTTCGGCCAGATAGGCGCGCGCGGGCGCGTATTCGGGGTCGATTTCGATGGCCCGCAGGGCTTCGACGACGGCTTGCTCCGGGTTGCCCTGCCAGTCGAGCGCCATCGCCTTGATGGCGTACCCCTTGGCGCTTTCCGGGTCGGTGAGAATGGCCTGCTCGGCGACCACCAGCCCTTCGTCGGTGTTCTCGGTGAGGATCAACATCCGGGCCAGCGCCACCTGATAGTCGATGTTGTCCGGCTCGCGGGCGACGGCTTCGCGGTAAGCCTCGACAGCCGCGTCCAACTCGCCTTCGTTGTAGGCGTTGAGGGCCTGGGTGGCGTAGGTTTGAGCCGTGAGTGTGGGGGTCGGTTCCGGTCCGATGCGGGCCAGCACCTGGGGCTGGATGCGGTCCATGCGCAAGTAGACGTAAAGCGACCCCAGCAAGATTGCGAGGTAGAAAATGACGCGCATATACGGGAAGGGCGGGCGTCGCCGCCTGCCGAAGCGCGGGCCACCTTCCCCCAGCGGCTTCCTCTGGATGTACATACGCCGATAATGCTCCTCGAATGCGATTTCCGGCTGGGCACGTAACAAACCGGCGGGAACCTGGGTCCACCGCCGGCGCGCCGGTAGCACCGTATTCTGACGTTTAGCTTTTCCCCCTTGCCGGAAATCTTAGCACCCGGCCAGGGGGGTGTCAAGAATTTTGGCTGCGTGACCGGCAACGCTCAGGATGTTCTCATTTTCTGCCAAGGTGGCAGGTTTTTGAGGCAGGGTGAGGAAGCGTTCTCAGCGCCGGAAGCTGTAGACCACCACGCCGAGGGCGGCAAACAGGAACCCAACGGCCATCCCAACAGCCTGCACGTAGCCAAAGGTCAGGTTGACGCCAAGCGAGTGCGAGCCAAAGCCTAATACGTCGGCCAGGCTGGTGGCGACGGCGAACGTCAGGCCGGTGAGGCCCATGCGAACGCCAATGTCCTGGCTGAGGGTTTGCTCCCTGCCCCGGTGCCACAAGTCGTAGACGAACACGTATGCGCCGCTGGTGAGCAGCGTCAGGCCGACCAGCGCGGTGAGAATCTGTGCCAGGCCGATACCCGGCGTGAAGTCGGTATCGACGGCGTTAGGGTAAAGCCCCATAAACGTCGCCACGATACCGACGACCCCGGTGAAGACCCCAAGCTGTGCGAGTCGGCTCATTGCTTTCCAACCTATCAACAGTCGACGGCTGCTGGCCGCTGCTGCCTACAGTGTAAGCCACCTGCCGTTCCCCCGTCAATCCGGCAGGCCGCGCCGCAGGATGCGCAGCCAGTTCTCGCCCAGCACAGCCGCTACGTCGTCGGGCGCGTAACCGCGATCTGCCAGCGCCTCGCCGATCAAATGCAAATCGGCCACCGTATCGAAGCCCTGTGGGATGTCCTCCACGCCAAAGCCGCCGTCAAAATCGGAGCCGATACCCACGTGCAGGGCGCTCCCGGCAAGCTGGCAAACGTGGTCGATAGCAGTGACCACGTCGTCTATGGTCACGGTGTGCTTTGGCTCCCCCCGCTTGTGATCCGGCTTGAGGAACGAATTGTACAGCACCACACCCACCACTCCCTCGCGCTCTATCAGGTGGGCAATCATCTCGTCGGAGAGGCCCCGCCTGCCGGGGTTGAAGCGCCGGGGGTTGGAGTGGCTGGCGATGATGGTGCCCTCGTAACGATCCAGCGCTTCCAGGTAGGCCGGTTCGTCGGCGTGGCTCAAGTCCAGGATCATGCCCAGGTCGGTCATGGCTTCCAGCAATTCGCGGCCCAAGTCGGTGAGCGGGCCGGGCGTGTAGGTACCTCCGGCATAGCGGGTGGCATCCCAGGCCGGACCCACCACGCGCACCCCGCGCTCGAACCAGTCCTCCACCTCGCCCGGCTGGCGGATGGGTTCCGCGCCTTCCATCAAGGGGACAAGGCCCACGCGGCGCTCACTCAGGTCCACGTCGTCGGCCCAACTGGCGACGATGGCCTCAAGCTGGCCCTTGTCGGCGACCAGTTCGATCAACTCGTGCTCACCGGCCAGGCGGGCGTAGAAGTCGAGCTGCTCGCCAGCGCGGCGGTAGGCGTCTTCAGGGTTGGCGTAGACCTGCGTGTCCCACTCCCCCTGCCGGAAGCTGATTGGCGAGGAAAACAGCGTGGCAAAGATCACCCCCACGTGGCCGAGCAGCCACTCTGGCAAGCCGAGCGTACAGTTGCCGTTAAATTTGACGGCGTTCGAGCCAACTTCAATGCGCCGGTGATAGAGCGCGCTGCGCGTGGGGTCGCGCCCGAAGGTCAGCGCGTTCCAGGCAATATCTTCGTGAGCATCAACGATGAGCATCTGTGCGGTTCCAGGCAGGTTTAGCGGGTAGAATACGGTTGACCGGCGAATTCAGCGCCAGTATAATCGCGCGCCGCGTAATCGACAACACGAGCGGTAAGCGCCTCTGAACACGAGGGACAATCGGAGAGACGAGATGCTGGAAAATGTATTCGTAGCTGCCATACTCATCTTCCTCGCGCGCATGCTCAACATCACCTTTACCACGCTGCGCACGCTGGTCATGACGCGCGGGCTGCGGGTGGTGTCGGCGGTGTTGGGTTTTTTCGAAGCGCTTCTATTCGCGGTGGTCATCAGCCAGGTCGTGCAGGATTTGGGTAACGTGTGGAACCTGGTCAGTTACAGCGCCGGATTTTCCGGCGGTATCCTGGTCGGACTGGCGATTGAGGAGCGGCTGGTGATGGGCTACGCCACGGTCAACGTCGTCTCCTCGCACAAGGCGCACGAAGTGGCCGAGGCCATCCGGCAGGCCGGGTACGGTGCCACCGAGAGCTGGGGGCACGGTTCCGAAGGCCGGGTGGGGCTGGTGCGCACCGTCGTCAATCGCCGCGAGGTGAGCCGCATCAGCCAGGTCATCAACGAGGCCGACCCGGCGTCGTTTGTCACCATCGAGGAAACGCGCTCGGTGTGGCGCGGCCACCTGGGCTTCATGCAAACGCGAAGTTAAGCGCCCGGCCTTGCTCGAATTGACAGCGCAGGCCGAGAATGCTAGATTGACCCCGGCCTATCTTGATACGACGTATGGTGGAGTAATCCTTGCCTGACGAGCAGCGAACCGGCCTGGTGATTAAGGCGCAGAGTGGTTTCTTCACGGTGCAGACCGGCGATGGCCCTGTGGTGAGCCGGGTGCGTGGCAGTCTGCTCCAGGAGCGGCTGGATACCGACCCGGTGGCGGTTGGGGACCGGGTGACGGTGCGGGTGCTGGAAGACGGCACCGGTGTCATCGAGGAGACCGCCGAGCGCGAACGGGTGCTGTCACGGAACGCCGCATCGCCGGGCGGGCGCGAGGGCGAGGTCATCGACCGCGAGCAGGTCATCCTGGCGAACCCTGACCAGGCAGTTTTTGTGTTTGCCTGCGCTGACCCTGCACCGAACCAGCGCACGCTGGACCGCTTCCTGGTCATCGCCGAGCAGGCGGAAGTGCCTGCGCTGATCGTGGCGAACAAAATCGACCTCGTGAAGCGCAGCAGCGCCAGTGCATTTTTCGGTGTTTACAGGAGGCTGGGCTACCCGGTTCTGTACACCAGCGCGCTCAAAGGCACGGGTGTCAAGAAGCTACGCAGGCAATTGGTGGGCAAGATTTCAGCCATGGCCGGGCCGTCCGGCACGGGCAAATCCAGCCTGCTGAATGCCATGCAGCCGGAGTTGGACTTACGCGTTGGCGAGGTCAGCGAGGCGACCACCAAGGGCCGCCACACTACCGTCGCCACCAAGCTCATCCCGTTGGATGGCGGCGGCTACGTGGCCGACACGCCCGGCATCCGGGCCGTGGGCGTCTACGACGTGGAGCCGGACGAGTTGGATGCCTATTTCGTGGACATCGCCCGCCACGTGCCCCACTGCCAGTTCAACGACTGCACGCACACCAACGAGCCGGGCTGCGCCGTGCTGGCCGCCGTCGAGAAGGGGGACCTCGACCCCGGACGATACGACAGCTTCCTGCGCCTGCGCGACGAGATCGAGGAACTCTACATCACGTAGGGGACAGCTTGACCACTGGCGGCTGGATGCCTTTGCCAGACTGCCCACCTTGCCAAATCGGACAACTTCAATATGATTAGGGACGCAATCCTCTCTCGTTCCCCAACGCAGCCACATAGCGGACCTTAACCCCGAGAGGATCAGCAACCTGCCCGACTGCCATTGTGAAGGCTGGCAGGTCCATATTTCTTCCGCCAAAGGAGAACAAAACACACCATGATACATAGACGGCTGATCTTTGCGACCTTCAGTGTCGCCACTGCCTGGCTGGCGCTTACCGCCTGTGGAGGAGGTGCGGCGCCCATCGACCCACTGGAAGTCGGCGACCCGGCACGGGGGCAGGAGTTTTTCGAGACCGGCGCCGATGTGCTCGGCACGCCCTGTGAAGGGTGCCACTCGTTGGATGGCGTTGACGGCGAACATGGACCCACGTTGCAGGGCATCTCCGAACGGGCTGGTGAGCGCGTGCCGGGGATGAACGCCGAGGAGTACCTGCGCCAGTCGATCCTTGAGCCAGGCGCTTACCTCGTCGAGGGGTACGAGGACGAGATGGAGCCTTTCTACGAGCTTCTGCTGACTGAAGATGACATCGATGACATAGTGGCCTACTTGCTGACGCAGTAAGAGTAAGGTGGCGATACAAACGAAACTGACAGGGGCGTCGCCCCTGTCAGGTAGCAACTTGGAGAGTGGTAAGCGCCAGCGGGCTGCCGGTCAAGCGGCGACGACGGCCTCCTTGTGCAAACGCTCCGCCGCCACGAACGAAAGCCCTCGCTCGGTGAGCGCCCAGGCTGTCTTGTTCGTGGCGTCGAATTTGTCCACGAAATTCTGCGTCAGGCAATCCCAATCCCCTGATTCGACGATTTCCTTCTTGTCGCGGAAGTAATCGAGGATGTCCGACGGGTAGGAGCGCGTCCGCTCGACCTCCGGGTCGCCGCCTTCGTGCTTGGCCGAGATGTTCGCCACATGATCGGCCAACTCGACCAGTTCGTCACGGCGGTTGTAGGGCTGGCGGACGATGCTCTTATACGTCTCGGTGATGTGGTGCTCGAAACGCACGCAGTCCTCGAAGCCCAACTCGCCACGGAATTGAGCGGTGATCTCCATCGTCTGGTTATCGACGGAGTTGCTCCAGTTGAAGCCGACCAGCGGCGTGCTGCCATCCTCCCGCGCGAATAGCTTGGCTCCGATCAGGGTCCATAGCGCCGCGTAGGGGTTGTCGTTGCCCATGAAGACCGAAATCTTGAACTCGATATCCACGCCGATGCGGTGCAGCAGGTAGCCGAGCAGAACCGTGCCGGGGTTGACGTTGAGGACCTGCCGGACGCCATAGGTCGTGTAGTAGTACAGGTACTCGTCCAGCCACGCAAGAGCGTGCGTGTTCGGCTGGCCGACGCCGCCAAAATAGCCGGTGATCGTCTCCGGGCCGCCCAGGTGAACGTTAGAGCCATCGGTGCCCTTGGTGTCCAGCGTTTCCACGTAGCTGGCCCCGATGATCTGCATGGCGGCGGCAAAGGCGGGCAGGTCACCGTCCTGCTCTTGCTCCTTCATCTTGCGCACCCGGATGAAGCGCCCCGGCATCAGCGCTTCCTGCTCGATGGCCCGGTTGGCCGCCACGATGACCCAGGGGAAGTACTGGCAAGCGCTGATTTCGAGCGTGACCGCGAAATCGTCAGCGAACTGCACCCTGTCGGCCCTGTCGCCCAGAACCCTGCGGCGGTAGTCGGGGAGACTGATGAAAGCATCGTTGTCGCGCTGTCCGGCCAGCCAATCCAGGTCTGCCAGATAGTCGGGTTTGCTCTCCTCGACACGGGCCAGCAGCGCCGGGAGTTCTCTGGCCTGCCGGGCCTGCTCGTTGATCTCCTCAGGCGTCCCGTATTTGCCCACCACGTCAAAGAAATCGTTCACCACCTGCATACGTGGGTTCAACAGAATCTCGTTGAGGGCATCAAGCTGGTCTGGCGAAATCGCCAATCGCTGGCGGATGCTGTCGTCCATAATCGTCTCCTTTCCGTACCATTGAATCGCTTGCACCTTTCGGCTTGCTACTTCAACATGTCAACCAATTCGTCGTAGTCCTCGTCTTTCATCCCAAAGTAGTGCTCCGGCGCGGGAAACGCCTTACTGTGCACCTCTGCCACGTATTGCTTCAGGCCGTCGAGGATCACCTGCCCGGCCTCGCCAAAGACTTTCGCCATCTTGGGTTTGAACTTGGGATACAGGCCGAACATGTCGTGGTAGATGAGCAGTTGGCCGTGAGCGCCCGGTCCGGCCCCCAGGCTGATGATGAAACAGGTCTCCGCCCGCCCGGTGATAAGCTCACACACGCGATCCGGGACCAGTTCCAGCAGAATAGAAAAGGCGCCTGCCTCTTCAAGCGCCTTGGCGTCATCCATGATCTTCTTGGCGGGCGACGCGCCCTTCCCTTGCAGCCGGAAGCCGCCAAGCGCGCTGACGCTCTGCGGCGTCAGCCCCAAGTGGCCCATAACGGGAATCCCCGACGCGGCGATGCCCGCCATGCGGTCAGCCATCTCCGCGCCGCCTTCCATTTTCACTGCGTCGCAGCCCGCTTCGGCCATGAAGCGCCCGGCGTTGAGGATGGCCGTCTCGACGGAAGGTTGGTAGCTCATGTAGGGCATATCGCCGATCAGCCAGGCGGTGGGCGCGCCCCGGCGGACCGCCTGCGTGTGCCGTATCATGTCGTCCATGGTGACAGGCAGCGTGCTTTCGTAACCGAGCATCGTCATGCCCAGGCTATCGCCCACCAGAATCATGTCTATGCCAGCTTGTTCCTGGAAATGCGCCGTGGGGTAGTCGTAGCAGGTGAGCATGGTGATCGGTTCGCCCTTGCTCACCTTGCCAAACAGCGTCGGCAGCGTGACTTTCTGTCGTTCGGTCATACGGACCTCCTTTTGAAACTGTGAGGCTCCAATGCGCACAGCGAATGGGTATGTGATTGTCAAGTGCTCAGAGGACCTCAAGCCTGGGCGGCTGCGAGGTTAGCGTGGAAACGGAGAGGCTTGGAGTCCTCCCGGCCATGTTGTAAGCATAGTGTAGGGGAAGGTATCCCTGATGGGAAGTGGCAAAATGTCCTATCTTGCCAGCCCAATGTGACTTTTCCAGGCCAGCCCGCGTGTGTGGATAGCTCTATGATGTCCACCAGACGTACACAACCCACACCAAATCTACACGAAATCTACATATTCCCTGGCTATCCTGGCCTCAACATCGAAGCATAACATCGGGGGAGATTATCTCGTGGAAAAAACGATCAAGACCGGGGGTATCACGGCGATAGCCGTGGCCATAGCCGTTGCCCTGGTAGCCATCGGTTTGGTGGGTGGGCTGGCGATATCCGGCGGCCTTTCACCCAACAACCAACAGGCAGCGCCCGTCGTCTCGGACAGCGCGGCCCAGAACGCGGCACCCTACGCCTATGGCCCCGGCATGATGGGTAGCCAGCAGGGCTATGGGCTGCGCCGTGGTGGCGCCGTGATGGGCGGCCAGCCCGACTTCGGCCCCGGACGCGGCTTTCGTGGCGGCAGCGGCCAGTATGGCTACGGCCCCGGCATGATGGCTGACGAGTTCGGCTACGGTCCCAGGCGCGGCTACGGCTCCGGCATGATGGCCGACGAGTTTAGCTATGGTCGCGGACGCGGTTACGGCCCCGGCATGATGGCCGACGAGTTTGGCTACGGTCCCAGGCGCGGTTACGGCCCCGGCATGATGGGCGGTTTTGCCCCCGGCGGCGGGATGGGTTGGTTCGTGCCCGACGAGGCGTTGGTCCCCGCCCCTGGCGAAACGCTGTCGCTGGAGCAAGCTGTCGAGGTGGCAGAAGCCTACCTTGCGGCCTTCGACGACGAGGACCTCGAATTGGCCGAGGTGATGCAGTTCAGCAATCACTTCTACGCCCAGGCCCGCGAGGAAAGCACGGGCATTTACGCCTTCGAGTTCCTGATTGACCCCCTCACGAGCGCGGTTCACCACGAACCCGGCCCCAACGTGATGTGGAACGCCAAATACGGCCACATGGGCAGCGTGGCGGGAACCACGGGCGAGATGGCGGTAAGCCCAGCAGAGGCAGCCGAGTTGGCCCAGGCGTATCTGGACGACGCCCTGCCCGGCACCACGGCGGATGAGGAAGCGGACGCCTTCTACGGCTACTACACACTGCACGTCCTCCGCGACGGCGAGATCGCCGGCATGTTGAGCGTCAACGGCACGACCGGGCAGGTATGGCTCCACACCTGGCACGGCGACTTCGTAGACATGATGGGCCACGACCACGAATAACCCGTCGACAAGCGGTATGATGGGGCGTATACTCGAAACCAGTATACGCCCTTTGGATTTCTGGCTATGGCACGAAAAATTCTGGTAGTTGAAGACGAAGGCAAAATCGCGCGGTTGGTGCGCCTCTATCTGGAGGAAGCCGGTTACGCCGTCGTGGTCGTCGACGACGGCGCGCAGGCGATGCCCGCCTATCGCCACGAGCGGCCCGATCTGGTCGTGCTCGATTTGAACCTGCCCAACGTAGATGGGCTGGACGTGGCCCGCGCCCTGCGGCGCGAGTCGGACGTGCCGCTCATCATGCTGACGGCGCGCACCGAGGAAATGGACCGACTCATCGGCCTGGAAATGGGCGCGGACGACTACATCACCAAGCCCTTCAGCCCCCGTGAAGTAGTGGCCCGTGTGCGCGCAGTGCTGCGGCGGGTGGAGGGCACCGGCCAGCCCGCCGACCTGATTAGCGCTGGCGACCTGACGGTAGACCTGGCCGCGCACCGGGCCTCGCTCGGCAGCGCAGAACTGGACCTGACCCCAACCGAGTTTGACCTGCTGGCGGTGATGGCCGGACAGCCAGGGCGGGCCTTCACCCGGCTGCAACTGCTCGACAGCACGCAAGGCGTCGCCTACGAAGGTTACGAGCGCAACATCGACCAACACATCAAGAATCTGCGCCGTAAAATCGAGGAGGCAGGCTACCCGCGCTTCATCGAGACTGTGCACGGCGTCGGCTACCGGCTGGAGGTGCCCGGTGGTGAGACGTAGTCTGTGGTTTCGCCTGATGGGCGTTTTCCTGGCCGTGATTGGGGCCGGGCTGGCAGTCGTCGTGCTGGTCGCCAACGCGGTCAGCGCCCGCCAGTTCGAGCAGTTCGTGTCGGGCCGGGGACAATCCTGGGTCGAACAAATCGCCCCCCAGTTAGAAGCCTACTACGCCGAGACCGGCTCCTGGACCGACGCCCAGACGTTGCTCGACACGCCGTTTGGCGGCGGTCAGGGGCAGGGACAGCGCAGAGGGCAAGGGCAGGGCCAGGGCCAAGGCATGATGGGCGGCGGGGGCCAGGGCATGCACGGCGAGATGATGTCGGGCGGCAACATGTGGGGCGCGATGGGCATCCACCTCGTGCTGGCCGATGCCCAGGGCCGGGTGGTAGCCGACACCGACGGTCAACTTGTGGGGCGGCATCTTTCGGAGGACATACTGGACCAGGGCAGGCCGCTCGTCGTGGACGGGCAGCAGGTGGGCACGCTCATCGCCACCGACCCGGACGTTGCTTCCTCAGTAGCAGGCGACTTCTTGCAGGCCATCAACCGTTCGGTGCTGCTCGCCGCGTTGGTGGCCGGTGTCGTCGCCCTCACGCTGGGCACGGTCCTCTTCCGGCGCATCACCCGCCCCCTGAGCGACATGAACCGGGCCGCGCGGCGCGTCGCGGCTGGCGACCTGGAGGCGCGGGTGCCCGCCACCCGGCAGGACGAACTGGGCCAACTGGCCCGGTCCTTCAACCACATGGCCGACGGTCTGAGCCAACAGCAAACCCTTCGCAAGCAGATGGTGGCCGACATCGCGCACGAACTCCGCACGCCCATCAGTGTGATGCAGGGCACGCTGGAGGCCATGCTGGACGGCATCCTGCCGCCGGATGCGGAGGAATTGCGCGGCCTGCACGACGAGACGCTCCATCTGACGCGGCTGGTGGCCGATTTGCGCACGCTCTCGCTGGCCGACGCGGGCCAGTTGGCGCTGGAGCGCCAGCAGCTAGACGTAGGCGCGCTGGTGCAGGAAGTTGTACGGCGCATGAAGCCCCTAGCCGAGGAAAAGGGCATCGCCTTGGGCCACACATTGGCCGACACGCCCCCCCTCCAGGCCGACGCCCAGCGCCTGACCCAGGTCGTCACCAACCTGATTGACAACGCATTGCGTTACACGCCGCGCGGCGGCGACGTACAGGTCAGTGTGGAGCAAGCCAACGGGCAGGTCCGAATCGGGGTGAGCGACGATGGTCCCGGCATCCCGGCGGAGGCGCTGCCGCACGTCTTCGACCGCTTCTGGCGCGGCGAAAAAAGCCGCAACCGCGCAGGAGGCGGCTCCGGCTTGGGGCTGGCTATCGTGCGCCAGTTGGTCGAGGCCCACGGCGGCAGCGTGGGCGTCGAGTCAGAGGTCGGCTCAGGGGCGACGTTCAGCGTGTTACTGCCGCTTGAGGCAGCCCCGCCCAAGAAGTTGAGCTAACGCAGGATAAACCCATCCCGTAGCGCGTCGTCGGGATCGATCAGCCACTCGTTGCGCCCGGTGATGTGCGCCGTACCTTCCACCTCCGGGATGACCGCCTCGTAGTCGCCAAACGTGGTGGTGCGCAGCACCCGCCCGGTGAACGTCGAGCCGATGATGCTCTCGACGGTGAACGGTTCGTCCACGCCAATTTCGCCGCGCAGGTGGTGGATCGCCGCCCGCCCGCTCACACCCGTGCCGGTGGGGCAGCGGTCCACCTCACCCTCGGCAAAGATGCACACGTTACGGCTGTGGTTCTGCTCGTCGTGCGGCGGCCCGATGAAAATCGTGCCGTACAGGAAGCTCAGGTCCTTCTCGAAAGGATGTGGGATAGGCATGGCCTCCATCACCGCCTGCTTGATGTCCGTGCCCACCTGGATAAGCTGGCGGTAATCGTCTGCTGTCAGGCCAACCCCTGCGTCGGCGGCCTGGCAGTAGGCGTAGAACGCGCCGCCGAAGGCTACGTCGAATTTGAGCGGGCCAATGCCGGGCACTTCCACCGTCTGGTCGGCGGCCAGCACGAAAGAGGGCACGTTTTCAAAGGCGACGCTCGCCACGCGGTCCCCGTCCATTTTGGCGTGGGCCGTGACCAGTCCCGCCGGGGTGTCGATGCCAACCGTCGTGGGATTGCCTTTGACCGGCAGCATGCCGGTGTCCAGCGCCACCTTCACCAGCCCGATGATGCCGTGACCGCACATGGTACTGTAGCCCTCGTTGTGCATGAACAGCACGCCCACGTCGGCCTCAGGCGTGACCGGCGGCGTGAGGATGCAGCCGTACATGTCGGCGTGGCCACGCGGCTCGAAGATGACCGCCCGTCGCAGGTGGTCGTAGTGCTCGCGCTGGTAGCGCCGCCGCTCCAGGATGGTGTCGCCGGGCAGGTCGGGCCAGCCGCCCGTGATGACCCGCAGCGGCTCGCCTGCCGCGTGGGCGTCAATCGAGGTGATGCGCGGCCAGTCGTCGGGTGGGTTCCAGTTCATTTTTCTTCCCTTCATAAAGATTATCCGTGCTACAACTCGGCCAGCGTGCCAATGCCCCTGGCCTCAGCGGCCTTCAAAATGACGGGGGCGATGGCGGCGTCCTGCACCGCCACCCCAACCGACTTGAAGAATATGATCTCGTCGTCCGACTCGCGGCCAGGGCGGTCCCCGTTGACCACCTCGCCGATCTCGGCGTGAATGTCCTCCTCGCCGATGAGGCCCTCGTCGCGCGGGATGATGAGGTCGCCCGCTTCCTCCCAGGCCGCCTCGCGATGGTCCACCACGATCTTGGCGCGGGTGACGACCTTTTCGTCGATCTCGCGCATCTCCGGCGTGTACGCGCCGACGGCGTTGACGTGCGCGCCGGGCGCTAAGTCGTCGCCGTCGAAGACCGGCGTCCGCGAAGTGGTCGCGCAGGCGATGATCGAGGCCCCCTGCACCGCCTCGGCGGGCGAGGTGGCAGCCTGCACGTCGTCCGGTATGGCCCCGAACCCTGCCATCTCTGCAACGAAGGCTTCCAGATGCTCAGGCCGCAAATCGTAGACGCGCACCGAGCGCACCTCGCGGGCGGTACAGACCGCCTCCAGTTGGGTACGGGCCTGCACCCCCGCACCGAAAATCGCCACCGTGTCGGCATCCGGGCGGGCCAGCAGTTCGGTTGCCAGCCCGGAAACCGCCCCGGTGCGAATCGCCGTCAGCGAGGAGCCGTCGATCACAGCCAGCGGCGCGCCGGTAGTCGTGTCCAGCACCAGCACCGCGCCCATGATGAGCGGCAGCCCCTTGGCCGCGTTGTCCGGGTAAACCGAGACCACCTTGATCGCCAGGTCGTCGCTGCCGGACAGGTAAGCGGGCATGATGAACGACGTGCCGCGCTTGCTCTCCAGGATGGGGCGCTGCGGCATGTCGGCCTGCCCCGCCGCAAGCTGGCTGAAGGCGCTGCGCATCGCGTCGATGGCCTCGTGCATGGATACAGCCTCTCGCACCTGCTGGGCGGAGAGAACACGGATCATCGGCATGCCGGTTATCCTTTCGACAGCGGCTCTTGGGCCAGCGCGGCAGCGTCGGCAATCCAGGCCCCGACCTCGCCGCCATCCACCACGATGCCTGCTCGCTGCAACTGGGCTTCGAGGTCGCCGGGCTGGGCGCTGGCGAGATCGGCAAAGGTGGCGATGCCCAGCGCGTGCAAGACGGCCACCTCTCTGCCGCCAATGCCGTAGATGCGGCGAAAGTCGTCGGGTTCGCGCGCCGCGCCCAGCGTGGTCGCGTCAGGCGGCAGCGGCTCGAAATCGGGGGCCTCTGGGGGCGGGTTCTCCTGCAAGCGAGGTGGGTACAGCCCCGGCGCGACGGCTCCTTTAATGGCCGCCTCCCAGTCGGCCATTGAGGGGCATCCTTCCAGCGAATCGCTGCGCCACGCCGCCCGGAACAGCTTGGTCAGCTTGGGTGGGTAGTGCATTTCGAGCGACTTCTCCATCTCCTCTTTGCGCCACGCCTCCGGTTTCTTGGAGTCGTCCTCCTCGAAAAAGCTGATCTGGTCGCGCACCTTGCGAATCTTGGGGTCGTGCCAGCAGAGAATCTCGCCGAGCAGCACCGCCCCGGCATAACGATCACCGGAGGGGCTCCACTGGCCGGTGGGCGTGGTCGGCACGCTCCGGTGGCGGTAGCCGGTCTGCCCGGCGGGGTACTGCGCGGGCACCGGGAACCCGTTGCCGAACATCTCCTCCACGTCCACCAGGTACGTCATTTTGCGCTTGAGTTGAATGATGAGGTTCGCGCCCGCCACGTCGCAATGCGCGTAGCCGTGCCGCTCGATCTCGGCCAGCATGTGGGCCACGTCCAGCGCCAATGTCTGGCAGCTTTCCAGCGTCAGCGGGGCGTCTACGCCGTCCTCTTGGGCCTCCTCGCCCAGCACCACGATGTCCTGCCACGTCGTGCCTTCCACCCAGGGCATCAACATGCTGCGGTCTGCGGCGGGATAGTCGATGATGAGCACCGGGTGGGTCTCGGCGGCCACCAGCACGCGCTGGCAGGCGTCCATGCCCGGCAGCGCCGCCACGTCCCCCAGCGCGGCCTGTACGTGCAGGATGCCGTCGCCGCGAAAGAGGTGGGCGAAAACCTTGAGAGCGTAGTGGTCGCCCGACGCGACCTCGCGCAGCTTGTAAATCCAGCCCCGCGCCCCGGCCTGGCAGTAGACCTGCCTGGTGATCTCGTGGCCGACGAAGGCGAAAGTGGCCTCGCCAATCCTGATTTGCTCGTCGGGGTCCACTCTGAGGTTGACGAAGGATTGTTTGTGTTTAGGCATTGCCCTCGCTCGTCTTCTTGAGCACCACGTCGAGAAGCGACACGTCGTCGCTGGCAACATCTTCTTTCAACTCGCGCAAAATCTCTTTCAGGCGAGCCAGCGTGAGCCCGCTCAGTTCATCCTCGAATTGGTGAACGCCATCCGTGTGCAAGGTGAGGCGCTGAACCTTGCGCTTCGCCAGCGACGGCAGCACGATGTGATGCACCACGTCGCTGTTGAGAGGCCCTTTGGCTGTGGACCACTGCTCGTGATGAACAGTGTTGTCTGACGCCAGAGACAGCGCCTTGTCCCTGGCACCCCAAAACCGCAGCCGGGTGTTGCCCAGCCAGAACCCCAGGCAACTTGTTTTCTCTGCCGAGAAGTCGAGGCGCGCGCAGGCAAACACGGACGCGCTGCCGTCGTCGCGCTTGCGCTCCAGGGCAATGCGCCGCAGGGAAGTGGCGCGGTCCTTGGGCAGGGGATGGTCTTTGACGAGTTCGGTAGCAGGCGTGGTCCAGGCGTGCAGGTCGTTGAATAGCTTCTCGGCCAGCTTCGCGCCGCCCTTGTCGTTGTCCGGGATGTCGTCGGGTTTCAGCGCCCATAGCCATTCCAGGAGCTTGTCGCCCAGAAAGCGCGCCGCCAGATCGCCGAAGAAGGACTGTCCCACGCCGTCGCACAAGACCACCACCAGGCATTCCTCGTCGTAACGGAAGGCGAGGTAATCTTCGTTGGGCAGGTTGCTCTTGCTTCCCTCGTGCGAGCGCCGCGAGGTGAGCAACAGCGTGGCGACGGGGGTCTCTTCCTTGCGCGGGGGTGTGTCGGTATCCTGGGGCAGCGTGACCGTGGTGGCTTTGGGCAAGCGACGGCTCCTTCGGGCGTGCGAGGTGGCGTTCGATCCTCTCCCGCATTCTACCACAACACCACCATAGTAATTATAATGGGGCTGTCGTCAAGCTGGCCGAGCGGCTGGCGACGAGTCCTCACTACACGACGAGGCTGCCTATGCCAGATCTATACACGATTGCTGCCAACACCCGGACCCCGATGCTCATCATCTATCTGCTGGACATCAGCAAGTCGATGCACGACACGCTGGGCGACAAGCGGCGTATCGACATCGTGCGCGACACGCTGGAGGAGGTGGTGTTGGAGATGGTGTCGCGCTCGATGCGCGGCGCGACCATCCAGAAGCGATACCGTATCGCTATGTTTGCCTACAACGACAGCGTGATCGACGTGCTGGGCGGTGTGTGGGACATCGACAAGCTGGCGGAAAAGGGCATTCCCAACCTCAATCCCGGCGGCGGGACGAACACCGCTGCGGCCTTCGTGGCCGCCGAGAAGGTCGTCCGCGACGAGATCAGGCACCGCGAGTACTGCCCGGCCCCGCTGGTCTGCCACATGACCGACGGGGAGTTCGGCGGCGCAAGCCCACTTCCCGCTGCCAACCGCATCCGCGCGCTGGCGACGGACGACGGGCCGGTGCTGATCGAGAACATCTTCGTCAACGACCGGGTGCTTAAAAAGCCGGTGGACGACATCTACACCTGGAAGGGCGTCCGCAAGCAAGACCTGGCGATCAACTACGCTCAGACGTTGCTGTTGATGTCGTCACAACTGCCGGAGAGCTACATCGTGGAATTGCACAAGCACGGCTACTCGCTGCCTGCCGGTATCCCGATGATGTTCCCCGGCGAGAACGAGGACCTGATCCGGCTGGCCTTTACGGTGTCGGCGGCGACGGCGATGGGCTAGCTCACGATAAGGAGCGTGAAATGACGCAGATTCGCATCACGGCAGGCCAGGTCAGCGCGGAGGCCGAGTTGAACGACAGCCCGACGGCGCAGGCCATCCGCGACGCGCTGCCCATCACCGGGCGGGCCAACACCTGGGGTGACGAAATCTACTTCAGCATCCCGGTCCACGAAGAGCGCGAGGCCGACGCGCGGGCCGAGATGGACGTTGGCGAGTTAGGCTACTGGCCTGCGGGCAACGCCTTTTGCATCTTCTTCGGGCCGACCCCCGCCAGCAGCGGCGACCAACCGGTGGCGGCCAGCCCGTGCAACGTGATCGGGCGGGTGTCCGGCGACGCGACGGTCTTCAAAGCGGTCCCGTCCGGGGCAGAGGTGCGGCTGGAAGCGATTGACTGACCGTACCAGCCCTCCGACCGATTACGGGGCACAGAGCGCCGAATGGACTGGGGTCAGGGAGGCTTGCGCTTCGAGCGATGACTCGGCGCAGGGTCGCAATGCCCAGCGATTCGTTTGCGCACCCGTCAATTCCTGGCTTTATTCTGGCGGTGGGACAAGGTACACGTAATCGCCTACGCGCACTTTGAAATCGACTCGCACGCCGACAGATTGTCCCTCGTAGGCTTCTCCTACCGGTGTGCGGTCAATTTCCATGCTGGTGATCTGTTGGCTGAAGTTGGTGGTGTTGCCGTAGAACTGCAGCCAGTCACCGATGCGCACCGTGCCGTAAAGCTCAAGCGCGGCGACAGAAATCTTGCCGAAGTAGTGGCTCACGTATCCGATGGGTTGCTCTTCGGACATCTCACACTCCCCTGAAATGGGACGCCAATCACTCCCAGCATACGCACGGCGTTGGGGGTTGTCAAGGTGGTCTGAGGACGATTCAGTTGTGAGAGGCGACATCCTCCGTCAGGTCGAAGGTGGCGACGACCAGGTAGTCGCCCAGGTTATCGCCCCCGGCAGAGGTGACGGGCAGACGCTCCAAGGAAGGCCAGGAATACATCAATACCCGGATTTCGTAGCGGCCTGCGGGCGCGTCTGGGGGCAGGATGAAGCCGTAGTTATCGCGAATGATCTCGCCCGGCTCCCAGGTGGATGTCGGGCGGAAGGTGGCTACGGGGGTGCGGTCTTGCTGCAAAACGAGTTGGCCGTCCGGTCCGACGAGGCGTACGCTGGCGGTGTAGTCTTCGGTGAGTCTTTCCTCGGCGCGCCAGACCAATGACAGGCCGAGTTGGTCTCCTGGGCGATACGTGGTTCGACTCTGTTTTTTGGGCACCTCTATGTCGTAACCTTCCAGCGCGATCTGGTCGCCCAGGTGGGCATCGACGAGGTATTTGGGCGACTTCTCTGGGGTTGGCGCGGTGAGGTCCAGGTATTCGACCACGCGGGTGGTGGGGGAGAATTCCTGGGACCCGACGGGGAAATAGTAGACGGCGGCCCACCACTCCGGGGGGCGCGGGTACCAGGGTGTGTACGGCCCGCCGTCGACCACCAGCCAGAGCGGGTTGCCGTCCGAGGTTTTCACAGCCAGACGCCATACGTCGATAGCTCCCTGGCTAATCAGTTCGTCTGGATCATCTGAAACGACGAGCGGGATCTCCTCTTCGCTGTGACGCTCGCCGGGCGAGCGTGGCATGCTGTACCAGGCGCTATCGCCTTTGTAGTAGTTGGCGAACAAGTTCACGTAGCGTGGATTGCTGAGGACTATCGGGTCGTCTGGCGAGGCTGTCGCAGTGAGATAGGCCAGCATTTCGTGCAGCACGGGGTCATCGCCGTTGAAGTACGGGTCATCGTACACGCGCCGCAGGGCAAAACCCGAAAGACCGAGGGTCAGAGCCAGGCTGGCGGCGACCAGCAGCGTCGTATGACGGGGGGAGGTTGGGGTCTGGCGGAGACTGAGCCAGGCCAGCAGGCCAGCAAAAAGGACCACCCCGCCGATCAGGATGCCCAGCGCCAGAGCGTCCAGGGTGGGACGCGTCCAGGCGAGGTCGAGCGGGTAGTCGTCGAGGAGCCGCAGGTGACCCGGGATTTGAGAGTATTTGGGCTGCCAGATGGCGATGGTCCAGGCTGCGCCCGGTCGGAGCGCCTCCAGTTCGCCATAGTAGTTGTGCATATTGACGAGCAGGCCGGGCAACTGGACCAGGAAGCCTGCCAAAGCGAGGAAGGCCACCGCACCCTTGGGCCACAGCCTGGAGGTGTCCAGCGCGCGTTTGAGGAGCGGCAGGCCGCTCAGGATGAGGAAGGGTGTGAGGGGAACCATATAGCGCGGCCCCCAGCCGGAGCCGCCGTGCCAGAGTTTCCGGCGGCTGGCGGCGTAGCCCACGACGAACAAGAGCAGCATGCCTGTCGCCAGCCACCGCTCCCGGCGGTGCTTTGGCTCGCGAACAAGCAACACCCCGACGGCGAGCAAGGTGACCGGTGAGTAGACGAACAGGCTCTTGCCGGGACTGACCAGGAACCCGGCAATCCCCGGTCCGGCCTGGGTGAGGCCCCTGACCAGTCTCTTCAGCCGGATGCCAACGTCGTAGCGATACGGGACGGCGGCCTTGACGTATTGGAGAAGCAACACGCTGCCAAACAACAGGGTCAGGATGACCAGTACGACGATGCCCAGAATCAGGAGGTGACGCCAGTTGGACCGTAAGGTACGGATAGGGGGCAAGGCATAGATCAGGACGATGGGCGCGGCGACCAGCGCGGCCTCTTTGGTGAAGGCCGATACGGCGAAAGCGCCGATGCCCGCCACAAGCCAGATGACCTGGGGCTGCTCTGCATCCTGCCGCAGCCCTTTGTGCCAGCGCGCCAGGGCAAAGAAGCTGACCAGCAACGTCAGGGTCGCCAGAGGCTCGCGGAAGAAGGTTTTGGCGTAGGGCCACGAGATGGTCGCCAGGCCGAACATCAGCGCGCCACCCAGCGCCTCTCGCTGGCGGAAGCCTAAATCCAGGGCAAAGAGGTACAGCACCACGGCGGTCAGGGCGGTGACGAGGGGATTGAAGAGGAAAACCGTCTGCACGTTGCCGACTGAGCTGAGTTGGTCGGCGACGAAGTAGAACGGAATCGCCAGGACCGGTTGCGCCAATTCGACATCCGAAGTCTGGTGCGGGCGGACGTAGGTGGTCTGGGTGAGGAAGAGGGTGCCGCGCTCGACCATACTCTCGGTGGTGTCAAAGATGTAGCGTTCGTCGTCGGAGTTGAAGACCCCGGAATAGGTCAGCAGATAGACGCTGTAAAGCAGCCCGAACAGCGCGACGGCAATCGCCAACCGCGCGCGGCTGGCCGGGTTCTTGCTCGTGGTTTGAGGATCTGTCATGAGGTCTGGATGGTGTCGTCGTCTTTCGGTGAGGATGGTTTCGTCTGCTCAGGCTCGTAGCCGCGTTCGACCCAAACCAGTATGCCCAGGAAGGCGATCAGCAGGCCGCCACCAATCAGCGATGCTTGCCAGGGCTGTGTCTCGCGCACGATGATGGACAGCATGCCCAGCCCCGTCGCCACGTAGTACAGCGTGACGACGGCGCGCGCCTGGGACAGGCCCAGCCGCGATACCAGGCGGTGCGAGATGTGGTCTTTGCCGCCCTTGTAGACCGGGACGCGTCGTCGCAAGCGAGAGATGACGACCAGCGTCATGTCGAAAATCGGCAAGCCCAGCACGATGATCGGGATCATCCAGGTGGAGGCCAGGGGTCGCCCGGCGAACTCAAGTTTCATGCCCAGCACGGCCAACACGTAGCCCAAAAGCAGGCTGCCCGCATCGCCCATGAAAAGGCTGGCCGGTTGGAAATTGAAGTATAGGAAGCCCAGGCACGTGCCCATCGTCGCCGCCGAGAGGGCAGCGACCAGACTCAGGTCTTCGAGCACGGCCAGCATCAGGAAGAACCCGGCGGCCACAGAGGCCAACCCGGCAGCCAGCCCGTCCATGTTGTCGAGGAAATTTACGGCATTGGCAATGCCCACGACCCAAAAGAGGGTGATGGCGATGTTGAGCCACTGGGCATTGAACAGCGTCACCTGGATACCGGCGATCATCACCAGTGATACCCCGGCCAGCGCCTGCCCCGCCAGCTTGACGACAGGTTTCATGCCCCGACTGTCGTCCCACACGCCTAAGGTCGTCATCACGGTGGCACCCAACATGACGCCAACCAGTTCTTGGAAGTAGGGTTGGGTGTTGCCAATGAACAGAGCCGCCACCAATCCAGAATAGATGGCGACACCGCCCAGCAACGGCACTGGAGACAGATGCAATTTTCGGGAGCTGGGTTGGTCGATGACGCCCAGCTTGGTCGCCAGTCGGCGGATGAGCGGCGTGGCGATGAAGGTGACGACCGCCGCCGAGACGACGATGAGAGCCAGGTTTGCCATGATTAGCTAACCTTTACTGGAGCCTGTGTATGCGGGCTGTTAGCATACCACTTAGCTGGAAAGAGCGGGTAATGATACCTGAGCAGCAACGGCAGCGTGAGGGCTGTCGCGAGCGCTCTGCTTTCCAGGCTGGTCTGAGAAATCCAATCGGTGTCCAATCGCAACTCAACCGGACCCTGCTGGTGGCGCACCCGGTTGCCTTCGACGGTATGGGTAGGCTGGATGGTCACGCTGTTCCCATTGATGAACGACAGGCTGCCGGTTTCCAGACCCGCGAAAGCCAGCACCGCTTTGAGTTGGGTGACCGGCTCGGCGACGAAGTCTTCGTGGCGGACGCGCTTGTAACCCCTGTGCGGGCCGCGTTTGCGCCACACCAGTTCGGCGGCCAGATTCAGCAGCGTCCAGGCGCGGGAGGTCCGCAGGGCATATCCGGCAGGGGACCGCACGCGATCCGGTTCACGTCGGTTTTTGTGCTTGCGATAGAGCGAGTAGTTGACGCCGCGTGGGTCGCGCACCAAATGCAGGGCGTGGAGATCGGCCAGGGCGTGTGTCGCCAGCAGGTTTCCGTACCAGATGGCCTTGCTGGTGTCTACGATCAGGTCGCAGCCGGTGACCGCCTGAACAGCCCGATACAGCGCCCCGGTGATCTCGGCGAGTTCGGTCAGCGCGGGGAGACGCTCTCCATTCCTGGCGAGGATCACGCTGCGAAATTCGCCCCGCTGCGCGATGCGGCGCGCGGTTTCCTGCATCAGGCGGTCTGCCTGATCCGCGTCGACCCTGTCAAACCCCCCATAGGCTTGCTCAAAAATCGCCTGCCAGACCGGGCAATCTCTCACCGGCAGGCCGCACCCGCACAGCGTATTGTCTCGCAGGCTGCGCCAGACGTGGATCAGTTCCCCGGCGTGGAACACGCCTTCGACCTGACCCAGCACGTTTCCAAAAATCGTCGTTCCGGCGTGGATCGTGGCGGCCACGTATAAGGTGTGTGGTTTGCTGGCGGCCATCGGGGCTACACCTGATCGTTGGCAGGCCGCACACTGACCCGCTCTGGGGCTGCCGGAGTTGCCTGCCCGGCGACGGAGATGCCTTTGCGCGCCAGCACGGCGTGGTAGACGGCCAGATAGCGGTCCACGTTCTGGTCCACGGCGAACCGCCCGGACAAGGCGCGGCGCGCTTCCTGGACGCGTTTTTGGGCTTCGGCGGGTTGGTCCAGGATGTGTTGGATGGCCTCCGCTAGCGCCGCCGTGTCCTCTGAATCGACGAGATAACCTGTCTGGCCGTCAGTCAACAAATCCGGCACGCCGCCGACGCGAGTGGCGACGACGGGGACCCCGGCGGCCACCGCCTCCAAGGCCGATATGGGGCTGCCCTCGTTGCGCGAGCAGATGACCGCCACGTCGAGGTCGGCGTAAAGGCGTGGCAAATCGTCGCGCCAGCCGGTGAAGATCACGATGTCCTCCAGGCCCACCGCCCGCGCGTAGCCCTCCATCTCGCCGCGCAACGCGCCATCACCGGCCAGCACGAAGCGAGTAGCCGGGTGCGTCTGGCGAAGGGTGCGGGCTGCGTCGAGCAGCATCTTGGGATTTTTGACGGACACCAGCCGCCCCACCATGCCGATCAGGGGAGCGTCGGGCGGCAGGCCCAGTTCGGCGCGGAACTGGCCGCGTAGATGTCCATTGTCCTGGAGGGGGGCGAAGTCCAGCAGGCTGGGGATGACCTGGATGTCCGCCTCCGGGGCGATGCGGTAGGCAGCCAACTCGCGGCGCAGCCCCTCGGTGAGGGTGATCAGGCCGTCGCTCAGGCCGCTCATCAGGCGCTCCAGCATGGTGAACAGGCGCGTCGAGAGGCTGTCGAAATAGCTGTGAAAAACGTGGCCGTGGAAGACGTGTAGGATCACCGGAACACCGCTCAGGCGTGCGGCCAGCCTGCCAAGTTGGCCCGCCTTCGCCATGTTGGTCTGGACCACGTGGGGACGCTCGCGCCGCAGCAGACGCCACAAGGCGAACAGCGCGCGCAGGTCGTCGAAGGGGGCGACCCGGCGGCGCAAGGTTAGCACGCGAACGACCTCCAGGCTCTCCGCAGCCGCCTGGGCGAGCATGTTCCCTTCGCCTGGTTCCTCCTGGCCGCACACCAGCTTTACAGCGCAGCCACGCTCACGCAGACCCTTGCCCAACAAGATGGCCTGATGGGACACACCGCCGATGTTCAGGCGCGTCAGGACGAGCACGACCTTCAGCGTATCGCTCATGTGGATGGGTGCCCGTTGGCACGGAACCAGTTGATGGTCTGGCTCAGGCCCTCTGCAAACGACACCTGCGGCGTGTACCCCAGCGTGGCTCTGGCACGCTCGACGTTTGCCAACGAATGCAATATGTCGCCGGGGCGCGGGTCGGCGTAGCGGGCCATGATGTCGGTGCCCAGCAACTCGTTGATAACGTCCACTAGTTCGTTGACCGAGTGTGCCTTGTGCCGGGCGACGTTGATGACCTGGCCGGGCGCATTCTCGGCCTCGACGGCCAGCAGGTTGGCCCGAACCACGTCGGCAATGTAGGTGAAATCGCGCGTCTGGTGGCCGTCGCCGTAGATAGTCGGCGGCTCGCCGCGCAGCATGGCCGTGATGAAACGCGGGATGACGGCGGCGTAGTGCGAGGTGGGGTCCTGGCGCGGGCCGAAGACGTTGAAATAGCGCAACGCCACTGTCTCCAGTCCATACACGCGGTGGAAGACCTGACAGTAGGCTTCGGCAGCCATCTTGGCGACGCCGTAAGGCGAGACGGGCTGGGGCTTCATCGTCTCGATCTTGGCTTTGTCCTCATCCTGGTCGCCGTAAACCGACGAGGACGAGGCAAAAACCACGCGCCGTACCCCGGCGTCTCGCGCGGCGAGCAGCACGTGGAGCGTGCCTAAGACGTTGGCTTGATTAGAGGCCAACGGGTCGCTGACCGAGCGGGGCACGGAGGCGATGGCCGCGTGGTGCAGAACCACGTCTGCACCGTCCGCCGCCCGGCGCACGGTCTCCAGGTCGGCGAGATCGCCTTCGATCAAGTCTATCTGGCTCAGGCAGTGGGCCAGGTTCTCGCGCCTGCCGGTTGAGAAGTTATCCAGCACGCGCACCGACACGCCTCGTTCCAGCAGGTGGTCAACCAGATTCGAGCCGATGAAGCCCGCGCCGCCCGTGACGAGCGTCAATCCCATGCTCATGCCGCGCTTCTCTCTGCCAGAATGCGCTCGTAAACGGCCAGCGTTTGGTCGGCTAACTTATCGGGCGAGAAATGTTCGTTGAGCCGCCGGTAGCCGCGCTGGCCGCAGGCTCTGGCGAGGTCAGGGTGGCCGAGGGCGTGCAGCAGGGCGTCGGCCAGCGCGCCGGGGTCACGCGGGGGCACCAGCCAGCCGGTCTGCTCGTCGACGACGACTTCCGGCAGGGCGCTGACGCGCGTGGCGACGATGGGCTTGGCCTGGGCCATCGCCTCCAGGGCTACCAGTCCGAACCCCTCCCACAAGGAGGGCATCACCAGCACGTCGAGGGCGGCCATGATGTGCGGCGCGTCGTCACGCCAGCCGGTGAAATGCACCTGCTCCCCGATACCAAGCGCTGCTACCTGGGCTTCCAGTTTCTCGCGCAGCGGCCCGTCACCGACTACCAGCAGATGCGCGCCGGGTAATTCGCCTACGACCTGCTGGAAGGCGTCGAACAGGTAGGTATGTCCTTTTTGCTCGACCAGCCGGGCCACCACCCCGGCCAACGGCGCGCCGTCCGGCACCCCCAGCGAGGTCCGCAGCCCGTTGGGTGCGCTCTGAGACGCGGCAGGGGACAGGCCGTAGTGGATCGTCGTGATCTTTTCGGGCGCGACGCCCTCTACGTCGGTGGTGTAGTCGCGCAGCCAACCGGAGATGGCGATGTAGTGATCGATGAGGCGGTCAAGCGCGCGCGTTTGCCAGCGGATGAGCGGATGCTGGCGGAAGGCGTCGTCGTTGTGGCGTGTCGAAATGACGGCCCTCGCCCCGGCCAGACGCGCGGCGGGCGTGCCGTACAGGTCGGCGTGAATGAGGTGCGTGTGAACGATGTCCGGCTCGATGCGGCGCAGGCGTTGCGCCAGCCGCCCGACTACCGTCAGATCGACGTGATGGTAGATCGGCAGCGCAGCAGCGTCGATTTCCAGCGCCTCCCAGCGCGCCAGATAGGCTGGCTGAGGCTGGCGCGGCTCGAAGAGGATCAGCATGTGGACTTCAACGCCACGGGTTTTGAGGCTGGGCAAGAGGGTCAGCAGATGCCCCTCAGACCCGGCAATGCCCGTGACCTTGCTGATATGGGCGACACGCATCAAAACGGCTTCCAGGAATTGTGAACAGCGCCGCAAGTCTAACGTGCGGCCCTGGGGCTGTCAACGAGGGGGTGTGGCACGTTCTTCGAGCTGCGATTCCAGCGCGCGCAGGCGCTGGTTGAGCAGCGCGATGTGCTGGGCAGCCTGTTTGTTCTCGCGCGCCAGCTTGGTGATGACAATCGAGAATTGCAGCAAGATCAGCAGCAAAAAGCCCATGCCGATGACAAAAAGCGCCGTCGGCGGGTAGGCGATGCCAAACAAGCGGGCGATGGCGTTCAGCGAGTCGCGCCACAGGGCCAGCACGACCAGCACGATGGCCGTCGCCAGCCACAGCAGCGAGTAGTCCTCGCGCAGACGCCTGCGCCGGACCATTTCCAGCACCATCAGCAGCAAGGCGATGGGGCCTACCGTCATCACGATGATCACTCTATTCAGCACGATGATCCTCCGGCAACTGCGGGCGCTGGCGGAGCAACCCGACGATAATCGCTAGTATCACTTTCACCATGTAGTAGCCTGAACGCAGGGGCGTGATGGACGACTGGCCGCCGTAGCGCGGGTTCATCGTCACCGGAATTTCGCGCACGCGCAGCCCGGCGCGCCTGTAAAGGACCACGGACTCCGGTTCCGGGTAGTCGAAGGGGTAATCCTCGGCGCAAAAGCAAATCGTCTGGCGATTGATGGCCCGAAAGCCGGAGGTCGGGTCGCTGAAACGCTGGCCGGTGACGAGCGAGATGGTGGCCGCCAGAATGACGATTCCCGTGCGGCGCAGCGCGGGCGTGATGTAGCCCCGGTCCTCGATGTAGCGCGAGCCAATCACCACGTCGGCCCCACTGGTTTCAAGCGCGTCCAGCAACTGCGGGATTTCGGTGGGGTCGTGCTGGCCGTCGCCGTCCACCTGAAACGCCACTTCGTAATCGTTGTCGCGGGCGAAAATGAAGCCGGTCTGCATGGCGGAGCCAATGCCCAGGTTGTAGGGCAGGTCGAGCACAAAAGCGCCGTGCTCCCCGGCGATGCGCGCGGTCGCGTCTGTCGAGCCGTCGTTGATGACCACCACGTCGGCGTAGGGCACCGCCGCGCACACTCTGTCGAGGACGCGGGCGATGCTGTCTTCTTCGTTGAGGGCGGGAATGATTACCAGGGCGCGTGGCGGCGTCATGTCAGGCCCTTCTCAGCTAACGTTTCCAATAGAGCGGCCTGGGCCGCCTCGAAGCGCCCCCGCCAGGTGTGCCGCTCGGCTTCGGCCATGCGCTGCGCGGCCCTGTCGCGGCTTTCCGGCCCGCCTGCCTCGGAGACCGCCGCCTCGACCTGCTGCACGAACGCGTCGGCGTCCCTGGCGACGTGAATCAGGTGCTCGAACTGGTGCGCTTCCGGCATGTCCACCGAGACGATAGGCTTGCCCGTTGCCAGATATTCGTACAACTTGATGGGGCTGCATCCCTCGGCCACGCCGTCCATCTTGTAGGGATTCAGGCACACGTCGAAGGCGCGCAGATAGCCGGGCAGGTCGGCGTAGGGCACGCGGCCCAACAGGTGGGCGTTGGGCAGGCGCTCCAACTCGGAGAGGTCCACCAGCAGGCCGGGCGGGCCGACCAGCACGACGGACCACTCCGGGTGCTGGCGGGCGATGCGGGCCAGGAGCGGCACGTCCACCCAGTATTGCACCGCCCCCAGGAAGCCGACGATGGGCTGCGGCAAACCGGCCAGCGCGGGGGTGATGGGGGTAGCAGGGTCGGCGGCCTTGTTGAAGTGCGCCACCTCCGCCCCATTGGGTATCAGGATGATGCGTCTGGCAGCATCCTTTTTGGAATCGTGAAGCGCCTGTGCGGTGACGATCAACAGATCGCAACGCGCGATCAACTCCTGTTCCAGCGCGCGGATGGTCTCGGCGCGCACCAACCCGCGCGCGGCGGAGAATTCGTCCACACACTCGTAAACGGCCAGCGCTTCGCCCAACTGGCCGACGAAATCGCCGCTGTGCGGTGTATAGGTCCACAGAATGAGCCTGTCGAAGCCCAGCCGCTTGAGTTGTGTGCGCAAAATGGGCCGCAGCAGCCAGTTGTTGAGGCGGTTGATCCAGCGGAACATCTGAAAGAAGGGGATGACCGGCGGCAAGGTGTATATCCACAGGTTGGGAGCAACCTGACGCGGCCCGCCCAGCCAACGGAAAGCGCGCGCCCATTGGTGTCGCAGATCGGCCAGCCAGCCAGCCCAGTGCATTTGCTGCTCGACGTACAGGACGCGGTTGCCGCCCTCGGCAAACCAGCGCATGAAGCGGTGCTTGCGCGTGGGTAGCGCGTCCCAGTCCTGCGTGGACAGGCAGAGGATGTCCCAACCGGCGAGCATCAGTCACCTGCCTGTAAGTCAATCACCCGGTTGCTGCGGATGGCCTCCAGCGCCCTCTCGGCGATGCGCGTGGCCCGCAGGCCGTCCTGGGCAGTGACGGCCAGCTGGCCCTCGCCGCGCAGGGCCGCGCCGAAGTTTGCCAGTTGGGCGCGGTAGCCCTTCTCCCCGGCGCGGGAACGGGTCGAGCCGCCCGGGAGGCCGCGCACAGTCAGCGCCCGGAAGTCGTCCAGCACGGCCATCCCACCGCCCGCCTGGACCTCGATGCGGTCTTTGCCGAAAGTGGTGTCACCCAGGCCGGAGTAGATCACCGTGCCGACGGAGCCATCGGGAAAGCTCAACGTCACCACGAAGTCGTGCGGTAGCGCGTCGCCCTGCGCCGCGACGCCTTGCGCGGTCAGGTGGGTGGGTTCCGCGCCAACCAGCCAGCACACGTAGTCGAAGAAGTGGCATCCCTCACCCAGCAGCCGCCCGCCACCTAAGGCCGGGTCGAGCAGCCAGTGGTTGGGTGGCAACGGCCCGGCGTTGACGCGGTAGGCGACCATCTTCGGCCCGGCAGTGGCGTCGACGGCGGCCTTGAGCGCCTGCGAGGTGGGCGCGAAACGCCGGTTGAAGCCGACAGTCAGCAGGATGCCTGCCTCCTCGACGGCCTCGACGATGGCCTGACACTCGGCGGTGGTCATGCCGAGCGGCTTCTCGACGAAAACGTGCTTGCCCGCGCGCGCGGCGGCGATGGCTTGCTCGGCGTGCAGGTGGTGGCGGGTGGCGATGAGCACGGCGTCCACGTCAGGGTCGGTCAGAACTGCGTCGAGATCGGTGGCGGAATAGGCCGCGCCCGCGTCGGCGGCCATGCGTTGGGCGCTGACGCCTCCCCGGCTGACCACGGCCCGCACCTCGAACTGCGTGCTAGCCTTGAGGTTGGGCAGGTGCACCGCCCGCGCGAAGTTGCCCGCGCCGACTACTGCGATTTGCACTCGCGCGGTTGCGGGCGCGTCGGCGCGCAGGCGCAATATGCGCTCAGGGGGGGCAGCGGGTTCGGCGTGGTCGTAGGTCAGCAGGGCGGCCAGCGCGTCCGGCCCGCCGTCAAAGGCGTGGGTGTAGGCTTCCCCCGCCTGCTCAATCGGGTACTCGCCGGTGATCAGAGCCTTCACGTCTACTGCGCCATCGGCTAACAATTGGGCGAAGGCGGCCAGATTGCGCCCCTCGGTCCAGCGCACGTGGCCGAAAGGATAATCGACGCTCGCTTCCTCGTACGCCCGGTCATAGCGGCCAGGGCCATACGCGCGCGAGATGACGAAATCGAGTTCACGGTTGTAGAAAGCGGTGCGGTCCAACTCCATGCCCATCGCCCCGACCATCACCACGCGGCCCCGCTCGCGGCACATGCGAAATGCCTGGTTGACCGGCTCGCTGCTTCTGGTGGCTGCGCACAGGATCACCGCGTCCGCACCTTGCCCACCCGTGAGGGCCATCACAGCCTGGGCGGGGTCGGCGGCGTTGGGGTCAATGGTTTGCGCGCCAGCCAGCCGTTCGGCCAGCGCGCGCCGCCCGGCGATGGGGTCGCTGCCGACGACACGGCACCCGGCGGCATTCAGGATTTGCGCGGTGAGCTGGCCGACCAGCCCTAGCCCAACCACGACGACGGTCTCGCCCAGCGAAACCTCCGCCCGGCGCACGCCCTGAAGGGCAATCGCGCCCAGCGTGGTGAAAGCCGCCTCGCGCAGCGTCAACCCTTCTGGCAGGGGGGTGATGAGGTTGCGCGGCACGGCGACGAACTCGGCGTGGTTGGCGACGCCCGCGCCCGCGCAGGCGACCCGCTGCCCGACCTGCAAGCCCTCCGCGTCTGGCCCGACCTCGACCACCGTCCCGGCGGCGCTGTAGCCCACCTCGACCCAATCGCGGGCCACGTCACGCACCACCCCGGCGGTGAAACTCAGGCCTTCGCGCAGCGCCATGCGGGCCACGTTGGCGACCAGTTGCGGCTGGCTGAGGGCCTTGCGCAGCAAACTGCCGCCACCGGAGGCGAGGCTGGCCTCCGTGCCGCTGCTGATAAGCGAATAAGCCACACGCACCAACGCGCCGTTAGCGGGAACCGCAGGCGCGGGCACGTCTTCGATAAGCAGCTTGCCTTTACCGTCAAAAAGGACTTGTTTCATCGTCCAGATGGGCCAATGCGCGCTGTCCGGCGGCGCGCGCGAGGTCGAATGGAGGTTGGTCAGCCTGATACGGGTACAGCACCACCGCAAAAGTCGCCGGGAGTATAGCGCGTCTGGTATAAGTCGCCAAAGGGGCGAGATGCCTGACCCCATAGCGCGGCGATACCCAGTCCTCGGCAAGCGTGAGTTCGGTGTCTGCCGGGTTTAGCGGCAGGATGAGTAAGGCTGGGCCGTCTTCGTACGTGGCGGTGATGGCTTTTTCCGGCCCTGGCTCAAGGCGTAGGGCTTCAACATCTGGTGTGAGTTGCGTCATTTGAACCTGTTCGGCGCGCTTCTTTCGCCCAGGCCCACCCCCACCCGCGCTACGCGCTCCCTCCCCCTCAAAGGGGGAGGGCAAAACTCGCGCGAAATGATACGGCCATACCAGATCATGCTCGCCCTCGCCTGTGACGATATCGCGCAGGAGCCAGAAGCCCTCCCGCTTGTCGAAGAAAACCTGGCGGCGGTGAATCACCCGGCCCGGCAGGCGAGCGTAGCCGTCGTGTGAGGCGTCGAGCAGGTCGAATTCCGGCGTGCTTTTCCAATCGTGGAGGGTCGGCGTGGCATCGCCGTGCAGCCTGAACAGGTCGGCATCGTCAAAACGGTTGATTTCCTGGCCGTCCACCTGGAGCGTGTTGTGAGCAGCAGTGGAGCGAAAATGGTTGCGCGCCTCGACATCGCCCGTGTAGGCGTACGTGCCGGGGTCGACGAGAAATGGCCTGCCGTGTGCGTTCAGGGTAATGCTGAGGGTGTCGTTGTGCGCGTGGCCGCCGTTGCCCCGGTGGCCGTGCGGCCCGGCGTCCAGCGAGAGGTAGAGGTCGCCGTGGCGCATGAAGGCCAGACCGGCGTCGGGCAGGAGAGCGGATTGTGGCTGTGCCTCGCCAGCTTTCGATTGCGCCATCACTTGCGCGGCCTGTTCACCAAACAACCACAGCGCGTCCTCCCAATGCTCCCTTAGCACAGGTGCAGCCATGCCGGGCCACTCGAAGAGGGCAGCGCCAATCGCCAGCAAGTGGCCGGAGTCCCCCAGCACGTGCAGGCGGCCATCGTCCGCGTCGCCGATCATGGGGTCGAGACCGTCGGGGCGCGTGTAAGCGTGGATGGCCTCCAGCATCTTCTCCAGGCGGGCCAGCGCCCACTCCGGCAACGAGTCGCCGTTGAGTTGCAGGAGCAGAATGGGCGAGAGGAACAGCTCCACCACCAGCCGATGGTAGCCGGTAGAGGCTTCGTCGGCGAAACCGTCCGCGTAGACCTGGGTTCGCAGCGCGCGCAGCAGGCCGCGCCGCCCGCGCCGCAGCCAGCGGCGCGCCTCGCGCAGTTGGGGGAACATCACGCCCAGGTAGACCAGCCCGCAGACATTGGCGATGAGGTGGTTGGTAGGCGGCCAGTACGTTTCCAGGTTGCGGATGATATAGCGCCCGTGGGCGTCCATCGCCGCTAAAAAGGCGTCACGGAACGCTGGCGTCAGCGCCTCCGCGCCCGCGAAGAAATGGTAGGCCCACATCCAGTTGATGGCGCGGATGGCGGCCTCCATCGGACTGAGCCAGTTGACGCCGAAACCGGGCGGGTTGGCATCCAACCAGGCGTTGACCTGCGCGACGAACTCCCGTGCGTAGCGTTCGTCGCCGGTGAAGGCGTATGCCCTGCCCACTGTGAGGAAATGGTGGCAGCGGCTCAGTTCCCAGGGCACCTTGACATCATGCCCGCTGCCGGGCGGCGGTCCCGACAGGCGCAGGTGATGCGCCAGCGGCCAGCGATAGCCAGTCTTGAAATCGGCCTGCCAGTCGATCTCCGGGCCGAGGTCGGTGGGGCCGGAGCCGAGCAAGTCGAAGCGGTGCGCCAGGACCAACTCGGCGGCGGCCAGCGTGCGCTCGCGGGCGCCAGGCAAGAGGTCCTCGACCAACCCGACGCAGGTGTTCCGTTCAGCCGGATCGACGAAAAAACGGGGGTGTTCCCCGGCGAAGGGGCGCTTACGGGCCGGGGTGTACGGGCGAGGGGCCGGTGGCGTGGTCAGGTGACGCCACTCGCGCCAGAGCTTCCTGATTGCCAGACGCAGCACCCACAGAGGCCCGGCCAGCCGCAGCAACGTGCCCAGGGACATACACTTCAGGCAGGCAGGCCGGCGGCTTGATTGGCGGGCAGTCCGAATTCGCGCTGGCCTTCAATCCAGTATTCGTGCCACAGCACGAAATTCAGCACGACCCAGGTCAGTTGGTCGCCGCGCGCCAGCACGCGCTCGACGTATTCGGCGTCGAAGTAATCGGTGCGGGCGGTGAAGTCGCGCAGTTTGGTCGCCGCATACGAACCGAGGGCTTCGAGGAACCAATCGTGCATCGGCACGGCGAAGCCGCGCTTGGGCCGGTTGATGATCTGGTCGGGCAGGATACCGGCCATCGCCTTTCGGAAAATGTGCTTGCGGCGCATGCCGTCCAGCCTGATCTCCTGCGGGATGCTCATCACGAAGCTGACGAACTCGTGGTCGAGATACGGGACGCGGCACTCGACGGAGGTCGCCATCGTCATCTTGTCCACGCGCATCAGCAGCAGTTCGGGCAGGCGCATCTTGAGGTCGACGTAGCCCATCCAGCCCAGGTAGCCTCTCAGGGGGCTGCGCCGGTCGAAGTTCTGGCGGTGGCGGCGCACGATGTCGTGCGAGGTGATGTCGCCCAGGCGGCGCTGCAAGGCCGAAGACAGCAGGCGGCGCTTTTGCCCCTCGCCGAACGCCTCACCGCCGCTCCAGACCAGTTCTTCGCCTGCGGTGCCGCGCCGGATGTACTCGTCGCGCACGGTGTCGTAGGAGGGGTTGGCGGCGGCCAGCGCCAGATTGCGCACGAATTGCGGCGCGCGCCCGTAGGCCCTCCAGGCTCGCTGCTGGAAGCGCAGCAGCTTGATCCAGTGGGTGTAGCCGCCGAACAGTTCGTCGGCCCCCTCGCCCACCTGGATGACCGTCGTGCCGTTTTCCTTAGCCAGCCTGGAGACGTAGTAGAGCGGCACGCAAACCGGGTCGCCAATCGGCTCGTCCTGGTGGTAGACCATCTTGGGCAGGAAGGCGATCAGGTCGTCGAGGTCGATACGGACCTCGTGGTAGTCGGCCCCGAACAGGTCCGCAGCGTAGCGGGCCTCGTCCAGTTCGTTGAAATCCGGGTGACGGCGGTAGCCGACGGAGAAGGTCTGCACCGGACGGTCCATCTGCTCGGCCATCAGCGCGACGTTGGCGCTGGAGTCGATGCCGCCGCTCAGGAAGACGCCGAACGGCACGTCGCTAATCATGCGCAGCCCAATCGACTCGCGCAGCATGTCGGCGATGCGCCCGGCGTAGTAGGCTTCGGGCTGGCCCTCGTGGACCTGCGCGTCCTGGAAGATGTCCCAGTATTCCTCGGTGTGCAGGCTGCCGTCGGCGCGCACCACTCCGCGATGGCCGGGCGGCAGTTTGTGGATGCCTTTGAACAGCGTGCTCGGGGCGGGCGTCGTCAGGAAGGTCAGGAAGTGGTACAGGGCTTCCTCGTCCACCTCGCGCGGGATGTCGGGATCGAGCAGGATGGACTTGATTTCGGAGGCGAAGATGAAGCGCCCCTGGTGGAAGGTGTAGTAAAAGGGCTTGATGCCAATCCGGTCCCGCGCGAAGAAAAGTTCGCCCCGGCGCGAATCCCAGATGGTGAAGGCGAACATGCCGCGCAGCTTGTGCACCACGTCGTGCCCGTGCTCTTCGTAGAGGTGAACGATGATCTCGGTATCGGAGTCGGAGCGGAAGCGGTGCCCGGCGGCCTCCAGTTCGGCGCGGTACTGGTTGTAGTTGTAGGTCTCGCCGTTGTAGGCGATCCAGATGGAGCCGTCTTCGTTGCTCATCGGCTGGCGGGCCGCCTCGGAGAGGTCGATGATCGACAGGCGGCGGTTGGCCAGGCCCACCTTGTGGTCGGGCGACAGGTAGACCCCGGCGTCGTCCGGGCCGCGATGGGTCATCAGGTCGCGCATCACCTGGACGTACTCTTCGTCAACCGGCGGGCTGTGTTCTCCGAAGCTGTAGACGCCGCAAATGCCGCACAAGGTGGATTCCCTCTCTGGCTAACCTAACAAAATTCGCATCGCCCGGTGGGGGTGCGATGCATGGGCAGTATAGCGTGGGGGCCGGGGGCTGTCAAAGCGCGCCCCTCTCGGCCAGGATTTCGTCGTATAAGGCCAACGTGGCACGCGCGTTGACCCCCGCATTGAAGTGCTTGCAGGCGCGTTGGTAGCCTGCCTCGCCCATCTCGGATGCGCGGTCAGGGTCGTTCAGTAGCTCTGTAATCGCATCGGCCAGCGCACCAGGATTGTTGGGCGGGACGAGCAGGCCGGTTTCGCCGTGCACGATCAGTTCGGCGGGGCCGCCCAGGTCGGAGGCAATCGCCGGTTTGGCCATCGCCGCCGCCTCGATGACGGGGCGGGCAAAGTGCGGCACGGTAGAGGGGAAAATCAGCAAATCGCTGGCGGCGATGACCTGGGGGATGTCCTGGCGGACGCCGGTGAAGGTCAGCGCGTCCCCGGCGTTCGTCTCGTTCAACGCGCGTATGACCCGGCGCTGGTAGGCGTCCACGCCCAGCAAGCGCTTGGCGAGGCCCTTGACGCCGCCTTCGTCCAGGGTGCGCGGCGCTGGCCCGGCGACCAGAAAACGCACGCCAGGATGGGCGGCCAGGACGCGGGGCAGCGCTCGCACGAGGGTCAGTGTGCCCTTTGGCGGCGCGACGCCGCCCAGCATCACGACGACTTTGGCATCGGGCGCGATGCCCAACTCGGCGCGCACCGCATCGCCGGACAGGTTTCTATCGAAGTGGGCGAGATCGACAAAGTTGTAAATGACGCGGATGCGCTCGCTGGGGAGCAGCCGCCCGGCGTCGTGGTGGGAGATGGCAACCACGCGGTCCGCCGTGCGGTGGATGACGCTTCGCAGCCACGCCCGGCGCAGGCCCAGGTAGCCCCTCGCCAGCGGCTCGCGGATGTGCCACACCAGCGGGACACCGGCCCGCCGGGTGCCGATGGCCGCCGCCGCCAGCGTGGACGAGTTGAGGTGCACCAGATCGGGCTGGAAGCGTTCGACGATGCGCTGCGCGTTGCGAATCGACGCGCCGAAGCGCAGCAGCCTGCCGGGCAGCGGCCACCAGTGTCGGTGGTTGTACCATTCGAGCGTGGTGTGGCTGAAATCGTCGATGCGGCCTTCGACGTTCGTCGAGACATCCGTCGCGACGTGCGTTTCAATCCCCTCGTGGCGGTACAGGTCGATGATCGGGCCGGGCCGCGTGGTGACGACGATGGGGATGTAGCGGGAGCGGTCAAGCGCTCGCAGGAGGAAAAGCAAGCTGAGGGGCGCGCCGCCAATCGCGCCGCCGTGGTGGAAGTAGAGGATTTTCCTCACTGCTGGACCTTCTGCGAGCTTGCGTCTCTGAGGCGCAACGTCACCACCACCGGACGGTGGTCTGAGACGCCATCCCAGGGGCCAACCTCTGCCGACTCAGCCTGCCAATGGTCCGAGTGGAATACGTAGTCGATGCGCAGCAACCAACGCGGAAAGGAAGACCCGACGTACGGCACCCAGCCGGGATAGGTGTGCCCGAAGCCCCGGCCCGCTTTGCGCCACGAGTCCGATAACACCTCTGTCATCATTTGATAGGCTGTGCCCTGGTTGGTTGCATTGAAGTCAGTAGTGGCAACAAGCGGGCCTGGACGCGTCTCCACAAAGTCGACTATGGCCTGTGTTTGTTCCTCACGAGCCTGCACCGTCTGTCGAATATGCGCCACATTGCGATAATCTGTTGTTGCGGCGGTGTGGAAATGGACCAGGGTCACTTCCTGACCATCGAAATCGAGAGATAGGGCCTGTGGTGCCTCATGCCAGCGGCTCCCCAGCTTTTTTTCCACTTCTCTCAATGGATAGCGGCTTATCATCCCTGCGCCGGACCATTTATCATCTGCATCTAGGATTTGATAGGGATACACGCTGTGGAAGTCGCTAGTCAGGGTTTCTGCAATGGTGTGATTTAGCTCCTGAAAAGCGATTACATCCGCATCTGTGGTGCGAATGACTTCTGCAACGGCTTGAGAATCGTGATTGATGCCATGTATGTTATAGGTCATCACGGTCAGGGCAGGGTCATTTCTCACCGGAACAATCAGTCGTGGCAGAAATAACTCTCCGTATAGCGCGACATACACGCCTAATCCTACCGCCAGCCCTGCCCACACGCCACGTCTCCGCAGATAAAACGCTATGCCTCCTGCAAGTGGCAGTGGCAGAAAGAGATACAGGGAAAACGAGTTCAACAAGAACAGCCACCACCACCTGTCGCCAAAGAGGGCGCGCTGGAGTGCCCAACTAAACAGGAATGCGAGATAGGCCCATACCAGGATTTCAAGCCCGATTCTGAGCCATTTCCAGGGGCGTTTTGTCTCGGACACCTGCTCACCCTACCACAAGCGTCCCCGGACTTGCCTTGCCGGTTTCCTACGGCTAGCCAACGGTCAAGCAATACAGCCCACGTATAAGGGGGGGTGAGGGTTTGAGTGTAGCAAATGGGATGGTTGTGACCTGTCGCGCCGTCGTGGTGGAGAGTTACTTCACCGAGAAAGAACGTCTTGAACCTGGTCGAGTACCCGTGACAATGTTGCGGGAGGCAGGGCACCAAGAGTTTTGACAATCAGGTTTTGATCTATCGTGACTATCTTCCCGGCTTTGACAATGGATGGTTTGGGCAGCCCTGCACTTTTTAAGTCAGCATCTGACAGCGCCAATTCGTCGCGGCTAAGCTCCAGAGGAATCTGAGAGGTAATGGCTACAAGAATACAGTCCTCTCTCTGTCGATTGAACCAGCCAGCAGAGACTATGGGGGCCGGGCGGCGTTTGGTGGTAGTCAGGTCGGTGAAAGGGAATGGAACGAGGACGACGTTGCCTTGGTCATAAATCGTCATAGACTGCGTCCCCTTCGTTGTCCCAGAACGCGAACGATGACTCAGCCAGCTTCAGCCAGCCAAGGTCTTCATCGACTGAATCGCGCACAAGCCGTGCAATCTCGTCTAAGCGTTGCTTGATTGCCCGGAGTTCGGACTTGATTTCCAGAACGTCTTTCTTCAGATCGTTAACGTCGGTCATTTCAATGCCTCGCTTTGCCATCAGTCGATGAAGCGGCGCATCCACAGTTCAAGGGCGGCCAGGCTCCAGACGTACATGTAGGCACCCTCGCCGCGCAGGAAGGTTTGGTAGGTTTCGCTCACCGCCGCCGGATCGAACAGGCCACGCGCCTTGACCGCTCTCTCCGAGAGCGTGTCGTCGAGGACGGGCCGCAAATCGGAGCGCAGCCACTCGGCCACGGGCATCTCGAAGCCGCGCTTGGGCCGGTCCACCACCTCCGGCGGCAGCACGTCCGACAGCGCCTGGGTGAACAGCCACTTGGTCTGCCCATTGCGCAGCTTGAGGTCGGCGGGCAAATTGACGGCGAACTCGACCAACTCGTGATCGATCAGGGGGACGCGCACCTCCAGCGAGTGGGCCATGCTCATTACGTCGGTGTCGCGCAGCAGCGTATGCGCCATGTAGTTCTTCAACTCCAGGCGGGTCAGCTGGGCGATGGGGTCGCCGCTCTCCTCCGGCAGCACGAAGCGGTCCAGGTAGGCAGGCGACGGCTCGGCGTCGGCCAGCGCGGCTCGCGTGTCGGGCGTGTACAGCGCGGCCTTGCGCGCCTCGTCGTAGAGCACCCGCACGCGCGCATAACGCCCCACGAAATCGTCCTCCAGCCAGCCCAGCGCGCGCCGCCCCACATCGAGGGCACCCGCGCCCACGCGCGCCACTGCCTGAGCGGGCGCAGGCAGGCGGTTCCAGGCGTCTGCGTAGCCGCTCATACGCTGGAAGAGGCGGAACTGCGGGTAGCCCGCGAACAACTCGTCGCCACCCAGGCCGGACAGCGCCACCTTGACGTGCTGCGCCGTCGCCTGCGAGACGAGGTAGGTGTTGATGCCGTCGCCGCTCGGCTGGTCCATCGCTTCGACGATGGCGTCGAGTTGGTCCAGCACGTCGCGCCCGCTGACGATCACCTCGTGGTGGTCAGTGCCGTAATGCTCAGCCAGTACGCGGGCGTCACTCCGCTCGTCGATACGCGCGCCCTCGCGGCCAAAGCCAATCGAGAAGGTTTTGAGCTGCTCGCCGCTGATGCGGGTCATCAGGGCAACGACGGCGCTGGAGTCGACGCCGCCGCTCAGGAACGCGCCCACCGGCACGTCGGCGATCATGCGCAGGCGGATGGACTCTTCGAGCAGGCGGCGCAACTCGGCGCGCAACTCGGCTTCGTCGGCCTGGAGCGGCTGCGCGGGCGGCACGTCCCAGTAACGCTCGACGGTGAACTGGCCTTTTTCGTGGGTCAGGTAGTGGCCCGGGGGCAAGGCCCACACGCCTTCCAGCATGGTATAGGGTGTGGGGACGGCGTAAAACGAGAGGTAGTGGTGCAGCGCTTGCCGGTTGAGGCGCGGCTCGACGAGGCCGCTCGACAGCAGCGTCTTGAGTTCCGAGCCGAACAGGAAAACACCGTCGTGCTCGGTGTAGAGCAGGGGCTTGATGCCCAGCCGGTCGCGGGCGGCGAAAAGGCGCTGGCGCTTCGCATCCCACAGGCCGAAGGCGAACATGCCCCGGAAACGATCCAGGCACTTGAGACCCCACTCCTCGTAGGCGTGCAGCACGACTTCGGTGTCGGTGTTGGAGGTGAAGCGGTGGCCTGCCTGGGCCAGTTCCTCGCGCAGGTCGGCGAAGTTGTACATCTCACCGTTGTAGACCAGCCACAGCGAGCCGTCCTCGTTGGTCATGGGCTGGTGCCCGGCCTCGCTCAGGTCGATGATGGACAGGCGGCAGTTCGCCAGCGAGACCGCGGGCGCGTCGCGGCCCGCGTAGGTGCCGCTGTCGTCCGGCCCGCGATGGTGCATCGCCAGGGCGGCGTCCTTGGCGTATTCGCCGTCAGCTAACCCAACCGCACCCCAGATTCCGCACATAAGGTCCCCTCACTTATCCCTGCTGGTGAGCAACAAATGCAACACTCACTCGTCCCTCCCCAAACGGTAGCGCAGGCCCAGGCGCAGTGTCTCGATGATCGTGCGGCGGACCGGCATCTTGGTCTGGCCCGGCTTCAGGTCGTAGTGCAGCACCATCGGTACCTCGCCAAAGCGCACCGGCGGCGAGAGACGGCTCAGGCGGAAGAGAATCTCCGGCATGCAGGCGAAGCCTTGCTCGGTGATGAATGCCTCGCCCCAACGCGCGTAGGCGCGCTGGAGCACCTCGGCGCGGTAGGCTCGATAGCCGCAACTATAGTCACGCACGCCCCGCACCGGCAGCATGAGCCGGAAGATGAGCCGCACGCCCAGACTGAACAACTGGCGGTGCGGCGGGATGCCGTACCACTCCGCGCCGCGCCGGTAGCGTGAGGCGATCACCACGTCGTGGCCGTTTTCCAGCATGGCGATCATCGCCTCGATTTGGGCCGGGTCGTGGGTGTTGTCGGCGTCCATCGTCACGATGATGTCCTGGGGCGCGGCACCCGCCAGCGCCTCTTGGAAGCCGGTCTGGATAGCCTGGCTCAGTCCCATGTTGTGCGGGTGCGGGACCAACCGCAGCCAATCCGCCCCCCGCGACGTGATCACGTCGCCAGTCCCGTCGGCGCTGCCGTCGTCAATCACCAACACCCGCGTGTCCGGCAGGCGTGCATGCAGCTTTTCCATGTTATCCAACAGGGGCGGCAACGCCTCGGCTTCGTTATAGGCAGGCAGAACAATGATAATCAGGGCCGGACCTCCGGGCGCAAACACAGGTGGGAGCGGCCAGAGTATACCGCGCCCGGACCAACCTGCTAGCGACCCTGGCCCTACGTTTGCGCGACGGTTCTTTGATGTTATCATACGCGCGCTATGTGCCTACCCCGGTCAGTTCGATGCTTTTTGCCCTCTGGAAATACCGTGTTAGATGACTGACACGCTACAGCCCTCTACGAGGACCAGACATGGGGTGTGGGATGCTTTCCTGCGTTCCGCCTTGCCTCTGGTGCTGATTCTGCTCCTCTACACCGCTGTCCGCCTGCCTGCCCTGACACGCCTGCCCATCTTTGGCGACGAGTCGCGCTATATTCTCCGCGCGCGGGCCACCTTCCTGGACGACGACCCGTTCATCGGCGTCTACGGCAACAAGTGGCTGTTCCCCTATCTGCTGGCCTACTTCCGGCCCTACGGACCGGAGTCGCTGTGGCTGGCGCGCGTCCTGACGCTGCTGCTCAGCGTACCGAGCTGCGCGGCCTGTATGTCGCTGGGGCGGATGCTGCACTCGAAAAAGGCGGGATTCCTGGCCGGGCTGGTCTACGCCGTGCTGCCGTTCACCGTGTTCCACAACCGGCAGGTGTTGGTCGACCCCACGATGACCACTTTCGCCACGCTGGCAGTGGTGTTCTCGGTGCGGCTGGCCCAGAAGCGGGACCCGCTTTACGGCGTGCCAATAGCGCTGTCGCTGGCCGGGGCCTACCTATCGAAAGCCGTGGCGATGCCGTATTTTGTCATCCCCTTGGCCGCGGTGGTGCTGCTGATGCCCTGGGGACGAGCACAATGGCGCGCGGCGCTGGTGGCGCTTATCAGCAGTGGCGTCGGGGCGTTCCTCGTGGCGCGGGTGTATCGCGCAGCGCTCAATACCGGGCGCAAGCCGCACGCCAAGGTCAGGGTCTCGCCTGGCAGATTGTCGTTCTTCGACGCCAGTCTCCCCGACGTGCTGGAGGGGATGACCGGCAACCTGGAGCAATACTGGTCGGTGCTGTACGTCTACGTCGGCCTGCCCCTGATAGCCCTGGTCGTTCTCTCGCTCATCCTCATCTGGCGCGGGTACAAACGGCGGGCGCTCTTGCTGTTGTGGCTGCCTGCGGTTGCCTTTGCCGCCGTGCCGGTGTTTGCCAATCGCCCGACGGGCTTCTTGCCGGCCCGTTACCTCGCGCCGACAGTGCCGCCGCTGGTCGTCATCGCGGCGATAACGGCCCTGGCCGGGCTGGGCTGGCTGGCGCGCAAAGTCCCCTCTGGCAGCCGTTGGCCGACGGCGGCGACCATTGGGCTGCTGGGTCTGCTGATTGTGCCCGCGCTGCCTCAAGATTTGAGGCTCGTCGCCAACCCCCAGGATGCCCGCCTGCACGACATGGATAGATGGCAATACATCTCCGGCGAACCGGCTGGCGTCGGGCGGGGCGAGGCGGGCGAGTACCTGTTGGGGGCCTGGGAGGCGAACAACCGACAGACGATTGCCGTGGTCGCGTTCGCGGCGGCGGACCAGATCGGGGCCTACATAGGGCCGCGCGTGGCCGTTTTTCGGCGGGAGCGCGATTTCGAGGAAGACCCAGACGAACTGGCGGTCTGGCTGGCCCAGGGGTATCCGGTTTACTTTGCGGACGAAGTGCCCGACAAGCCCCTGCCGGACGATCTGTACGGCGCGCTGACCGAGCAGGTGGCGGCCTTCGAGACGGTGGCGGGTACGCTGCGCCTGTGGCAAGTGGTGGGCGCAGACGATCAATTGTTACAAAACATCTATCGTTTCCAGTTCATCCAACCCGACGATGCCCGTGTGGTGGACGAGTACCCGGCGCTGGCCGATTATCTGGCCGCCGACCCCACGCCACGCGCCGTGGTGGTCTACCCGCCCAATCAAGCCGAAACGCTGGCCGGGCTGCTGGCCGATCAGCCTCACCTGACCATCCATGCCGTGGGCGACGGGTGGCCCTTCGACCCCCAGGCGGCGGTGCAAGAACTGGACGCCATCGCCAGCGAAAAAGACACGCTTGAGGTGGTGTTCTTGCAAGAGGAACTGGGCGACCCGACCCGCTCGCTCGAAGGGTGGCTCACCGGGCACCTGTTCTGGGAGGCCGAAAAGTGGTTTGGTCCCCTGCGACTGGTCAGCTACCAGACCCCGCCCGGCGGGTTGGCGCTCCAGGGTCGTGATGCCGTGTTTGGTGGTGTCATCAGCCTGGAAGGGGCGACCATCATCGATGATGTCGTCGCTCCCGGTGGCGGGATGCGGGTGGCGCTTGAGTGGAAAGCATCCGGGCCGGTGGACGGTTCATACAAGGTGTTCGCGCACCTTCTCGGTGCAGAGGGTGAATTGGCGGCGCAGCACGACGGCATCCCGCAGGGGGGGATGGCCCCGACGAACACCTGGGCTTCGGACACCATACCGGACCGCTTCGTGATTGCCTTGCCGGGTGACATCACGCCCGGCGAGTATGAACTGTGGGTGGGATTCTACGATCCTGACACGCATATCCGCCTGCCGTTTACCTCAGGGTCGGCGGGCGGCCCGGATTACGTCAGCCTGGGTCAGGTTGAGGTGCGCTAGGCGCTTGGTGAGGGGGCGCTTCTCGCCGGACGATGCGCGCCCACGCCCACAGCAGGCCGTACCCGGCGGACACCCAGTAGAACGGCACCAGGGGGAATAGGTAGCGCGGCAGCACGATCAGCACGGTGTAGACGGCGGTGCCGTAAGCCAGCATCAACGCCAGGGGCAGCACTTCGCGCCAGCGTCGCCACGATAGCCCCAACCCCAGTAGGCCAAACCCCAGCGCGGCGTAGTGGAAGCCGTAGATAACCAGCTTGGGCCAGAAGCCCTCCGTCTGTACGACATCGCCCAACGCAGCGTCGCCCCGCAGCCATTTTGAGGCAGTTTCCTTGACGCTCGGTCCTGGAAAGTTGACGGTGCCGTACGGTTGCAGATAAGCCGCCAGCACGTTGCGCAGCCGCGTCCCGGCGTACTGGACTGGCTGCTCCAAAATGTTGCGCAGTCCGGCGCTGACGTAGCGCCCGTCCTTGTCGCGGAAGTCCTCCTCGCCGATGTCGTCGTCACGCGCCTCGTAGAACTCCTCTTGCCCGTGATATTGTCCACTGTCGGTGCTGCCCAGCCAGAAAGCGCTGGCGGCGGTGTCGCTCACCGGGATGAACTGACCGCCGGTGACGACGGCGTTACGCACCACCCACGGCACCACCACGGCCCACAAGGCCAAAGCCATCAGGCCGACGCCTTTAAGCAACCGCGCGCGCTGCTTGTCTGCCAGCAGCGCGTGGACGGCCAGCGCCACCGGAACCAGCAGCGGCACCGGGCGGGTCAGCGTCGCCAGGCCGAAAACCACCCCCGCCCAGGCAAAGCCGCGCCAACGCTCGGAGTGGACGGCGGCCAGGTACAGGGCCAGGCCCGCCACCTGGAGGGTGATGAACAGCGTCTCGGTGGACACGTCCGGCGCTTCCAGGATGAAGCGTGGGTCGAGGGCCATCGCTGCCAGGGCCACCAACCCTGCCTGCTGCCCGAACAGCCGCTCGCCGATCCGGTAGGTCAGCCACAGCGCCAGCGTGCTCAACAACGCCTGGGCGATGCGCACGCCGACGAGCGCCGGGGCCTGGGGTAGGACGAGGAAAAACGCAGCCAATAAGGTCGGGTAGACCGGCCCCACGGAGGTCAGGTAGTAGGCATCGGCGGGGGTGGAGCCGCGCGAACTCATGAACGGGTAGCCATCCGCGATGCGCTGGCCCATCCGCATGTAGAAACCGGAATCGTCGGCCAGATTCTCAACCGGGAAGGCAGCGCCCATCGCCAGACGCAGGGCCAGCCCCACCAGCAGAAGCAGGGCAATGGTGCGGCCTGTGGAATGGATTTTCGTGGCGTCGCTCATGCCGGTCAGCGCTCCACTCGATACAGGTACGTGCGCGGGGTTTCCACGACCAATTCTGCGTGCTCCGCCAGGAAGGACGGCTGCGAAAATAACGGCAGGAAGAAATCAGGATCCGACTCGGCGCGTTCCAGGTCAACCTTGTAGATCATCAGGTAGTCGATGCCGTGCTGCTCGACGGTGCTGAGTAACTCGGTCTCGTCGTCGATGGTGTCCACCTTGACCCGATCCCCCCAGACGCTCGGCACCACGTCCTGTGCAAAGTAGAGCGAGACAGGCGTGTGCTTGGTCAAGATGCGCGCGTCGGAGTCGAGGTGCGCGTTCGTGTAGGCGACGATCTCTGAGTCGGGGAAGGTGTCGTCGTCGACCACCACGTCCAGCCAGCGGGCCACGTATGCGTCTGGCGTCAGCAGGCCGAAAGCGGGCAGGTACGCGCCATTGCCGTGAATGATACCCGCCCAAAAGGCCACGCTTAGCGCCACGCTGGGCACCAACGCCGCGTACACCACGTGGCCCAGCCAGCGCGGCTCCTCGTCCAGGCGGCGCAGCATGTAACCGGCGACGACGGCCAGCAACACCAACCCGGGCAGGAAATGGCGCACCGCCTGCTTGGTCAGGAACCAGGCAATCGAGAACAGGAAAGCGTACAGCAGCAGGCCGTCGATCACCCGCTCGCGCTTGCCTAGCAGCAGCCCCAACGGGATGACCATCAGATACGCTGGCCCGGCCCAAAAGCCCAGGTAGAACGGGGCCGGATGGCCTAGCGAGGCGTCCCACAGGTTGCGTAGATAGCCGCCGACGGTCCATTCGTAGAAAATCTCGGTGCCCAATTCGCTGCGGGGCGAGGGGGTGCCGTTCAGGGCGCGGGCGAACTGGCTGGCGAACACGGGATAAGTGGGATTGTGGTGGGCGACGGCGTTGTAGGCAAGGTAGGGTGCGCTGAAAACCAGCGCCACCAGCCCGTAAGTGACCAGCCCGCGCAGCATCGGCGTCAGGCCCGCGCGCCTCAGCCCGACGACCACGATCCAGCCCGCCAGGAAAGGCAGGCTCTGTACCGCCTGGATTTTGGAGCCCACGGCCAGCCCGCTGCACACGCCTGCCAGAACCAGCCACCTGGGTGCAGGCGTGTCCTCGGTGCTCCAGCGCAACAGCGCGGCCAGCGCCAGCGCTTCGAAGAAGGCCCACCCCAAATCCACCTTGCCCGACTCGGCGAGGTAGGTGGCGTCCGGCATCAGGAAGATGACCGTCGCCGCCAACAGCCCGGCGCGCGCCCCAAAATGGATGCGGGCCAGCGCGTACACCGCCAGCGGCAGGTAGAGGCTCATCAGGAAACCGGTCAGCAGCGTCGAGAGGCTGTAGCCATGCAGCAGCAGCCCCCAGGCGGAGAGCATCATCATGTTGCCGGGCAGTGTGGCTGCCCACAGGTGGCTCGGCTGCCAGTAGCGGCCTGCCTCGACCCAGTAGCGCGGCGTCAGCAGGTAGGAGGTCACGGTGTCGCCCTCCAAGGGGGGAGCCAGGTCGGCCACCACGTGCAGGCCCGCCTGCACCGCGAACAACCCGACCAGCGCCCACACGCCCCAGTGCGCGCCCCTCATCTGCCGAGCGCGCGCTCGCAGCGCCCCGATGACCTCTCTCGTCAGGGGAGCGCTGAGGGGCAGCAGGGCCAATCCAATCGCCAGTAGGGTCCAACCGGCCAGGGGCGTCAGCCAGCCCACCAAACCCAGGACGTACAGCGCCAGCACCAGCGCGCCCAGGCCAAAAGCCAGCGCGTAGGCCAGCCGCGCCGAGACGGCCCACAATGTCAGGCGCGTGGCGCGAAAGATGGCCGCGCCCAAGCCGTAGAGCGCCAGCGCGCCCAGTGCCAGGAGGCCCAGGTTGAGCAGTGAGTTCAGCATGGGCGGCCTACCTGAGCAGGGGCAGGATGAATCGCTCGTAGACCTTCGACCACTGGGGCGGCACCTGCCGGACGAAATACAGGACTGCGATGAGCAGCACCCAGCCCAGAACCAGCGCGTGCCGCCAGGTGGCAGAAGGCTTGCGAGATGGAGAGGGGGTCACTTGATGGCGTCGATGACCAGGAACCAGCCCCACAACGCCTGGAGCGCCACGTCGAAGCCGACCTTGGCCGGGCGCGGGATGATTCTGTTGAGCAGGTTGCGGCTCAGGAAGGCGTAGCCGGGAATCTCAACCTGGTCGCCCTGGTCCATGATGCTCGTCTCGACTTTGCTGAAGGCTTTGAACATGCGCCTGGCATCGCGCGCGGTGAGGTGCAGGGCATAGGCCCCGTCGGTGAAGGTTTTGTTGACCTCGTGCAATGGCATTTGCAGCAGTTTGCCCTTGAGCACGCCCTCTACTAGACCGCCGAGCAGCCAGTAGCGGGCGCTGTTCTTGTGGTAGACCATCACCTGGGTGCGGCCACCTGGCTTCAACACGCGGTGAATCTGGTCCACGGCGTTTTGCATGTTGGCGCTGGCGTGAATCACGCCCCAGCTCCACACCAGGTCGAAGGTGTCGTCCTCGAAAGGTAGTTCCTCTGCGTCGGCCTGCCGGATGTCGCCCTCTAACCCGAACACCTCGAAGCGCCTGCGTGTCAGCCCAATCGCCTGTTCGGTCAGGTCGACGGCGGTCAGGTCCGCCCCGGCCTTCGCCAGCAGCATGGCGTGCGCTCCTGCGCCGCAGCCGATTTCGAGCACGCGTTTACCCTTGACCCACTCAAAGTCGATGATCTCGGAAAACGGTTCCTGGTCGGGGTAGTTTGGGTGGCCGAAGTTGCGCAGCGCCTCGAAGAAACGCCGGTCGATGGCCTCGTAGAATTCCCGCGTGCCGGGTTCGACTGTCAGGGTGCCCTGCCAGTCGTAGGTCATCGGGTTGTCTTCCCACCAGTCTTTGTTTTTCTGCTGTGCTTCCGTGAGCTTGATGTCGCTCATCTATCCAAGTTCCTCCCGTAAACAGTCCGAAGCGCCTTCTTGAATTGCGCTTCGACAACTTCTATTGAAAAATGGCGCGCCGCGAATGATACGCAGTTGGCGCGCAGTTGGTCAAGCCCCTGCGGGTCGGCCAGCAGCCGCAAAATACCGTCGGCCAGGGCGTCGGGGTCGTGATTCGGCACCAGCAGCCCGGTCTGGCCTTCGACGACGACGCTGTTTGGACCGCCGCAATCGGTGCTGACCACCGGCAGCCCGCAGGCGATAGCCTCCAGGACGGGTATGCCAAGCCCCTCCTGGACGGACGATAACACGAATAGTTCCGCGCTCTGATAGTGCGCGATCAGTTCGTCGCGCGAGAGCCAACGCTCGACAAAGTATACCGAATCTTCCAGGCCCAATCTACGGCGTTGTTCGAGCGCTTCTTCGGAGGGGTGGCCGCCAATCGTCACCAGATTGATGTCGGAGCGCTGCGCCCTGACCCTGGCAAACGCTTCCAGCATCAACGGAAAGTTCTTGCGCGGGTCGTGGATGCGGGCGGTCATCAACAGGAATTTGCCGTAGGGATGCTGTGGCGGGTCCCCCTCAGCCGGTTTGAAACGCCCGGTGTCGACGGGAAATAGAATGGGCTCCATCCGATCCGCCAGATCTGGGAAGTGCTCGCCGAGTCGTTCTTTGCCGTTGGGCCAGGCGACTATAGCGCCGGCCCGGCGCAGCGCGTACCGTTCCTGCGCCACCAGCAGCGGCCAACTCCAGGCGTCGAGCGTGGCCTGCGCCCAGGGGTCTTGCATGGCGGCCCGGCTGCGTAGCTCGTCTTCGTAGTCGGTTGCCACCCAGAGCACGTACGGAAGCCCACGCAAGGCCAGGGGAAACGCGCAGTGGGCGCTGGCCGGGACGACCACAATCACGTCGAAGCTGGGCAAAAGGCGTCCAAAAATGAACTGGGGGACGGCGTAGTACAGCCAGAAGGGTACCGGGGGCGCGGCGACAACCAGCGTTTGCAGGTCGGCGAAGGGGTCTTTCCCGTGGGGATAAGGGCGCGGGGCGGCCCGCCAGTTCTTGATGGTAAAGCGCAGGCGTTCGAGCAGCGAAGCCTCCGGGCCAGCGTTGAGCGCGTAGACGATGGTCGGCTCCCAGCCCCACGACCTGAGCATGCGGTAGACGGCGTGCACGTGGACGTTGACGCCGCCTAGCTGCACCGGCTCCAGAGTCAGGATACACACTCGCGGCGAGGGGCCTGCTTTTGTCTCAGCGTGCATGGGAAATCTGGCGCTTGTAGACGGGTGCTGCCATGTCAAGTGGTGCGGGCCAGCGCTGCGACCAGCAGGTCGCGGTTGGCTTGCGCCCAGCCGTACAGGCGGCGCACGCCCTCTTCGACACTGATTTCAGGCAACCAGCCGAAATCTGCCCTGGCCTTGCCGATGTCGCTGACGTAGACGCGCTGGTCGCCGGGCCGCCAGTCATCGAACTCGTAGCGCATCGGCTGGCCGCGCAACTCTTCCAACATGCCGATGAGTTCCAGCAACGAGAGCGTCAAGTCCGGCCCGCCGCCGATGTTGTATACCTCTCCGGCTGTCACCTCGACGCGCTCGACGGCCACGTGGAAGGCGCGCGTCAGGTCGTCGATGAACAGCACGTCACGCACCTGCCTGCCGTCGCCGTAGATGGTCAGGGGCAGGTCCAGCACGGCGGCGACGATGAAATGGGCCAGCCAGCCCTGGTCCTCGGTGCCGAATTGCCACGTGCCGTAGATGCACGACTGGCGAAAGACGATGGTGGGCAGGTCGTAGATGCGCGCGTAGTCCCGCACGTACTGGTCCGCCGCCCCTTTCGAGCAGCCATATGGCGAGTGAAAGTCGAGCGGCCAGCTCTCGGGCGTGCCCCCTTCGAGCGCGGCGTAGCGATAGCGCCCGTCCGCCAGTTCGACCTGGGCGCTCTCCATGCCGCCGTAGACCTTGTTGGTTGAGGGGTAGATGACCACCGGCTGGCGTCCGCTGGCGCGCGCCCCTTCCAGCACGTTCAGCGTGCCCAGCGCGTTCGACTCGAAATCGTCGCGCGGGTTGGCGACGGATTTGGTGACGGCGGTTTGTCCGGCGGCGTGCAAAATCAGGTCGGCGTCGCGGGTGGCTGCGGCCACGGCGTCGGCGTCGCGCACGTCGGCGGTCACGACCTCCAGCCGACCGGGGGCGGCAGGATGCTCCTTCACCCAGCCCAGGTTGAGGTCGCTGCCCACGCGCGACATGTTGTCGTAGACCCGGACCTTCGCACCCCGGTCCAGAAAACTGCGCGCGGCGTGGCTGCCGATAAATCCGGCCCCACCGGTGACGAGAACTTGCTTGGAATCAGACAATGGGTCCGTCCTGGCCCGCTCAAGTGTGCTGCCGTTTGCCAAAAAGCGTGGGGGAGTATACTCGTGCGGGCGAGTTTTGTCGATGAAAGAGCTACGCCAACGCGGCGACCGCCTCCAGCAGGGCTTGCATGCGGTCCTGGTAGGTGTGCCCCCCAGCTGTTACCCTGTCGTGGCCTCGCTTGGCAATCGTTTCTCGCTCGGCGGGATGGGCCAGATAATGGTCAACCTTCTCGCGCAGTTCCTCCCGGTCCGCGAAGCAGGCGATGCCCTCGTCCTCGCCAAAGAAGCCCACCTGCTCGCGCGTGCGCGTGGTCAGCATGAAGCGCCCGCAGGCCGGAATCTCAAACGTGCGCATGTTGTGCGCGTCGCCGTTTTGCTCGCGGATGAAGTTGAGCACGATTTTCGAGGCGACGATCACCTTCGTGGCGGCCAATTCCCAGACTGCGCTGCCGCGCAGGCAGGCGCGCAACGGGCTGTGGCGTGGCAGGTGGTCCCAGTTTGGCCCCCATATGCCGAGGTCGTACCCCGCCAGCCCTTCCAAGAGCGCCTCGCGCTGCGGCTCCCAGCTTCCCACGAAGCACACGTCCGTCCCCAGTGCGGCCTGTTCGGCTTCGGTTAGCTCGACGGGATATTGGACAGCCGGGTCGTAGCCAAAAGGCAGGTAAGCGACGCGGCGCGCGCCCAGCTTCTCCAGGTGGGGCAGCATAAACTCGCCCCACGTCAGGTGCAGGTCGTACAGAGGGATGCCATCCAGCATGTTCTGGCTGGTGTTGAGGGGATTGAGCGGGCTGTCGGGATTGTAATTGACGAGCGTCGTGTCCCCCTGGCGCTTGATGGCCGCCAGCGTCGCCGGGTGAATTTCGACCCCTTTGACCACCAGGAGGATGTCGGCTTGGAACGATTGGGCCTGCCGGACCAATGTATCGTTATAGCGGCGCTCGTGCCAGACCCGCTCCCAGGTCGAAAGGACGGGCACCCGAACCAGCTTCAGACGGGCGGCGATGGCCGAAAAGCGGTCGCAGATGGCGACCTCGTGGCCCAGCGCCCGCAGCCCTGCGGCGAAGTAGCGCTCCAGCGCGCCTGGGGTATCGTGCCCGGCAATCAGGATGCGCATGGCTCACTCAGCCAGCAAGTCGTGCGCTCTGACGTAATCAGCCAGCAAGCGAGCGTACACCTGGTGCCCCAGGGGGGTCCAATGACCATCCAGCCGGAAGTTGAGCAACCCCTCCTCATCGGCGGCGGCGCGCATGTCTGCGGTCATGTCGTAGCACAGGCTGCCCTGGGCTTCCACGTGCTCGCAGATTTGCGCGTAGGCCGCCCATTCGTTTTCCAGCGCTTTGCTCGCCCGCTCACTACAGAGAGGCATCATTTCCTCGGAATACACGGACTCCTTAGAAGGAATCAGCACGAAGACCAGTTCGTAGCCAATGTCATCCGACAGTTCGATGGCCCGGTCGAGGTGAATGGGGAGGGACGCTTGATTGTAGCCAATGGCCCACGGCACGCAGCGTTCCCCGATTTCGTTGGGCTGCCCGGCGGCCTCGTCGACGAAATCGCCGGTGTCTCGCTTCGGCCCTTTCGTGAGGGCCTCGACGATCTTGTTGCCCGGCGATTCGTCCAGGAATTCGTAGATGGCGAAGTTGATCGGCGAGCGCCAGCGCCACAATTGGATTCGCCGCACGCCTCGCACAAAATCCTGATCCACCTCGGGGGGGCCGCTGAGATCGTTGGCAAAGATACCGTAGAGGACAACCTGGTGGTCGGCCTGGCGCAGGGTGCGATCTGCCAGGACATTGTACTGCCAGATGGAATAGCCCATGACCCCGTAATTCGCCACGGGCACGCCCAGCTCCTCACCCAGGGCCACGGACCACAATTCGTCGTTGCGCACGAACAAGCCAAAGGTCATGCTGTCGCCCAGCCCGGCCACCGGCGCGTCGGCGATATCGACGTCGTTCCGAAAGCCGTACGCGTCCGTCGAGGCGGGAATGAAAGCATCCTCCTCGACGAGGTGGAACAGGAAGTCGGTCTGGTTGGGCCGGATGGTGTAAGCCAGGGCCGGGTCCGGGCGGTGAAACTCCGTCCAAATCCGGTGTCGCCTGACGTAATCCTCTTGCCGGACGATCAGCGCATAGCCATAAGCGAACAACACCAGCACAATCGCGCTGCTGATGATAAGCAGGCCGATATTCGTGGCGACGTTGCGCCTGTTGGCGGGTTCCCGCCCGGCCAGCAGCAGCACCCCCGCAACGTACACTTCTAGCAACGCCACCGCCACCCGGATCAGCACGAGATCGGAGTGGTCAAAAAAGCGTTTGAGCGGGCGGGAGCCCTTGACCAGGAACCAGACCTCCACGAAGCTGTACAGCAGGATACCCAGGACGAGCGGGTGCGCTTGCAGCCAGCGGACCGGACGCAGAATCAAATCCCGGAGGCGCTGGGGGGCACGGACGGCTATCCCCACCAAGCCAGCCAGCATCAAGCCATATGACACCAGCAGGGCGAAGTACTCCGGCGAGTACCGTCCCAGGATGAGGCCGGTGTCATAAGCGCTGCTGACGCTGCTGCGTGTCACCAGGGGGATGGCTGGAAGCAATAGAATGAGGCCGAGGAGGATGACCAGCACGCGAAAGCTACGCAAGAGTGATCCCTCTCTGCATAATCAGGTCAGGGCGAGGCAGTCCGGGGTCTCCTGAGCGAGATAGCGCACGAGCGTGTCTGGGGGGCAATGGGAATGCGCGTGGCTCACTCGGCCAGCAAGTCGTGCTCCCTGATGTAATCGGCCAGCAATCGGGCAAACACCTGGTGCCCCTCAGGGTTCCAGTGACCGTCCGCTCTGAAATTGAGCAACCCTTCCTCGTCTGCTGCGGCACGCATATCTTCGGTCATGTCATAGCACAACTGGCCCTGTGACTCGACGTGCTCGCAGATTTGCTGGTAACCTGAGCGCTCTCGCCTGAGAGCGTTCAGCGCTTGTTCGCTGCAAGTTGGTGTGAGTTCCTCGGCATATACCGACTCTCTGGACGGTATCAGCACAAACACCAACTTGTAGCCTATCTCCTCCGAAAGCTCGATAGCTTCGTCAAGCCGGGATGGGATGGCGCGCCGCCTGTATCCAATTGCCCACGGCACGCAGTGTGAATCCAGCCCGTAAGGTAATTCGACGGTCTCGGCGGGAGTTTCCCTGGCACTCCTCCTGGAGGCTTTCTGCACACCCTCGCGAATTTGATAGATAGGCGATTCATCCAGTAAATTGTAGACGGTGAAGTTGATCGGCGACCGCCAGCGTCCCATTTGAATCCAGCGGACTTCGCCTACGTCGTATTTGGACTCCGGCTTTCCACCACTGAGGTCGTTGGCAAAGATGCCGTAGAAGACAACCTGGTGGTCCATCTCACGGAAGTGACGATCGGCGACAATATTGTACTGCCAGATGGAATAACCCATCACCCCGTAATTCGCCACCGGCACACCCAGTTCCTCACTCAACGCTGCGGACCACAACTCGTCATTTCGGACAAATAGCCCGAAGATCATGCTGTCGCCCAGTCCCGCCAACGGAGCGCCGGCTATATCCACGTCATTGCGAAAGCCGTACTCATCCGTGGAGGCGGGGATGTAGGCATCCTCTTCCACCAGGTTGAAAAGGAAGTCTTGCTGATCAGGCCTGATGGAGTAAGCAAGAGCAACGTCCGGGCGGTGAAAATCCGTCCAAATCCGGTGCCGCCTGACGTAATCCCCTTGCCTGATTATCAGCGCGTAGCCAAAGGCGAACATCACGAACAGTACGGCTGTGCTGACCACGAACAAGCTGGTGTTGATAAGAACGTTGCGCCTCTGGACAGGCTCCCGCCCGGCCACCAGCAAAACCCCCGCAAGATACAGTTCCAACAGTGCGACTGACACCACGATCAGGATGAGATCCAGGTCATCAAAGAAACGCGTCCGCACCGCAAGGTGTTTTACCCGAAACCAAATCTCTACGAACCCGTACAGCAGGATGCCCAGGACGAGGGGGTGCGCTTGCAGCCAGCGTACCGGGCGCAGGATCAAGTCCTGGACGCGCTGCGAGGGACGAATTGCCAGGACCACCAGGCCGACGAGCAGCAGCCCGTACAATACCAGTGGGGCAAAGTACTCCGGCGAGTAGCGCCCCAGGATGAGGCCGCCGCCATGTGCGCTGCTGACGCTGCCGTGTGTCACCAGGGAGACAGCCGGAAGCAATAAGATGAGGCCGAGGAGGATGACCAGCACGCGAAAGCTACGCAAAGCGATTTCTCTCCGTGAGGACTCTTGGCACGCTACACTCTATTCTAACCGCTGCAAGCCATCTTGCCCGGCGAGTGCCTGCAAAAACGCACAGGGTCGAGCCACGAGCGAGGCTCGCGGCCCGATCCCTGGTTGACTATTGGGTTGTGCTCTAGGACCGGCTGGTTAGAACAGCGTGTAGATGAAGGGTCCAACGCCAGCCGACGAGGCGAAGACGAGCAAAATACCGAACAGCAGCAGCACAGTGACCATCGGGATAAGCCACCACAGTTTGCGCTGCCACAGAAAGCCCAGGAAGTCGCCGACGATTCCCAGGTTGTTGGTCATGTTCTTGAAGAATTGCGATATGGCCTGCATGAATCTGCTCCGTCAGTCTAGTTCGGTGATGAAGTCTCTTGAGCCAACGGTGTCGAGGTCCGACTTCTTCACCAGAAAGTGGTCCATTGCCAGCAACTCCATGCCGCTGGCGTGGAACGTACGAAAGGCATGGGCTGGGGAGGTCACGATAGGCTCGCCGCGCAGGTTGAAGCTGGTGTTGAGCACTACCGGCACGCCGGTTGCCTCGCCAAATTTCTTTACGACGTTATAGTACCCAGAATTGATATCTTCGCGAATCGACTGGAGGCGACCTGAACCGTTGACGTGAGTCGTCGCCGGGATCTGGTCGCGCTTGTCGTCAGGGACGATGGTTACCATCAGCATGAAGCGGGCCGGATAGTGCTTCTCGGCTTCGGGGAGGCCGAAGAACTCGGCGGCGCGCTCCTCCAACACCACCGGGGCAAATGGCCTGAACGGCTCGCGGAACTTGATCTTGGCGTTCACGATGTCTTTCATCTCCGCGCGCCGGGGGTCGGCCAGGATGCTGCGGTTGCCCAGGGCGCGAGGCCCCCACTCGAAGCGGTCTCTGTACCAGCCGATCACGTCTCCGTTGACGATGGCTTCTGCCACACGGTCTGTGAGAACGTCGTCGTCGTCCATGTATTCGTAGGGAATGTCATTCTTGTCCAGAAAGGCGCGTACCTGGCCGGTGTCCCAGCCCTTGCCGTAATAGGTGTGTTCCATCACGAACTTGCGCGGCTTGCCCAGCAGCACGTGGTAGGCGTACAGCGCCGCGCCCAACGCGCCGCCGGAGTCGCCAGCCGCCGGTTGGATGTAAATCTCGTCGAACGGCCCCTCGCGTAGCAAGCGCCCGTTGACGACGCTGTTGAGCGCCACACCCCCGGCCATGCACAGCTTCTTCAAGCCGGTGCGCTGGTGGATGTGGTGCGCCATCTTGAGGATGGTCTCCTCGGTCACGCGCTGGATGCTGGCCGCGATGTCGGCGTACTTCTGGTTCTGCTGCGCCTCCGGGGTGTTGTTGCCGGGGTGCGTCCGGGGCGTGAAGAATTCGCTTTCCGGCACCCGGCGCGGCCCGAACAGGGCTTCGAACTTGCGGTTGAAGGTGTTGTTCAGCGAGCTGTGGAAGCTGAAGTAGTCCATGTTCAGGTGGAAGCCACCCTCGCCGTCCACGGTGATCACTTTGTACACGTCGTCCACGTAGTTCGGATCGCCGAAGGGCGACATGCCCATCACCTTGTACTCGCCGTTGTTGACCCGGAAGCCCAGGTAGGCGGTAAAGGCGGAATAGAGCAACCCCAACGAGTGGGGATACCGTTGCTCGGACAGCAGTTCGATGTGGTTCTTGCCGCTGCCGTCCCAGTCGGCGGTGCCGCGCCCGATGGTGGTCGTCGTCCACTCGCCCACACCGTCCAACGTGATGATGGCTGCCTCGTCGTAGGGCGAGGAGAACAGGGCGCTGGCCGCGTGCGACAGGTGATGCTCCACGAAGAGCAGCTTGTCGCCGGGAATCTTCAGCTTGTCGAGAAGCTGGCTCCTGATCCAGAGCTTTTCGCCAAACCAGGTAATCATCGACTCGCGGAAAAGGCCCGCCGACGACGGATAGGTGCCCAACGCGTTGAGCAAAATGCGCTCCATCTTGAGGAAGGGCTTCTCGTAGAAGACCACGTAATCCAGGTCTTCGGAGGTAATCTCCTCCTGAGCCATACAAAAGTCGATGGCCTTTGCCGGGAAACTGGAGTCGTGTTTCTTCCGGGTGAATCGCTCCTCTTCAGCAGCGGCAACCAGTTCGCCGTCCTTCAGAAGGGCGGCGGCAGCGTCGTGATAGTAGCAAGATACCCCTAAGATGTACACCTAGAACTGCCTCCGTGCCTCTTCTATCGTCAATTCGGCTGTCCGGTCCCGTTCCAACCAGAGAGGTTGTCCCTCAGGGACCTTCTTCAGGCGCAGCCGGTCAGAGAACAACCGCGAGAGCGCTCCAAACGGGAGCAGCAAGGTGAAGTAGAACAAGCCCATCAGCAACCAGCCGTTGAAATCGCCAATCGGCTTGGCAATGTCTACCCATCGTTCCCAGGCGACGCCGCCGAACCCGGTTGTCAGATCGGGCTGGCCGCGACGGGCAAGGCTCTCTGGAATGGCGTACAGGACGACCAGCACTATCGTGGCGACCAGTGCCCCCAGCGCGAACCGCACGCCGGTCCTCAGATTCCCGATCACGATGCCGGTGATGATGGAAAGCGGGATGGCTACCACCGTCGCGGCTGCGAGATAGTGAAAGACGTGGCCGATGGCCGAGTGAAGTGGGTTCTCCTGGTGGGAGCGCCGTGCGACGAGGATGCCGAGCAGCAATCCCCCCCCGCCTGCAACTACTGCAATAGTTTGCCAATGTGGCATCTGCAATTCTCGCTACACATCAGGCAATGAAAGTCGCGCAATTATAGCAATTGCATATAGGTCTGTCGAGTGACCACAGACCGGACTCGTGATGGCGATATGGTATACTCGGCCCGCCCTGACGAGAGGGAAGCCAACGATGCCAGCACCATCCCGCCGTACGGTTCTCAAATCTATCGGCCTTCTTGGCCTGAGTGGCATTGCTGCCTCGCAGCCGGTTGCCCGTGCCCTGCTCGACGAGAGGGACAACTTGCCCCCGTTCCCGCCGCGCTGGCGAGGGCAGCCCTACGGGCGCATCGCCGGGCCGGTTCAGCCTGCCCGTGCCGCCCCGACGACCGAAGCCGAAGAGCTGAAGCAGTTGCGGCAGGATGACGTGGTGCCGGTCTGGCGGGTGGTGCGCGGCGAGCGGGTGTTTCCTAACAACGACTGGTGGCTGGAAACGAAGCACGGCTACCTGTATGCCTCGCTGGTCCAACCGATGTGGAATCACGGGCCGAACGCCCCAGTGGAGAACCTGGGCGGGGGGCGGTGGGCGTGGCTGACCGTGCCTTTCTCGGATGGCTTCCGGCACCCCGACCCGGATGAAGAGGACGGTTTCGTCTCGCGCCTGCGCTATGGCGGCGTGATACGTGTCGCGGCGCTGGAAACGGGCGAGGATGGGCAGGCGTGGTATCGCGCGAGGGAGCTTTACCAGAGCTTTTACGTCCGGGCAGCGCACGTGCGGTTGATTCCAGACGAGGCGTTGACGCCGCTCTCGCCGGAGGTGGACCCGCGCGACAAGCGTATCGAGGTGAATCTCTCGGAGCAGACATTGGTAGCTTTCGAGGGCGAGAAGGCCGTCTTTGCCCACCAGGTGTCGAGCGGGGTGCCTGAATACGCCACCCCAGACGGGGTGCATTACGTGCTGGACAAGCGCATCAGCGAGCGGATGGTAGGTGGCATCGACGAGTACAAGTACAACCTGCCCGGCGTACCTTTCGTGTGTTACTTCACGTGGGATTGGGCCGGGACGCACGGCTGTTACTGGCACAACGATTGGGGCCGCCAGCGCAGCCACGGGTGCCTGAATTTGCCCCCTGACGCGGCGCGGTGGTTGTGGCGCTGGACGACGCCGCATGCCGACCTCGACGAGATGGTCGTCCGGCCACAGCATAAGCTCGACGGGACCAAAATCATCGTGCGGTATTAGGTGGCCCGCAGTTGAAGTTTCTCTTCAACAACAGAAGCCCGCGCCGGGAACGTCTGGCGCGGGCTTTTTGATTGGATTGTGATCGCGGTCAGTCTCTCAGGCTGGGCAGCTCGTCCGGCAGAGAAACGCCTTCTGGCAGGGAAACGCCTTCTGGCAAGGTGGGGCCTTCGAACTGGGGCAACGTCTGGAATTGGGCTTCCAGCCCACCCAGGTTGGCGCTGGCGCTCGGCACGTCGCCACGCGCGATCAGGGTGGTCAGGCTGTCGATGGTCCCTGAGAATCCTTCTAACTGCGGGCCGCCCTGCGCGTCGAGACTGGCAGTGGCGTTGGCTCCTGCCAGGGCGATGGCCGACAACTCCGACTGGGAGACGGTTCCATCGGCCAGCGAGCCGCGCACGGTTTCGATGTAGGTGCTTGTGCTCAACAGGGCTTCGGCGGGGGTGGTGGCAACCTCACTGGGGGCGAGTGCCAGCGCCTCCTGTATGCGCTCGTCGCGCTCGCTCTGGAGCAGGGCCAATAGGTCCTCGGAATCGACCTGTGCCTGGGCGGCATCCAGGATGGCCTCTGTGGCCGCAGCCTGCAACTCGGCCTGAAGAGAGTTGACGGTTTCGACGCCTTGCTCAAGCGTCGAGGCGATGTAGTCTATGTCTTCCGCGATGGCGGACAGGTCGGACTCGATGGCCTCCAGGACGGTGATGGCTTCCTCGGCATACTCGCCGTACAGGTCATAGTAGGCATAAATGAGGGCTTCGGCTTCGTCCAGCGCCTCTTCTGCGCCGACGACTTCTACCTGGACCGTCATCGTCTCGTCCTCGGTTACGGTGCCGTCGGCGGTAGCGGTGGTTGTGGCGGCGGTGGCCTGTTCGGTTTCGGCAAGCGCCTCGGCCACGGCAGCGTCGATGGCTGCTGCCAGTTCCTCTTCCGACATGGTGGTGGTATCGACGCTGGGAGTGGGGACCGGTTCGGCGGGCGCTGCCGGGTCTTCGGCGGGGGCCGGTGCTGCCGGGTCTTCGGCAGGGGGCGGCGCTGCCGGGTCCTCGACAGGGGCCGGGGTAGCCGTGATGACGACAGGAGTGGCCGTGGGCGCTGTCAGGGTTTGCGCGATGGCGGTCCCGGCCAGGCTGGTGGCGACGATTTCTTCTGCTGCCTCTTCTACTTTCTGGTCAACCGCCCCGCAAGCGGCTGCCAATAGCGCAACGGTGGCCAGTAGGGCAATCAATCGGCGGTGCATACGTCTTTCCTTTTCCGATTCCAATGCAGCCCTCAGCCACCCACCAACAGATTACAATGCGTCAAGCCCGGCGGCTATATGACTATGGTCCGCCGGGCAGGGATGACTTTGATAGGGGGTTGTCAGGATGGTGGGGTCAGGCCACGCGTTGCATGCGGGCCTGCATGTATACGCCCACGGCGATGATGAGGTACGAGGCGTAGTAGGGAACGTCTGTCAGGGCAGTGACGAGGTTGATACCGGCCTCGGTGCCCGAGAGATAGATTTCATTCCAGGTGGCATAGGAAAACAGCAGGTCGGCGATAGATTGGACCACGAAACCGGCGGCGATCACCGCCCAGGGCAGCGACAGCGCGCCGCCGCTGAGGACGAGAACCACCAGCAAGGCCCCCAACGCAACGAGCAGATCGCCCAGGGGGTACAGCGCGTCGAGGAATTGCTCGACGGGGCGATCATACTCGGGATAGGTCACAATGGGGCCGATGGTGAAGCCTACGGCCAGGGCGGCCAGGATGGCGAATGCGCCGAGCGTGACCAGCAGCCAGCGGCGCGACGGTGCTGCCCTGAGGGAGTGGTAGCGAAGATAGAGTGCGACAATGAGGGGGATGTAACCGGCGACGTAAACCACGTCGGCCACGGAGGGGTAGGGCAGCTCTTCTCCGCGAATCAACTCGTCAAAGGCCCAAATGACCTCGCCAATGGTCCAGAGCAGCAGGCCAAGAGCCAGACTCCCCCAGATGACCTTCAGCACCATACCTTTTCTGGCCGAGCGCCATATCAGCAGTGCCAGGATGGTGGCTGCCAGGGCAAAGAGGACGACGGTGATATCGTAAATCCAATCGACGGCGAGCGCCCCAACAGCATAGTAGATGGCGTTGACGTGCAGCAGGGCCATGAAACCAGTAATGACCAGGGCCATCACCACGATCCAACGCTGGCGGCGGTTTTCGGAATATGCGGTTTCCATGTCCCTCGCTCTTCTGAAAACGTGTGGCTGTCACAAGCTGTCGTGGAGGCCTCCGAGGCCAAACCGGTTGACCAGATCGAGCGCCTGTGGAGCGATTTTGTCGTCCACCGCCTGCATTTCTCGTCCCACCAGGTGCGGGCCGACGACGTTGGTGGCGTAGTCCACGACCTTGGCCAGCAAGGCCCGGTAGGCGTTCGCGTATGCAGCCACGTCAGCCTGGGCGTCGTCCAGGCCGCTCGACAGCAGGCCATCTCTGATACTGATGCTCCAGCCGTAGCGCTGTGCCATCTCGTTGACGATGTCTTCAAGCGCATCGTGAACGCGCTGGCCCGCCATGCGAGCCAGCGCCACCTGAAGGGCGTTTATCTGGAAGGTGATGTAGGTGTGCAGAACGACCTTGGGGTCTGGTTCGGTGCCGATATAGTCCCCGCTGCTGGCAAGCGCCAGGTGAAGGTTGGTGCCGATGAAGTTCTGCCGGTCATCGTAGGCTGCCTCGCACGAGCAAAGGATGTCTTCCCCGCTGGCCGTTGCTCCTGGTAGCTCGAAGAGTGTGGTGGGTGCCGTGCTTTGTCGCCCGGTTGCGAGAAGGGTGGCGGCAGTCTTGCGGTCTATTCTCAGGGCTTCGTGGACCGGTTTGCCGATAATCTCATGGTCCCGGTCGTAATTCATCATGTGGTAGAAATGCCAGTTGGCGAAAACGACCTGGCCCTCGGCGTCGGTGTATAGCAAGCCAAGCGGGGCGTTGCCCAGCCCTTGATTAAACTTTGAGCCATCCATCGCCTGTCTTCCCCTGGCGGATCGCCATCAGTTCATCTCGTCTCTCGATTGTGGGGTGTGTGAGTCTAAGTGTTCCTCTCCGGGTCGTCTGGCGCAGGCGGCAAGGTGAACGTGAACGTCGCTCCGTGTTCTGGGGTGCTTTCGACCCAGATTCTTTCGCCGTGTGCTTCCACGATCTCTTTACACAAGGCCAATCCCAGGCCCATCCCGCCGAATTGGCGGGTCATCGTCCCGTCGACTTGGTAGAAGCGTTCAAAGATGCGTTCGCCCAGTTCCTCTGGGATACCAATGCCGGTATCGGCTACCGACAGGTAAATCCTTTCGTCGGCGGGATCCAACCAGGCCAGAACCTCTACTTTGCCCTGTGGAGGCGTGAACTTGAGCGCGTTCGAAATCAGATTGTCCAGCACTTGCGAAATCGCCATGCGGTCAATCTTGGCCCATGGTAGACCTGCCGCCACTTCTAGCGTTAGCGTGACACCGGCCTCGGTGGCAGGCAGGCGGGCACTTTCCACTGCTGTCTCCAGCAATGCCCCTATATCCGTCGCCATTTTGTGCAGGGCCACGCCTTTGGTCCGTTCGAGCGTCACAAAGTGGTCTACCATCTGGGTCAGCTTGATGGTCTGGTCCTCAATGACGATGAGACTTTTTCGCTGCTCCTCTGTCAGCGGGCCCATGCCCGTTGGCGTCTCGTCGAGCAGCATGCCGACGTAGCCAACCATGTAGCTCAGAGGCGTGCGAAACTCGTGCGAGATGTTCTGGATCATCTCGGTCTTCAGGCGATCTGCTTCGGCGACGCTCTCGTAAGCTTTCTTGAGTTCATCAAATAACCGGGCATTCTCGATGGCAGTAGCCAGGTGGTCTGTGACGGCTTGCAGCAGCAGCACGTCGGTTTCGGAGAACCCGGCAGATCTGGAGCCTTGGATATCCAGCACGCCGATGACGTTGCCCTTGAGCTTGATGGGCACCACGACCTGGGACTGGATTCTCTGCGTGTCTTCCACGCTGACCGAGCGGTACCCTGCGCTGCCGTCCACGATATGTGGCTCGCCACTTTCCATGACTTTGCCCACCGCTCCTTCTCCAATAGCGATCAGGGGGTGAGTTGGCCCATCTTGTTGTTCCCCCGAAGCGAGAAAAGGGACAGCGGTTTGTGTGTCGTCGTCAACCAGCCATACTGTGGCGGTCTTGACTTCCCAGTTCTCGTAGATTTGCTGCATGAACGCATCGTGGACTTTCTCGAGGTCCAGGGAGGCCGAGACCGCGCGCGCCAACTCGTTCAGCACGGTCAGTTCTTCTACCCGCCCGGCTAACGTCTCGTCAGTTGCCCGGTAGAGGCGTGAGTTTTGCACGGCGATGGCAGCAAAGTCGCCGATAGTCTCCAGCAGTCTTTTGTCGTGAGCGGTGAAGGCTTTGCCAGGTTCTCGGTGCGCGGCTGCCAGCACGCCAAAGGTCACTCCGCCTAGTGTGAGGGGTACGTAAACGAGCGCCTCGACGAGATAGCCTGTCTTGACCTTGACCTGCTTGCCGTCGGGCGTGCGGCTGGTGCGCAGGGATTTGCCGGTCCTGATAACCTTGCCAGCGAGCGTATCCTTGACGGGCAGACGCAAACGCCGGATTTGATCGTCCTCGATGCCACGTTCGGCCTCCAGGACGAGCTCGCCGGATTGCTCGTCCACCAGCCAGATGGTCGCCTCTCGTGCCGAGGTGAGCGCCATGGCAATGCTGAGGACCTGGGCCAGCACTTCGTCAAGAGCCGGTTGCGAGGTGATGGCTTTGGCTATTTCCGTCAGGGCATCGGCCAAGTTCGCTTGCTCGCGCAGGAGACCTGTCTGGGTAGGAGGGCGCTTGACGATGCGCACGATGAAGCGAAGGCCACCCAGTGAGAGAATGTCACCGTTAACCAGGCTGTAGGGGGTGTTCACCCCGATTGAGCGGTCGTTTTGCCAGGTGCCGTTCGTGCTGCCCAGGTCGAGGACGAACAGATTGGTTGCTGTGGGGCGCAGCATGAGGTGGAGTCGCGATACGCCTAGCATTTCCGCATCGTATGCGCTGAGATCCACACAGTCTGGCGCATCGGGGCCCCGGCCCAGCATGATTTCGTCGTTGATGTCTAAACCGAAAGCGACGCTTGGGTCGGACGCCAACTCGAAGCGCACCCGCCACACCGGACGTGTCCCGCCGCTCTCAGCCGTATCGCCATGAGGGATGGGACGATACGCCAGGGCGGGGTCAGGCCAGGAGAGTCCCCGTCGATGCTTGTCAGTGATCTTCCGTGTTTTCCGTTGGGACGTGTTACCTGAATAGGGGTCCATGCTCGGTCTCTTATGCTCCTGTCTGTGTCCCCAATGTCCTCGTTGTCCTGAACGCCACGTTCCCTATCGTGCCAACGGCAAGTGGACCCTGGTGGCGGCCATTGGCACTCTGGGAATGCTACCATACCAGGGTGTATCAGTGCCAGATTGGACTCAATATCTCGGAGGGGCTATTCGCCAAGCGCGTCCCAGACCTCCAGTTTCGCCTTTACACGGCGTATGATCTCGGCGGTGTAGTCGGTGGTGCTGGCCTGCCCGCCCAGGTCTGGGGTGCGGACCCCATCGTAAACGGCCTCGAAGACCGACTCGTAGATGGCGCGGCTGGCAACAGCGGCGCTCTCGGTTTGGACGTAGCGCAGCAACGCCGCTCCGGCCAGGATCATCGCCATGGGGTTGGCGATGTTCTTGCCCTGCAGGCTGGGCGCGGTGCCGTGCGGGGCTTCAGTCAGCGCAAGCTGTACCTGACAGTCGTCGTCGAGGCTGAGGACAACCGACTCGGCCCCGGCAATGGTGCCAAACAGTTTCAGCACGAGGTCGCTGAGGGTGTCGCCGTCGCGGTTGAGGGCGGGAATGACCAGCGCCTCGCCAGCCGTTTCCAGCAGCAGGGCATAGGTGGCGTCGATGAGTTGGGGGTTGTAGCGTACGTCGGGGTAGCGCTCGTGAGCGGCATCGAGTTCTTCTTTGAAAAGCCCCTCGTACAAGGGGCTGACGGTGTACTTCGGGCCGCCAAATACGGTGGCGTGAACTCGCCGGGCGTATTGAAAGGTGAATTCGGCCACGGCGCGGCAGGTTCGCCGCGAGAGCCGCCGGGTGCTGAAGGCCACCTCGTCCAGGCCCTCGCCCTCGCGCCATTCCTTGGCGTTGTATGCGCCTTCGACGGCCATGCGGGCGACGGCGACGGGGGCGTGGAAGCCGCCTACCGGTCTGATCGCCGGAATCCGACGCCCGGTGCGCAAGATGACCTGCGCGCCGAGCAACTCGCGCAGGAGCGCGTTGGGGCTGCCTACGTCGTCGGGATCGCCGGGGGTGATGGTGGCGGCTTTGATGCCCAGGCCGGTCTCTTTGACGCGGGCGGCTGCCTGGTGCACGATCTGGTTGTCTGTCCCGCGGCGGTTTTCCAGCGAGAGGTCGTAGTGCTCGAAGGTGAGGTCGCAACGCGTGACGTCCGGGTCGAGCACGCGCAGCGCTTCTTCCAGTAATTCCTGCCCGGTCTGGTCGCCGCCCAGCACGGCGATGGTCGGTTTGCTCAAGACTTCTGTTCCTCGTGATGGTTCTCAGGGGGTCGGGGTACCCACACGCTGCGCGGGTAGGTGCCGAGCACACGCAAGACCGTCGCCATCTCGGCCAGGTTTGCCAGCGCGCGCTCGCCAGGCCCGTGGTGCTGGCTGCCGACGAAATCCAGGTAGAAGTGGTATTCCCAGGGCGAGCCGGGGATGGGCCGCGATTCGATCTTGGTCAGGTCGATGTCGCGCAGGGCGAAGCAGGCCATGGCCTTGTAGAGCGCGCCAGGCACGTTTCTGACGGCGAAGACTATCGAGGTTTTGGCCTCGTCTGAGGGGTCGACCGGCTCGCGGCTCAGGATGAGGAAGCGGGTGAAGTTTTGCTTGTCGTCTTCCATGCCCTGACGCAGGATGGACATATCGTAGACCTCGGCAGCCAGGCGGCTGGCTAACGCTCCAGCGTCACGCGTGCCGCTATCGCGGAGGTCGCGCACGCTGCCCGCCGTGTCGTAGGAGGCTTCGGTTTCGACGCCCATCTCGGTGAGGTGGCGCTCGCATTGGGCGAGGGCCTGCGGGTGGGAGCGGACCACCTTCAGGTCGGCCAGCTTGACGCCGGGGTTGGCGATGAGGTAGTGTTCGATGCGGAGCTGCGTCTCGCCGACGATGTGCAGGGAGTGACGCAGCAGCAAGTCGTAGTTGCGGTGGATGCTGCCCGCCAGTGAGTTTTCGATGGGTACCAGCCCCAGGTCGTCGTCGCCCGCCTCGACGCTGCCGAATACGTCGTCAAACGAGCGGTTGGGCACCGGCTGGATGTCCTCGCCGAGCGCGGCCCAGGCCGCCATCTCGGAGTACGCGCCTCGTTCGCCCTGAAATGCTATGCGCTGCCCGGCTGCCATGTGCTCTCCTCCTCGCTGGCTCCATCGCCGGGCAGCATAACACACGGCCCAGTGTGTGGTCAAGCTGCCGGACGAAGCATTGCCTGATTCTGAGGGCGTGCAAAAAAGCGCGGCGGCCACGTGGACCGCCGCGCTGCTAAAGCGGATGCGTTAGGTGCGTGTGGCGAAGAGGCTACTGCTCTTTCGGAGGGATGGGGGCGGTTGCACTACCGTCGCCGGCAGACCAGAACACACGCGCGCCGTCGGTGTAGTCGTTGTAGGGCGTGCCGCCGCCGACGTCGTCCGCGAAGACGCCGTCGTAGGTCCAGGTTGTGACGGGCCTGCCCTTGCTATCCAGGCCGGCGGTCACGTGGCCGAAGACGTAGAGCGGCTCGCCGCCCCCGTCGCCATTGTAAATGCAGTCGGACGTGACCATCGTGCCGTTATTCCAGGCGAAGAAGCAGCTGCCGGGTTGTTCCACAGGCACGTCGTAGGCGCTGACGATGTAGGTGTAATCGCCGACGTACGCTGGGAAGAACGCGATGGAGTCGGTCCGGAGGCCCCAACTGCTCTGATAGCTCTCGTACATGATGCGGGCGTAAGGGTCTACAGCCAGTTGACCGTCGCCGCTGTTGCTGGTCCAGGCGATTCCGGCGGGGGTCCAGGGCGGCCCGACCCAGGTGATGTCAAGCGGGCCGCCTGTCGACTGATCTACCGCTCCGACGGGCAGGAACAGGTAGCCGTCCATATCGTAGGCCGGATCGTAGAAGTTGGTTACGAAGCTCCAGCGATCCTTCACGTAGGGCGGCAGGGAGACAGGCTCCTCCCAGTACCAGCCGGGTTCATCGATCATCCACCAGAGGTACGGCTGCTGTCCGCTGGTGTAGCCGCTCTTGTTGACGTTCATCAGGACCGGATTGATGTCGTCGACGGGCAGGGCGCGCAGGCCGAACCAGTCCAGCCCCCCGTCGGCGCTGGCGACGTCGGTGTCCGAAGCGATGGTGGTACCATTGCGCTGGGCGGTGACAGCCACGCCGCCGATCTGAGCGCCTGTGTCCGCGTCGAAAATCCTCCCGCCCAGCACAGCCTCCTGCATCGCGCCGGGCATGTACAGGAAGGGCCGGTCGTGCGTCGGATTTGGAGAGGACGCAGGCCAGCAGCCATCGAAAACTTCGTCTGACTCGGCAAGCAGCCGGGTCTTCACCGCAGCCGCGTTGCCAGCGGTCCCCTCTACCAACTCGCCCCTTTCCAGCATCTCCGCCCAGGCGCGGGCGGCTGCGCCCGATACGTGTGGCGCGGCCATCGACGTGCCGGAGAAATACTCGTACGGGCCGTCCGCCGGAGTCTTGTTCTTCTTCAGGATGCTGCTCAGTTCGAAGAGGCCGCCGTCCACGGGGGTCGTCGGCACCGTGGAGAGGATGTCCGTGCCCGGTGCGATGATGTCCACGTAGCCGCCGTAGTTCGAGTAAGCTAGCCCGGTGTCGGTGAGCGCGCCCTGGCAGGTGAACTCGGCCCAGGTGTCGTCGAAGTCGTCGGCATAGTTGATCTGGCCATCGCCGTCCCCGGCGTCGTCGTTGCCGGAGGCGGCCACGACGATGATGCTCTGGTCGAAGGCGGGGTCGGCCCGGTAGCAGGCCGGAAACGCCGTGCCTGGGGCGGGGAAGGTTCCGGCGCAGTCGAGCTCCGCGTCGTCGTTGCCAGCCGACACGACCAGCAGCTTGCCCTTGTCGTTGACGGCGTAGTCCACGGCGTCTTCGAGCACGGTCGCGTGGGGGCCGCCCAGACTCATATTGATGACCTTGACGGTGTCGCGGTCGGCGGCTTCGTACAGGCCCAGGGCGATGTCAAACATGGTGCCCCAGCCCTGGGAATTCATCACCTTGACGATGTAGGCCGAGCCGTTGCCCACCCCGGCGATGCCGATGCTGTTGTTGGCGATTGCCACGGCGGTGCCCGTGACGTGCGTGCCGTGGCCGTTGTCGTCGCTGGGGTCGGTGTCGGCATTGATCCAGTCGTAGCCGTTGGAGCCTTTGCCCAGCGGCCCCTTCTTGCCCCCAATTTCAGGATGGGCGAAGTCGGCCCCGGTGTCGAGGACGGCGATCTCGACCGCCGTGGTGCCGTCAATCCAGACGGCGTCTGCCGAGATGGCTTCCCAGCCCCACTGATAACGGGGGTCGTTATTGCGCGAGGTCGCCGAGCCTTTCTTCTTCTTGTCGATGACACCCACGTCGGACAGGAGTTCCTCGATAAGTCCTTCATCCTCCTCGTCGGGTGGGGCCACGTCCACCTTCACCACGAGCGGCCTGCCCGTCGAGGCGCTGCGTGCGCGGATAATTTTCGTGTCGGGATAGTCCGTCGCCGACCCCGGCTGGGTACCGTTGGGGATGGCGTAGATATAGTTGGGCGAGGCGGCGACCACGTCCGGGCTGGCGTCCAGTGCGGTCGCAGCCTGAGTTCGGAGGCGGGCCTCTCGCTTTTCGCTCACTTCAAAGAGCGCCAGCCCGACGTTTTGCTCGTAGCTGATGACCGTGCCGCCCATTTCGGCAGCCGTGCGCTCCACCTCGGCCAAGTCGGTGCCCGCGTCGAATTTGACCACCAGTTCGTTGGGCACGGCGTCGCCCTGCTCAAAGGCGGGAGCCGGGCTTTCGCCGGCCAGCGCGGTGGATGCGGTGCCGAGTGTGAGCATGAGGATCATTGCGGCCAGCGTGATGAGTTTGCGAGACTTGTTTTGAAACATCATGACTCCCCTTTCGAGCTCCCTCTTACGTTTGGGCAAGCGTCATCCGACGACTCCCTGGCCTTTTCCCGGCAATTCACACTGTCGCTAAGAAATTCGCGGTTGTGTGGAGGACTGGCGAGGCTTTACACATGCCTGCGTCTCATGATCCTTACTAGTGTAACACCTCCCTTTAGAGTTGGAATCTGGCCAACGAAATATATCTAACGTCGGAAAAGTCCTGGTGTGGTACCACTTATGGCAGAGCTGCGAGTCATCCGCCTGTCGTAAAGGTCCATTCGAGGTCGAAGGACTGGCTGTCGTAAGTGCCCTGGACGCGGACAGTGTAGGTCGTCCAGGGTGCCAGCTTGCTGTCTGGCAGCAGGAAAATGGTGTTGCCGTAGTCCCGCATGTAGGCGTCCGTCTCCGGGTTGATGCGCCTGAAGGGGACGGCGAAACCGTTCTGGTCTCCCCACGCCGCGTCTGTAAAGGTGGGGTTGGAGGTATAGACCGGGAATTGGAGGCTGACTCCGAAGCGCGTGGCGGGCACGCCGGTCTGGCTCGGAGCCGGGTAGAGGAGCGGCACGGGAAAGGTCAGGCTGGCGTTCCAGCCGCCAAACACTTCCAGAACGGCACCGGTCGTTCGGGTGGAGGCGTCCTCCACAATCCCGAAGCCCATCCGTTCCGCCTGGGGATACAGAATCCACAGGCGGTGGTAAGGCGATTGCATCCAGTCGTCGATAGGGTTGGCCGGGGCCCACGAACCCACGCCGCTCCCCAGCCACAGGTTGCCGCGCTGGGCGGCGCGGGTCCCTTCGTCGGTGTAGAGAGGGTCAGCGGGGTCTTCGCTGTTAGAGATTCGGCGGTGCGCGGCCATGTACGCGGCGTGCTTTTGCGAGCCGTCGCTCATCCCGGCGTCCTCGGACACCGGCGAGACGCCGGCGACGGTGCGGAAGAAGTTCACGCGCTCAAGCGCCTCGCCCGGCGGGGGCGGCAGTTCAGGCGTGGCCGTGGGATCAGAGGCCGGTCCCGCCGTGGTCGCCGTCGCGGTAGCGGTGGGCGTGTCGGTGGGGTCGTCGGGCGCGTCAGGTGTATCGGGTGTGTCGGTCGGGCTGGAGCCGCCGTTGGATGGCGTGGATGTGCTTGGAACCGGAGTGGCCGACTGGCGCGGGGTGGCTGTCGGTCTTGACGTGGCGGTAGGGGCGCTGGCGAATTGCTGCAATGGGCTGGTCGGCGTGGTGTTGGCAGCGGCGGCAGACGCACCTTCTGCTGCGGTGTTGCCGGGGTCTGCTGGCTGCGGACCGGAAACGTCTCCGGCGGGGGGGAGCGCGGTTTCGCCAGGGGCCAGGCCGGAGGTGTCAATGTTGGGCTCGCCGGGGTCGGGGGGAATGGGTAGCTGATCCCCGCCTTCAGCGGAGGGATTGCTTGGGGCCAGCACGGCCTCGCCAAATAAGGGCTGCCCGGCGCGGCGGCCCTGGCCGCCGAGGATAAGCCCAAATATTGCGCCGCCTGCAAAGATGATGACGATGAGCAGGAAAACGAGAATGCCCCAGAGGACACGATCGTCAGGCACCTTCACAACTACTGCTCCCCAAAACTACGGACTACCGATCAACCTCGAAACATCGCTAAACAACACCTGGCGAGTGTGTTATTGTGCGATTTGCACCTAGGCACATCATATCCAACCGTCTACGTTGCGTCAGGTTGACGCCCGGCCAAGAGGGGCATGGTGTAGAGTGGGTGGCGGCTGGTTTATATGCTGACATCCAGTATTTCACAATCCAGGGTAGGCGTATAGTGATGACTGCCACAGCGGGGTGGTGATGAAAGGCATGTTTTAACAGAGTGTGTCATCAGGTGTGCATCATTCGTGGCCGGGTCGACAGACACATGGAGACCGGAAGGAAGGCAGGGAAAGCGACGCGGGAACCCGGCGTCTGCCGGGGACCGAGAGCGGGCTGGTCTGGCGGGACCTCCCTCTCTTCGTGCTATGGTCAGAGTATGCTCGTTGCTCTGGAATTTTGGCAATGCTATAATGCCTCCACATGGTTAGAAAAGTGTTAGTGGGGCGTTATTGGGGGGTCGTGCAGTGAACGTAGACATCTTTGGCTTCCAGGGATCGCCCTATTTTCAGCTTGACCTTCCCTTGAGCGGATGGGTGGTGCTTGGTGCCTACGCGCTGGCGACGCTGGCCTGGCTGGCATACACACGCCGCGATTTTGCGCGCCTGACGGCCTCTCGCCATGCCTATCTTTTGCTCGCCACGCTGATCGCCGCCCCCCTATTGGCCCAAACAGCCGTCATCCGGCTCGATGCGCCCGTGCTGGCGGCTGGGCCAGGCCAACCACACCCGCCTGCCGGGTTGGGCCTGGCTCCACTGGGCGCGCTGCCGTTGGTGGTTGCAGCAGCCTGGCTGGGACCTGGACCGGCCATCCTGGTTGGTCTTGCCAGCGGATTTGCCCGCGCTGGGTGGGACACCTTCCGGGCCGTGCAGCCTTTCGAGATCGCGCTCTGGGCCGGGGCGATGGGCGTGTTCCTCCGCCAGCCCTATCGCGGCCTGATTGGCAATTGGCTACGCCAACCCCTCGCCGCAGCTACCCTGGCGGGAATGGTACTGGCTTGGCCTCTCACGCTGGTAGCGGTGGGGACCACAGGCCCGGTCCTCAGTCTGGCGAGTCTGGAGGCAGCGCTGGCGCTCGCTCAACCGACCCTGGTGGCCTACGCGGGCGAGGCGTTCTTTGCGGGGGTGCTGGTACAGGTCGTGCTGCTCGTCTTGCCAGCATGGCACCCGGTGGACACGACAGAACTACTGCCGCCCCGCTGGGCACGCCACCTGAATCGCCGCATTCTGTTCACGCTCACCCCGCTGGTCGCCCTGACAATTGTGCTTCTGGTAGGTGGTGTTGCTCTGGCCGCCTATCGCATGTCGACCACGCTCGTCGTCGATCAGATGGCACACAATGCCGCCACTGTCGACAAAGGGGTGCCCTTTTTTGTCCAGGTTGGCCGCAGCCTCCTCCACGATCTTGCCGAGGACGAGCGCCTGCTGAACGATGACGACGGTGTTCGTCAGAAGCGCCTAGACGAAGGGCTGCGCGCGGTGCCTTTTTTCCAGGAACTTGTCTATTTTGACCGCCAGGGCGATCCCGCCAACACCTATCCCCCAGAGATAAGCCAGCAGCGTGTGTCTGACGAAGAGCAAGCGCTGGTGACGCTCGCGTTGGAGGGAGGCATTCCAGCCGAGGCGACCATTTTCGCCGGGGAGGTGGGAACGGGGCCACCCGTTTCGATGAGTTTTGTCGCCCCTGTTTACGATAGGACAAACGGAGAAGTGGCAGGGGCACTGCTGGGCCGGGCCGCCCTCACCGCCAGCCCGCTCATGCAACCCGTCGTCGATATGTTAGGGGGGGTGCTGGCCGATTCTGGCGAGGGCTTCATCCTGGATGAAACCAACCGCATCCTGCTCTACCCCGCGCACCCGGAGCGCCAGTTGGAGACATTCGAACTCGCCACGGCTGCGCTCGTCGAGACAGACCCGGCAGGAGGCCGTGTCTTTCGCCAGACCCACGACGACGGCACTCAGCAACTCGTCTATCTGCAACCCATTGCCGGACATTCTGGCTGGTCGGTGGTGGTGACGGTGCCCAACCAGGTCGTGTTGGCGCTAGCCGTCAAGATTGCCTTGCCCGTCCTGGTTATCCTGGTGGCGATGGCGACGCTAAGTTTGCCCTTCATCATTGCTATAGCCACCCGCCTTGCCGAGCCGTTGGAAGCCCTCGCCCGTGCCGCAGACCGTATCGCCGCCGGGCAGCTTGACCAGCCGGTTCGCGTTTCTGGCGAGGACGAGGTTGGGCGGCTCGGTCTGGCGTTTGAGGGGATGCGGCGGGGTCTGAAAGCCCGCCTGGACGAACAAGAGACCCTGCTGGAGGTGAGCTACGCCGTCTCGGCCAGCCTGGAACTGTTCCGGGCGCTGCCGCCCATCCTGCACGCAGCGCTCGACGCTACCGGTGCGCTGGGCGTGCGCATTGTGTTGGTCCGCGAGGATGGCTCTCCTCAGGTGTTTGCGGCTGGCGAGGGTGCGGCAGGCATGGCCCCCATGGACGAAGAGCTGTTGGAGCACGCCGACCAGCAAGGTGCCCTGGTGGTCAGCCGTATGGAGCGGGCCAGAGCCACGCTGACGAGCAGCGACCTCGTGCCGCGCATCCAGTCGTTGGTCGCGCTGCCTATCCACAGCGAGGCGGTGTTCCTGGGCATTCTGTGGCTGGCTCACGAGGAAGAGCGCCCGTTCGAGCAAACCGAGCTGACGTTCCTCTCGCAACTGGTCAGCCAGGCATCGTTTGCCGTCGCCAATGCGCGCCTGTTTGAGGCGGCGGAGGGCGGGCGCCGCCAGTTGGCAGCCATTCTGTCGAGCACCCCCGACGCGGTGGTCGTGGTCGACAAAGCGCGTCGTCTGCTGCTCATCAACCCCGCCGCCGAGGAGACCTTCGCCATTGAGGCGGCGGAGGCGCGCGGCAAAACCTTTGAGGAAGTCATCACCCAGCCCAAGTTGGTCGAACTACTCAGCGATTTGGAGGGCGAAACCGTCTCTGTTGAGTTGGAGCAAGAGGAAGGCAGGACGTTGCTGGCCAACGCTTCGCCCATCGTCGGCGCCGACGGCGCGCCGTTGGGCCGGGTGGTCTTGCTCAGCGACATCACCTATCTCAAAGAGCTTGACGAACTGAAGACCGCGTTTGTCAACACCGTCTCGCACGACCTGCGCGCCCCGCTGACCTTCATGAGCGGCTACGTCACCATGCTGCCCATGGTTGGGGACCTGAACGATAAGCAGCAGGAGTTCGCGACCAAGATCAAGATCGGCATCGAGCAGATGTCCGACCTGATCGAGAAGCTGCTCAACCTGGGCCGCATCGAGGCCGGGGCACCGCTCGATCTGGAGGCTTGTGACGTTCAAGACCTGCTGGTGACTTGTTGTGAGACCATGGCTGAGCCAGCCAGGGCCAAGAGGCTCAACTTCAAGCTGGATCTGCCCGACCACTTGCCCTATATCCCCGCCGATACCACGCTCTACCGGCAGGCTGTCACCAACCTGTTGGAAAATGCCATCAAATACACGCCCGAAAGGGGCTCCGTCAAGCTCAGTGCCTCGGTGAGCGACGACGCGATCACCATTGCCATCAGAGACACCGGACAGGGCATCGGCCCCGAAGACCTGGAGCAGCTCTTCGAGCCATTCTTCCGTGTCAGGAGCCGCCGCACCGCTTCGATAAAGGGCAGTGGGCTGGGGTTGGCGATCGTCAAGGGCGTGGCCGAGCGACACGGGGGGCGTGTATGGGTAGAAAGCGAACTGGACAAAGGGAGCACTTTCTACCTGGAGATGCCCCGCCGCCAGCCTGAGGAGTGAGGTCGTTCCTCGTAGGTTGCTGGCTGGTGTGATAACATCCCCCCATGCCTATCCATCTCTTATCTGAGCACGTAGCCAGCCAGATCGCCGCCGGTGAGGTCGTCGAACGGCCTGCCTCGGTGGTCAAGGAGTTGGTCGAAAACGCCCTCGACGCGGGGGCCGGGACTATCTCGGTGGCCCAGGTTGGCGGCGGCAAGCGGCTGATTCGCGTGGCCGACGATGGTCACGGCATCCCCGCCGACGAGGTCGAGTTGGCCTTCGAGCGGCATAGCACCAGCAAGCTCACTTCTCTGGACGATCTTACCGTGCTGGACACCCTCGGTTTTCGCGGCGAGGCGCTGGCCGCCATCGCTGCGGTCAGCCGCGTCACGCTGGTCACACGGGCGCGCAGCGAGGAGGCCGGTACGCGCCTGCGCATCGAGGGCAGCCAGATCGTCGAACTGGCCGTGGTCGGCGCTCCGGCGGGGACCGTCGTCACCGTCGAGAATCTCTTCTACAACGTCCCGGCCCGGCTCAAGTTCCTCAAGACTGACGCTACCGAGCGCCGCCACGTGGACGATCTGGTCACGCGCTACGCGATGGCCTACCCCAACGTGCGCTTCAGCCTGGAGCAGGACGGGCGCGAGATCTTCCACACGTCAGGCGGCGGCGATCTGCGCGATGTCCTGATTAGCGCCCTGGGCCTGTCCGATGCGGAGCAGATGCTCGAACTGGTCGATGTGCCCCCGTCACGAGACGACCTGCCACCCATCCAGGCGACGGGCTACGTCAGCACGCCGGGGCTGCATCGCGCCAATCGCTCGCACATCACGTTGTTTGTCAATGGCCGTTGGGTTCAAGATTCGCGGCTGGCATATGCCATCGTCCAGGCGTATCAGACCTTGCTGCCTAAAGGGCGCTTTCCGATGGCCGTGGTGATGGTCAACCTGCCGCCGGGCGACGTGGACGTGAACGTCCATCCGGCCAAGGCGGAGGTCCGCTTTCGCCGCCCCAACGCTGTCTTCGCCACGGTGCAGCGTGCCGTGCGCCGCACGCTGGTGGACCAGTCGCCGGTTCAGGCGTTCGGGGCCAGCGTGATATGGGGATCACCGGAATGGGCCGCCCGCCGCGAACGTCTCAGTCAGGTCGCCAGCGAGCGTTTGGGCCAAATGGACATGGCCTTGCCCGACGCCACGCCCGGCCAGCGCCCCGCGCAGAGAGGGCGGGAGGACTCTGCCGCCGCCCGGCCCACGCGAAACCTGCCCATGCTGCGGGTGGTGGGGCAGGTCGGCGCGATGTATATCGTCACGGAGGGGCCGGAGGGGTTGTATCTGGTGGACCAGCACGCCGCTCACGAGCGGGTGTTGTACGAGGAATTCATGGCCAAACGGACGCAGGAACCCCTCGCCCAGGAGTTGCTGGAAGCGGCTAACGTCGAACTGGCACCCTCCGAGATGACGCTGCTGGAGGAAGCCTGGGACGACCTGCTGGGGGTAGGCTTCGCCATCGAGCACTTTGGCGGCACGACGTTTCGCATCCGGGCGGTGCCCGCCATGTTGGCCAAAGGCGATCCCGGCGACGCCCTGCGTGGTGCTTTGAACGACGTCGAATGCGGCGAGATGCCCGCCGAGTCCACCGCCGCCGCGCGCGTCATCGCGCGGGTGTGCAAGCAGGCAGCCATCAAAGCCGGGGATATTCTCAGTTTCGAGGAAATGCAGGCGCTCATCCGCCAGCTAGAAGCCTGCGAGGCCCCCCGTACCTGTCCCCACGGGCGGCCTACCATGCTCCATATCTCTGCCGAACAACTGGCTAAGGAATTCGGAAGGTTGTAGGGTTGCTGCGCGCTCACCCGCCCCAGGTGAACTGGCGCGGCTCGCCCAGCCCGCTCACCATCGGCGATTCGGTGGTGTCCCCTTGCAGCACGACCACCCGCCACTCGAAGTTGGATGCCTGCCCAATTGCCGGACGCAGATCGTCAGGCAGGCGGAAAGCGTTGTCGGTGGTGGTGATGCGGAAATCGAGGTTGTTGGTCAAATCCTGCGCGATGACCAGATAGCGCTGCTCCTCGTTGAGCGGGAACGTGGTCACCCAGCGCAGCGTCACGTCGTCGCCCCGCGCAAAGGTGGCCCCGTTGGCGGGAGCCAGCAGCAGCGGCGGGCTGAGCGTGGGCGTGGGCGTCGCCGTCGAGTTGAAGGGGTCGCCGGTGGGCGAGGGTGTCGGCGTGAGCGTCACTACGATGCAGACGTTGAGATTCTGCCCGACGAAGATGATCGGCTCCCCCTCCGCCGTGTAGGTGAAGCTGTTGTTGCGCAGGATGCAGGGCACACTGGAATCGTACGCTCGCGCGATGGAGGCAATCGTTTCGCCCTCGCTCACGGTGTGAATCCAGAAGCGCCCGTCCGGTGAGCCAACGCGGTTGTCTGGGTCGCCGCCCTCCTCTGCGGGTGAAGTCGCGCCAACCGGCAGTTCCGCCTCTTCAGTTTCTCCGGTCTCTTCCTCACCCTCTGGCGGGAGCGTCGCGTCCGGGTCTGGCGTGGGGGCGGGGGTGGGCGTCTGGCGCGGGATGAGCAGCACCGTTCCCTCCGTGACGTAATCCTCAGAGGGCAGATTGTTCAGTGCCAGCACAGCAGGCACCACGTCCAGCGTCTTGTAACCGTACAGTTGGATGATGAAGTACAGCGTCTCGCCCGACTGCACCTCGTGTTCGTAAGGCGGCAGTGAGGTGGGCGTCGGCGGTGCGGTAGGCGTCACAGACGGCCCGGTCTCCGGCTCAGACACAGGCGAAGCCGTCGGCAGGCTTTCGACAGCCTCCTCGGCTTGCGGCGCGGCGGGCGCTTCGGTCTGTTGGGGGCGGGTGATGATGAGCAGCGTGCCCCCGGCAGCCGCCAGGAATATAGCCAGCGCACCGCCGATCAATGCCAGATTGGGGCGCTGGGGGGAATCGGGTTGTTCGTACATAGTTATGCCCAGTCCGGCGCGAAGTATACCTCCGATTATAGCCGCTTGCCGAACGCCCCGCCCCCGGTTTGACGACGATTTGGCCGGTGGCTTCAGCTTCCTGGGCAGAACGACTGCCTTGTACCTCCAGTTGGGTTACAATGAAAGAGCAACGCTGGCTAGCAGGCCCCTCCACCCGAAAGGACGCACCGATGCCGGTTGACCAGAGTGTGATTATGGAGATGGCGCAGCGTTATTTAGAGGCGCAGGAGAACTTCGCGCCCATCGAGCCGATATCCGCCCTCTACCCGGACCTCGATCTGGCGGACGCCTACCAGATTCAAGAAGAGATCGTTGGCGAGAAGCTGCGGCGCGGCGATAGGGTGGTCGGTGTGAAGGTGGCCGCGACCAGCAGGGCCATCCACAAGCAGTTCGGCCTTGATGGGCCGCTCTACGGCTACATGCTGGAAAGTCACCGCATTCCCAGCGGCGGCAGCAGGCCCCACGGTCACTTCCTGAACCCACACTTTGAGACCGAGATGTGTTTTTTGCTGGGGCAGGACCTGGCCGGGCCGGGCGTGACGCTGGAAGACGCGCTGGAGGCCGTCCGGGGGGTGATGGGGGCCTTCGAGATCAACGACTCGCGGACGAATGACTGGGACGCGGTGGGTAAGCTGGAAATCGTGGCCGACGCCTGCCTGACCGGGGGTTTCGTGGCCTCCGACGAGATGGTCCCGGTGGCGGGATTGGACCTGGCTGAGGTCTCTGTAGAAGTGAGGCGCAACGGCGAGTTTGTGGCTGCGGCCAAAGGCAAGGAAATCCTGGGCCATCCGGGCAACGCGCTGGCCTGGGTGGCGAACAAGCTGGGCGAGGAAGGCCGGGGCTTGAAGGCGGGCCAGTTGGTTCTCAGCGGCTCGATGACGCACACCTCGCACATCGAGCCAGGTGACATGATCGAGGCGGTGTATGATGGGTTGGGTGGCGTTTCAGCAACCTTCGTCTGAGGCTATTGCCAGATGAAGCGACTTTCTCGACGCGAACAGAAGGAGCGGGACGGGCGAGCTACGCAGGCGCGGCTCTCGGCCCGCTATGCCGCGCTGGTCGAGACGGCGGCGCAAATTTGGGAGCTGCGCCAGGCCGAGAAGCGGCGCGAAGAGATTCACGCCATCATCGAGGAGCTGCTCGAAGACGCTGACGAGGATTTGCGCGCCTACGCCGAGCGCAGGCGGTCCAGGCTGCGCACGCACATTGCGAGGGGAAAGGGCTTTCTGACGCGCCGGAACTTGAGCTAGGCGCGGTCCTCGTGTTGCTGAAGAGACGATGTTTGTTGGAGAGCGGGGTCAACCTTTTCTCGCGTCCAAATCCTTCATCTTTTGCACTTTGGGAGCCGAGCGCCCGCCCTGAAACTCAGAGGCCAGCCAGTGGTCGATCAGGACGCGGGCCAGCGTCGGGGCGACGATCTGCGCGCCCAGGGTGATGATTTGCGCGTCGTTGCTCTTGCGCGCCCGCTCCGCCGAGTAGGGGTCGTGAGCAGTAGCAGCGCGCACGCCGGGTATCTTGTTAGCCGTGATCGCCATGCCCAGCCCGGTGCCGCAGATTAGGATGCCCCGGTCCGTTTCACCGGCGGCGATGCGCTCGGCCAGAGCGATGGCCACGTCGGGATAATCCACCGGCTCCTCGGCGCTGTGGCAGCCCACATCGACAGGCTCGTGCCCCAATTCCAGCAGGTAGGCCTTCAGGTCCTCTTTGAGATGGTAAGCGTTGTGGTCGCTGCCGATCAGGATGACCATACCATTTCCCTCTCGAGTGGTTGAGAACAAGTAGAGTGTGTGGGTCTCCAAAGACATCAATCCCGAACCGCGCCCGGAGGCCGTTCGGGACCCGTCTGGTTTGGTACCCCCACCTGGACTCGAACCAGGGCCTCTGCCTCCGGAGGGCAACGCTCTATCCGCTGAGCTATGGGGGCCTGAGACCGATTATAGCACGCTGCCTTCAACCGGCACAATGAGGTGCCAGGTTTGCGCCTGCTCAAGAGGGGGGTCTATACTGATTGCCAAGTTTCGATTTGCTGCGGCAAGATCCCGATTCCAACGCATCTTAGACAGTAATTAGATCGGTCCAGCCCTGCAAGGGAGACACATCTGTGAAACCGCATTACCTCATAACAGGGGGGGCTGGCTACATTGGTTCCCTGCTGACCAGCGTATTGCTCCAACACGGCCACCGGGTGACCGTGGTAGATGATTTGCTTTTCGGGGGCGAGTCGCTGCTAGGTCACTTCACCCATCCGGATTTCAAATTTGTCAAAGGAAACATCCTGGAGTCATCGACACTGGAGCGCGCCAGTTATGAGGCCGTGATACACTTGGCTGCTATTGTCGGTTTCCCTGCCTGTCAGGCTGTCGGCCGGGAGGCAGCCTGGCGGTATAACGTGGAGGCCACACAGCGCGTCTATGACGCGGCGGCGGAGGCTGGCGTGGAACGTTTCATCCTGGCCAGCACCTATAGCAACTACGGACTATCGCCGGATGGTCGCGCGGTGATAGAGGAATCGCCACTCAACCCCCAATCGCTCTATGCTGAAACCAAGATCGCCGCCGAGGAATGGCTATTGGCGCAGAAAGATGGCGGGCCAGCGCCGTTGATCTTCCGCTTCGCTACGCTCTTTGGCATCTCGCCACGAACCCGCTTTGATCTGATTGTCAATCAATTTGTGCTGGAAGCATTGACAAAGCGCCTACTCATCATCTACCAGCGAGGCTACTCTCGCTCGTTTGTCCACGTCCGCGACGTGGTGCGAGGCATTCATCTGGGACTGGAAGCGCCGTTGGCGGTAGTTCAGGGTCAGGTCTTCAACCTAGGCTCTGATGAGGGCAACTATACCAAAGATGAGATTGTGCAGTTGGTGCAGCGACACGTGCCGGGCACCGAAGTTACCTATAAAGACCTGAGCTTCGGCGGTGATATGCGTGACATCACCGTCTCATTCGAAAAGATCGGGCGCGAACTCGGTTTTGAGGCACGCATTAGTGTAGAGGAGGGAGTCATCGAAGTGCGAGATGCCCTGCAATCAGGGCTGATCAAGAATCCCATGGACGACCGTCACCGTAATGCCCGGTTCATCGTTCAGTAACAAGGGCCGTGCCGATCTGATTGCAATCGGAGGATTCACGGCTTCCCGCCCTCACCTTGGCGGCGTCCAGCACCAGGTGTGCTTGGCTGCTGACCGAAACTGCCTTCAGTAAATCCATCACCACCGGGCTGTTCAACTCCCGCTCATTTGTTCGGGGGTCTGATAGGTAGGCCGCCAGTTGTTAAGGCTTTTCTCATTTTTCAAAGCAGTTGGCCTTGCGGTATAATTCCGCGCGCTGGGAGGACGGTTTCCAGTGATGGCCTCAGTCACGAAACGATCCATTTTTCGTGCTGGAGAGTCATCAAAACCGGATAGTTAAAAGAGGTACGACCATGCCAAGAAAGAGAAGCAGCTCCATTGCCTTGCTGCTGCTGGTTGCCACCATACTGGTTCCCACGAGCATTGTGCTTGCTGAAGGGGCAGCTCAGGATGGCGAGAACTTGCTGAGCAATCCCGACTTCGAGAACAACTACGTTGCTCACGATGAGGCCGGAGACATCAAAGTTGCCCCTGAATGGACGCCCTGGTACGTCGAGGGTGATGCGGACGAGCAAGCCGATGGCTACGGGCGAGTCCCCTCCTATTACTGGTCCAGCGAGGGAACCGACCCCGGTGGTGTTCGCACGGGCGAACTCGCGCAGTATTTCAAGTTCTCATGGGGTACCGGTGCGGGGGGCATTTACCAGGTGGTGGACGTGCCGAAGAACTCCAAGCTGCGCCTTTCGGTTTATGGCAGGAGCTTCACCTGTCATCCTGCCGAGGCAGAGGGCCCCTGTGTCGAGCGGGATGATGCCTGGGTGGGTATGCAGATTGGCATCGATCCTGAAGGTGGCACCGACTTCTATGCCGATTCCGTCGTCTTCACAGATGGAATTGTCGGGACCGGCAACGAGTGGCAAGAGTTCGTGCTGGAAGCCAATGGGACGGACAGCGACGAGGCAACGGTTTTCATCATGTTCCATCCCGATTTCCCGCGCCAGGAAACCAAAGTGTGGTGGGATGATTCTGAGTTGGTTGTCATCGGTGAAGCTGAGGCCGGATCCTCCTCGGACGACGATGGGAAGAAGAAGGACAAGGAGGTGCTTGCGGACTTTGTCACGCCTCAGGCTCCGCAGGCCGACGGCTCGATTGTGCACAAGGTGAAGAAGGGTGAAAACCTGTCCAGTATCGCCGTCGCTTACTACAACCAGGGCTACGACGACATCACCGTGCCCAGGATCAAGGAACTAAATAACCTCAAGGGCGACATCATCATACCGGGCCAGAAGCTAACCATCGTAGCCGCAGGTGGTGCCGCCGTACCGGCTGCGGAAGCGACCCAGGAACCCGCCGAAGAAGAGGGAGAAGAGGCAGAAGAAAACGAAGGCGGCGAAGAAGAAGCTGAGGCAGCGGAAGCCGCTGAGGAGGAAGTGACGCCGGAGCCAGAAGCAGAGGAAGCAGAAGTAGCGGATACTTCTACGGGTGAGATATGTCTCTCGCTGTTCGAGGACGCCAACTCCAATACGTTGCAAGACCCGGACGAGTTGCTTCTGTCGGGTGGCACGTTAACGCTCGCCAGTACCACGGGGGCGCCGGAGAATTACACGACTGACGGTGTCACCGAGCCTCACTGCTTCACCTCGTTGGCCCCTGGGGAGTACATCGCTTCATCAACCACACCCTCTGGCTATACGATGACCACCGTCAGTAGTTGGTCTGTCCAGGTGGACCCTGGTGCCCAGTTGGAATTGACGTTTGGGGCTGCCTTCACGGGCGAAGAGAGCGCTGATACGGGCGAAGTCGACGAGGAGACTTCGGGGGGCGGCATTTTCCAGAATGCCGGGCGCGTCATTCTGGGCGTGAGCGGCTTGGTGGTGCTCCTGGTAGCGGGTGGCTTGGCCGCCTACTTCCTGGTGTTCAGGCGCGCCGCCTAGAGCCGATCAGGCATAATCACTGAAGAGCGGGGGACCTCGCCGAGAGGTCCCCCGCTTCGTTGTTGAAAGCTTGCTTCTCGCCTGCGTCTGGATCAGAGCGATTCTGCCATCGACAGGCCGCAAAAGCGAAGTGAATACAAGACCGGGGCCTCGGATGAGGCCCCGGTGCTCTCTCTTCAGCAGACCAGATACAGACTGATACTAAGTGCTGCTCCTAGGGGCAAGAGGCAGGCTCAAGATTCTCGTTCCAGACGTAGAGGTCGGGGTAGTTCTTGAACTTGTCAGGGGGGACGATCTTGACCCAGCCCTGGTCGTCGACGGACTCGACCTGGACGACCTCGCCTTCGAGCAGGAAGCCGAGGGCGTCGGCGCCGGAGTTGGCGCCAAGGCGGACCTG